>Ga0207926_1000122_pt1 | contig 39764 bp, 31 predicted proteins | sample NGESurdeep072012_8_FD_184454 | JGI IMG/M metagenome (GOLD analysis project Ga0207926, IMG submission 184454) | Arctic peat soil microbial communities from Barrow, Alaska - NGEE Surface sample 210-1 deep-072012 (SPAdes) | ecosystem: Environmental > Terrestrial > Soil > Wetlands > Peat ...
TCAACACGCCTTGATGAGCTCGGATTCGAATGCAACATTTGAGGTGCAGACAACTCTCTTTGGTGGGTTGGCAGCCGGAAGGCCCCGCACTGATCTGAACTAATACCATAGGCATGTGGCTCCACTTCACGAGGAATGCCGTCGTAGGTTAGCGAAAGGATCTCTTGGTGGGGTCACCACAGAATTCGGAACTTAAAGCACGCTAAGGATTCGTAACCGTTTGAATTTCAGTGATTCACCTGTCCTGCTGTGCCACTGAATCATGAATTTCTTCATTCCGGGACGTGACCGCACTTCTGTCAGGAAAAACTCTTTGACCCATGAAGGCCTGTGTCAATCAATGCTGAAAGCAACCCTATTCTGACGCAATCTGGCCCCTAGGACGATCGGCCTGCCTCGACGCGGTGCTCCAATAGTGTTTATTTCGTTTTCGGGAGGACTTGGGCACGATCTTCGATCAACTTCGCTCCGCGTCCAAGAGCATCAAATCCCGCCGGCCACACAGTGCCACGGTCGAAGATTGCTCCCGTAACGTCGGCTTCCTCAAGAGAAGCACCTTCAAGGTTCGCCCCCAGAAGACTTGCTCCTGCAAGATGTGCATAGTCTAACTTCGCATGGCAGAGAACGGCACCCCACAACGCCGCCGGACACCTCAGCGCCAACGACCCGGCCCGCGCCCAGTTGCGCAGGCCCTATGTTATAGGGCGACTAAGTCCTCCACCCAACCGTTTGCGGGGGTAGTATCTTTCGGGAAAAATTCGGCTATACGTTACTGAATAGTTAACCGACCCGGCGGCGCGCTCCGAGCCGCAATTTCCATATGGCCCGTGACTCCCAAGTTAGAAACATTGCGCGAGGCACGGAGCAAACAAGTGGTTGGTGCGCGCCCGTGGCACAGCCGGAACAAAGCGCAGCGTGGTACGATTCCGGGCAAACAGTTACAGGACATGTAATGCAGCCGAAAGTTGTTATCGAAACTCGTGGGTTGCGCGGATCGGACGACAATGTCGATCTGCAGCGGGTCGCGACCGTCTACATTGGGATGGATGAATATCGCGTCTACGCCCCGCCAAAAGCGACAGGCTATACGCTAGACTGGCTGCCACAAATGCTCGTGCGACAGCATGATGGGACTGGCGAGACGGATGTGCAAGGCACACACCGTGCCGTCATATGTGAGCTACTGGGTAAGGCCTTACAACAGAACGATCAGTCTTCGGAGGCAAGCAGAACAATGACCGCGTCCACCAGCATCGACAGCCGGAGAGTCTTCGTTGTATATGGCCGCAATTCAAAAGCTCGCGCTGCGGTCTTTGACTTCCTTCGTGCGATCGATCTGGCTCCGATGGAGTGGGAAGAAGTCATAGGCGCGACGAGCAAGCCCTCTCCCTACATCGGTGAAGCGCTCGAAGCGGGATTTTCGATGGCTCAGGCTGCCGTTGTCATCCTCACAGGCGACGATCTGGCACGAGTCGGCAAACGCTACCTAAAGCCCGACGACACCAACGATGAAAGAGTCCTTACTCCGCAGCCTCGCCCGAATGTCTTGTTCGAGGCAGGCATGGCCCTTGGTAAGTACCCTGATCGCACCGTCCTTGTCTCGCTGGGGTCTTATCGCACATTCAGCGACATAGATGGGCGGCACCTGATCCGTCTTTCTGACAACGCCACGGCCCGACAAGCCTTGGCCGATCGCTTGAGGAAAGCGGGTTGCGCCGTCAAGACAGAATACAAATCGGATTGGCTCCAAGCTGGGGACTTTGCGGCCGCGATTGAAGACGCAGATGTCGCCGTCGGGAAAAGCAGAATCCGACTGAAAACGTTCAGGAGAGAATTAAGAATCGATCCAGAAGCCACGTACAAGCGAAAAATATGGATCGAACTCAAGAATGAGAGCGACGAGTGCCTGTTGCTCCGCAATCCGGTATGGAAAACCATTCCGAGTGGAATCCACGCAGCGATCCGCGCCGGAACATTCCAGTTGCAACTCAGCAATACGTGGTGCCCAGAGAAAATCGGCGCACAGCAGGTGAACCTTCCTCCCGGTGACTTATGCAGATTGTGGGCAGAGCCGGACGAGGAACATCTTGATGCCCAGATCAAGCAACTCTGCCGATCGGATGCCCCATTCGGTTCTGTCGTTTTGCTTGCGAACGGAGAAGAACTTTCTATCCCTGTGTGAACCGCGCCGCCGCCACACCAGCCAGTCCGTTAACTAATCGACCACACTTCACCACTCGCTTAACAGGCTCGCAGAGCGGTGTGGTCCAGCGTGCGGGCTCCAGGTGGGAGGACACATCGGCGACCGCTTCGCTCACTCCTGTGTCGGAGATCACAGACTATCCTATTTCGGTAGTAGGATGATCTTCGCTAGGCTGCATGCTGCATCAGAAAAGTCCACGGTAGCCTACACATGAGATGGTCTAGCGCGCCCGTGAGTCTGCGAAAATACAAAGCGACAATGAGCTGCTGAGTTGGATTTTGGGCGCGGCGGTCTCAAACAGATAAGGGGAGAAACGATGCCTTCCTATCATTTCGAACGTGCGTTGTTCGTTGTGGGTGAGCCGAATTCAGGAAAAAGCAATCAGCTGAGGAGCATGTTTCGTGATGTTCGACTGGGAACCGCTGGCATCATTCCGCGGGACAACAAGATACCGGACTTTTACCGGTTATCCAATGACAGGTGCCTGTACCTGCGTCTGACCTCCCCGCATGAAATGGGAGAAACGATCCGCAGAAAGCAACACGGACAAGACGCTCCGACAAATTTCCTTCAAAAAACCGCAGACAAGATTATCGCAAATACGTCGCGCCTTGGCAGGCGATGGAACTTCGCTAGTGCACTCCAGCCGAACGCTGCAAAGAACATGCCGAACGTAGTTGAGGTCTGCAGCGCATTCGTCAGATACTTCAATCCGGAACGGGTCCGCGTTGTATTCTTGAGCCCGGACTGGCACGGGGAGAGTCTACAGCAAGAATACAGTTCACTCGTGCCCGGTTTACGAAAGTTCCCTTCAGTGGAGGTCTGCTGGATCGATGCGGGCAGTCGAACGGCAAACGGGTTGCTGTTGGCAGACTTTTTTGATTTCACCTAGACGACAATCCAGGGTACATGAGCTTTGGAATTGTGCGCCTGACTCTGTTGCTAAAAACACCGATATGAATTCCGACTCAACAACGACGATTGACAAGCTGAAGCAACTCCTCAAGGACTTCAGGGATGAGCGCGACTGGAAGAAATTTCACGATCCCAAAAATCTGGCAGTGGCTATTTGTATAGAAGCTTCCGAATTGTTGGAGCTTTTTCTCTGGAAAGGCCCGGCACAAGTAAAGAAATCCATCAAATCGGATGCTGCTTTCAGGAAGGCGGTTGAAGAGGAACTCGCCGATGTACTTTGCTTCTGCCTTAGCCTCGCCAACGTCGCGGAAATCGACGTGGCGCGCACGGTTCAGGAAAAAATCGAGGGTAATAAACGAAAATATCCCATTGAGAAAGCACGAGGAAGAGCCACTAAATACGACCGACTATGAGTGAAACATGGAGATTTACCGGTCCGCCGGAGAACTGGCTAACCGCATTTGGTATAGGTAAGTGGGCGCTGAACGACAAAAACAAGGGTTTATGGACTCGCAACATTAAGCCAGGCGACACTGCCATTTTCCATTCGACCAAAGAATCTGAATTCAGCACTAGCAGTCCGTGGTGGAACTAGCTGATTTTCTGCACGACGTGCGGTATTGTCGGGTCCGCGATCTTACAAAGTGCCTGGCTTCTGCCGCGCAGATACGGCTTCGACAAAACCGGTGGTGAACATTCCGACGCGAGAGCCGCAAAAAGACTTGCAAAATGTGCATGCCAAGGCGGTTCCTCAGCTCTCGCGGCGTGCCCGCGCCCAGCAACTTGCGCAGGATCAGGCTCAGGTTGAAGGCGCCGACATGAACTAACTGCCGCTTCAAGATGTTGTCCCGTCCGCGCAGGGCTCCCGGGAGCCAATATTTCATTCGTCGATCGGCTTGACGTTCGGGATCAGCAGGTGACCACAACCCCGCAACAATCCGCAACCCAGACGCAACCTGTACCGGACAAAGAGGCAGAAGTTCCTGCGGAAGTTGTTGATTTGATTGGTGGCGGCGGTAGGACTCGAACCTACGACCTACGGATTATGAGACCGTCGCTCTAACCACCTGAGCTACACCGCCAACGGTCGCGAGCGGCACTTGGTGTGCCGTCTCAAAGGCAGGAAACCTGCTCGCTGCTGCGAAAATCCTGCAGCATCCACACGAAAGGCCGGACGTGACTGCGTCCAGCCCTTCCTCACATAGTAGAGTCGCAATTCGACCCTGTCAATCGGCGCGGGTGGCGCGTTCGCCAGCCGGGCCGCGAGTTTTCATCACCATTGACTCAGCGGGTCACCAATTCATTTACAAGGTTTGGCTCATGGTTCTCGCGGTTCACGAGCGATAAGGTCCAGCCCCTGGCGCTCAGCAGACGGCGTCGTCAGGAACTACTGCCGCGATCGCGATTCAGAACAACAGTTGCAGACTCTCGCTATCGTCCCGTCGCCAACCAAGCGGCCATCACTGCCAGGACCAGTGCCGTGGCAAGCATTGCGAAATAGAGCCCAAACGAAGTCAGCAGGCGAATCGGCTTCGGTTGCATCGAGTGATACCGCATACATCCCCCTTAGCTGAGGGTGATCCCGCGAACCAATATGTCGCTCTGCCGCAATAGGGCAGAGGCCTCGGACGTACCCGAAAATCGCCGCGCTTTGCTGCTGTCGCGAAGAATACGTATCTGGCAGTCGAGTGACGGTGAAGGCAAATCCGGTGGGCTAACGCGCGTGGATTGCAGCAACTCGCAGTTGTGCACCCTTGATGCCATGGCGGTCGGGTGTGCGAGATTGGAGCAGGGAGAGAGGGCGGTTGCCAACCAATTGCAACCCCTAGTCACCGGCCTCGTTGCTCGACTCGCGGCCACGGGGCACCCCCAGGCGAGCTAACTGTTCCACCTGTAGGCTACTCTCCGGCCAGCCCGTCGTCAGTGATGACCATCACGGTTGCCGCGCTCTTTCCCGCAATGGAGTTCCTTAGAGTGGGTGTAGTCTGGCTGGCTTTTCGGCGCTGGTGGCGCACTCTGTTGCGGCGTACCTCTTCGTGGAGTTTGCGATAAAATGCTCGCCGTCTTTCAAGCCGCCGGGAAATGATGGGGGGAGGAGCCGCTATGCCTCAATCATGCAATCGCATCGCCCGCCTCGGTGTTACAACAATTGCATTAGCTGTTCTCTTCGCTGCTCCAGCCGCGCAAGGTCAGCAGCCCTGCGAACAAATCAAGACGGCCTGCACCAAAGCCGGATTTGTGCCGGGAGGCGCAAGTTCCGGGAGCGGGCTGTGGCGCGACTGCGTTGATCCCATCCTGAATGGCCGTGCCCGGTCGCGTAAGTCGGGCAAGCCCGTGCCGCAAGTCGATCCTCAAGTCGTTGCGGCATGCAAGACGCAAGACCCCAGTTTCGGCCAGCCAAAATCAGCCAATGCGGGAGTGGCTTCTGCTCCGATGAGCGCGCCTCCGGCGAGCGTTCCCGCCACGCCGCCCCCGCCGCTCTCCAATTCAGCACAACATCCCAACATCGTCTTCGTGCTCACCGACGACCTGTCCATGAATCTGCTGCAGTTCATGCCGCACGTTCTCCAGATGGAGAAAGATGGCGTCACCTTCGCCAACTACTTCGTGACGGATTCGCTGTGTTGCCCGTCGCGGTCGTCGATCTTCACGGGCAATTTTCCCCACAACACCGGCATCTTCAAGAACCAGGGCGACGATGGAGGCTACCTCGCATTTGTCGGCTTTGGTCGCGAGCACAGCACATTTGCCACGGCGCTGTGGTCGGCTGGCTATCGCACCGCGATGATGGGCAAATACCTCAACGGCTATGAGCCTGCGCGCCATGCTGCAGCCCCCGGTTGGACCACTTGGAATGTTGCCGGGAATGGCTACCCCGAGTTCCACTACTCGCTCAACCAGAATGGACAGGTCGTGCCCTACGGCATGAAGCCGCAGGACTACTTGACCGATGTGATGGCGGAACTGGGAAGGCAATATATCAAGCAGTCGAAAGGCCAGCCGTTCGTGATCGAGATTGCGACCTTCGCACCGCACGCGCCTTATACCCCAGCGCCGCGCGACGCCAGCGCATTTTCCGGACTCACGGTCCCGCGCACTCCCGCTTTCGATGCGGCTCCAGACCTCGCCGGTCCTCGCTGGCTGAGCCGCCAGCGTGCCCTCACCGCCGCCGACAAGATGCGCATCGACGAGGCCTTTCGCAAGCGCGCGCAATCGGTGCTTGCCGTGGACGCCATGATCGGCGCTCTCCAGGCAGCGGTCGCCGCCATCGGTCAGGCGCAGTTCACCTACTTCGTGTTCAGCTCCGACAACGGCTATCACATGGGCGACTACCGCCTGATGCCGGGAAAGATGACCGCCTTCGATACCGACATTCATGTCCCCCTTGTCATCACTGGCCCGGGAGTTGCAGCCGGGCGAATCGTGGACGACATCGTCGAAAACATCGATCTCTACCCGACCTTTCTGGATCTCACCGGAGTCGCCTCGCCGGCAAGTGTCGACGGTCACAGCGTGGCACCGCTGTTGCGCGGTCAGAGAGTCGCGGACTGGCGTACTGCCGCACTTGTAGAACACCACGGCCCGCGCCACGAGCCGGAAGATCCTGACGCTCCCGCGGTGCGCTCCGGCAACCCGCCGACCTACGAGGCGATGCGCACAGCCACGGCTCTCTATGTCGAATACGCTGATGGCGACCGCGAATATCACGACCTTGCCGCTGACCCCTTTGAGTTGCGCAACACCTTTACTACGTTGACCGCAGAACAGAAGGCCGCGCTTCATGCGGCGATCGCCGCTATGCAGGCCTGCCGAGGCTCTGAAAGTTGCTGGACTGCCCAACATCCCAAACTCGCCGGATCCACCAAGGAACAGCCCTGAAACAACACGGACGCGTTCCACGGCCTCGATCTGGTCCCGTGTCTCCTTCACCGGCTTAGCAGTTTCTCGCGGTCGCGATGGACAATCTGTTGTCACGATCACTTGCCTATACCCTACCCCAGTATGCTATAAAAACTATGACATGCAGTTGCCTTGGACCCATGAGCGAAATGGTCACACAAGATCCTCCAAGTCGTACGCAGACTGCCAGCGGTTTCGTGTTGTGCCGCCCGAGTAGAGCCTGATCCTCTCCTCTCGCCGCATCACGGACCAGAACCGTGATATGAGCGAGAGCGCCTCCCTCCGGAGACTCTTGCCCGGCATCGCAGAATCTCAGGGGACGGCCCCATGTTCAATATCCGCGCTGATAACGAGAACCGCCGCACGCTGCGCCTCACTTGGTTCGTTGCTGAAGGCAACCAATCGGAACTGCGCTATCGCTGGTTAATTCACGGTTCGAAAGACATCGCGGAAGATGTCCGCTTCGGCTCTAGCGAAAGCAGTAACCTGTCCTTAACAAAGTCGTGTGAAACTGAAATGATCGCCATTTACGCATGAAACCAGCCAGGCTGAAGATGGAAAATACAAGGCAAAGCGCGTGAGACAGGCATGTCCAAATCGGAGCGATTCATGGGTGGCAACCTTTTGTCTTTGGCTGCCCAAGTTGGCCCATGCCATCGCCGCATTCGCCTGCCTCGCCGCTGTGTCCGTGACTCTGTGGGCACAGGACGCCCCTGCCGACGCCAGTACTCCGGATGCCCCCGCACCCCGTGACACTTTCTTCGAGCACTCCAACACCGCGAAATGGTGGGTCTCGGGACAGGCCAATTTCGTCTTCCAGGCACATGGCGACTTCTACGCCGCCTACAGCGGAACAAACAGCCTGCACGACACTGCCGAGCACGCCACGTCGCGCGTTCTGACGCTCTTCACAGGCTACGAGTTCACTCCGAATTCCATTCTGTATCTTGATGTCGAAGAGGCCGGATGGGGAGGCATCAGCGGCGCGCTGGGACTGGCGGGATTCACCAATCTCGACGTTGTACGCAACCCTCAGGTCGGCACTGCGCCCTACATCGCGAGGCTGATGTTCCAGCAGATCATTCCCTTTTCCAAACAGAAGATTGAAATTCCGCGCCGTCCACTCACACTGGCCACGCAGCTTCCAGCGCGTCGCTTGGAGATTCGCTTCGGCAAGTTCTCCGTGGCCGACTTCTTCGACAACAACGTCGGCGGATCCGACAGCCACTACCAGTTCCTGAACTGGACTGCCGCCAACAATGGCGCATGGGACTACGCCGCCGACACTCGTGGCTACACGGTAGGAGCGATTTTCGATTACGAAGATCGTAACTGGGGGATCCGTTTCGCGGAAGCTTTGATGCCCAAAATCGCCAACGGGCCCAACCTCGACGCCGACGTGGCTCGCGCGCGCGCCGAAAACATCGAGTTGGAACTGCGTTACAAACTGCTTAAGAACAAAGATACGTCGATCCGCCTCCTCAACTTCGTTAACCACGCCTACATGGGCACGTATCGCGATGCCATCGCGATCTACCTCGCGGACCCAACGCAGCCGCCAGATATCGTCGCCACTCGCAAACAGGGAACGATCAAGTACGGTTTCGGCATCAACTTTCAGCAGGAGTTTTCCAGCGATGTCTGGGCCTTTGGCCGCTGGGGATGGAACGAAGGTCAGCACGAGTCCTTTGCCTACACCGAGGCCGACAGCACGCTTCAGTTGGGCATCTACTCCAAGGGAACACGCTGGCATCGCAGCCTCGATCGCATGGGCGCAACCTTCATCTCCAACGGAATCGGCGCCTACCACCAAACCTACTTGGCCGATGGCGGGTTGGGATTCATTCTCGGCGACGGCGGACTGAACTACGGTCGCGAGACCATCGAGGAAGCCTTCTACACCATCCACGCCTGGCGAGGATTGTATTTCGCTGTTGATTACCAGCACATCAACAACCCCGGCTATAACCGCGATCGCGGCCCCGTCAGCGTTCCCGGATTGCGGCTACACCTCGAATTCTGAGTGCTCCATTTCCGGCTGTTAGAATGACAAAGTGATCCTCCCGTTCGTCCGCGATATTTTTGCGGACGTGGAAAAGTCTCCTGCGTTTCTGCGTGCCATAGCCCGGGTCAAGGGTGGCACGGGGCGGATTCGTGTTTCCGGACTGACTCCCACCGGCAAGGCCCTCTTTTATTCGCTACTGCATCGTGCGACTTCTCATCCGCTGGTGATTGTGGTGAGCGACAACCGAGCCATGGATGACCTGCTCCCGGTGGTGCGCTCGCTGGCGGAATTGACGGGAGCGCTTTCTCCCGAGTCGGTCATCGGACTACCCGCCTACGACGTCTTGCCCTTCGAGAACCAGTCGCCGCATCCCGAGATCCAGGAAGCGCGCGCCACGGCGCTATGGAAAATTGCGACCGGCGTGGCCAGTGTGGTGATCACGCCGTTCTTCGCCGCCAGCATGCGCCTGCGCGACGCTTCGTTTTATGCCGACCTGGCGCGCATCGTTCGCCGCGGCGAAACGATGGACCCCGAACGCCTGGTCGGGCACCTTCGCCTGGCTGGCTACAACCAGGTGGATGTGGTCGAGATGCCGGGGGAGTTCGCCCATCGCGGCGGACTGCTCGATGTGTATGCTCCGGAATCGGAACGGCCGTTGCGCATCGAGTTGTTTGGCGATGAAGTCGAATCGATCCGCAAGTTCGATCCCGCCACTCAGCGCTCGGCCGCGTCCACGGAAGAGGCGGTGTTGCTCCCCTTGACCGAAACTCCGGTGGACGAAGACACCCTCGCGGCCATCAACGCACGCCTCTCCGGCCATCGCCTCGAAGGCGATGACGACATGATCGACAAGGCGGTCCGCTCCACTGGAATGAGTGTATTTCCGGGCTGGGAACTCTACGCGCCCGTTGCCGGAGCCGATCGCAGCTTCTTTGACCTGCTCCCTGGGGCAACCGTGGTTCTCGACGAACCCGACGCCCTGACCGAGTCCCAGGACATCTGGTGGACCAAACTGACCGAGGCGCACGAACGCAGCCTGATCGGCAACCTGGTGCGCCCTGAAGATCTTTACCTCAGTCCCGAACAGTGGCAGGAAGCGCTGCAGCAGTTGCCGACTCTTGCGATTGAGCAACTTGGCATCGAGGACTCGACCGACGACGAGCACCTCACGCTGCAGACCCAACCGACAATGCGCTTCCACGGCTCGGTGGCTGCCATGACGGAGGAGGTTGCCAAGCTCACCCGCGATGGGAAGCGCGTTGTGTTCGCGGTTGCCAGCACCGGCGAAGTCGAGCGTCTGGCCGACGTCTTCAACGAATACAACTTATCGTTCCGCATTGGCAGCCGCACCCCCAAGCCCGGTCAGGAAGTCTATGTGGACGAGTCTACCTACTTCACTGACGACGTGGCAGCCACCACCATCGTCAAGGCTTACGTGCCTGATGGGGTGGTTTTCCCGGAATCCAACCTGATTCTCTTCGGATCGCGCGACCTGTTCGATGAGCCCGAAGTCTCGCTGGGCCGCCCGCAGCGCCAGAAGTCGAAGGTATCGGCATTTCTTTCCGACTTCCGCGATTTGGCGGTCGGTGACTACGTCGTACACGTCGAGCACGGCATTGGACAGTATCAAGGCCTGAAAGAAGTTCCACAGGAAGACGGCGCCGCCGCCGAGTTCATGGTGCTGGAGTATGCCGAAGGTGCGCGTCTGTACGTGCCGCTCACGCGACTGGACCTGGTGCAGAAGTACCGCTCGTCAGAGGGCGTGAAGCCGGTGCTGAACCGGCTCGGCACCGCGCAGTGGCAGAAGACCAAGGCGCGCGTGAAGAAGGCCATGAAGGACATGGCCGAGGAATTGCTGAAACTCTACGCCGTGCGCAAGACCGCGCAAGGACACGCCTTCGCCTCCGACAGCGAATGGCAGCGCGAGTTCGAAGACTCTTTCGCCTTCAGCGAGACCGAAGACCAGATGAACGCCATCCTCGACGTCAAGCGTGACATGGAGGCGTCCACTCCCATGGACCGCTTGCTGTGCGGCGACGTGGGCTATGGCAAGACCGAGGTGGCCATGCGCGCTGCGTTCAAGGCGGTGCAAGACGGTCGCCAGGTCGCAGTGCTCGCACCTACCACGGTGCTCGCCTTCCAGCACTACAACACCTTCCGCCAGCGCTTCGCCGCGTTCCCACTCAAAATTGACATGCTCAGCCGCTTCCGCACTCCCAAGCAGCAAAAGGAAACGCTGACAAAGGTCGAGGCAGGCGAGATAGACATCGTCATCGGGACCCACCGCCTGCTGTCAAAGGACGTGAAGTTCAATAATCTCGGCCTCGTGACCGTGGACGAGGAGCAGCGCTTCGGCGTCCGGCACAAGGAGCGGCTTAAACAGTTGCGCAAGGAAGTCGACGTGCTCACCATGTCAGCGACGCCCATACCGCGCACGCTGCACATGTCGCTGCTCGGCCTGCGCGATATGAGCGTGATCGAGACCCCGCCCAAAGACCGCATGGCGATCCAGACCGTAGTTGCGGCATGGGACGAAAAACTCATTCGATCGTCCATCGAGAAAGAGTTGGAGCGCGGCGGGCAAGTGTACTTCGTCCACAACCGTGTCGAGAGCATCTACGAGATTTCCGAGAAGATCCGCGAGATGGTGCCCAAGGCGCGCATCCTCATCGGACACGGTCAGATGGGCGAGACCGAATTGGAGCGCGTGATGCTCGCCTTCATGCGGCATGAAGCCGACATCCTGGTGGCGACAACCATTATCGAAAACGGGTTAGACATTCCGCTGTGCAACACCATCATCATCAATCGTGCCGATCGCCACGGTCTGTCCGAGCTATATCAATTACGCGGACGCGTAGGCCGCTCAGACCGTCGCGCCTATGCCTACCTGCTGATTCCGCCGGACCGCGAGTTGAACGACTTGGCGCGGCGCAGGCTGGCGGCGCTGAAAGAATTCAGCGACCTGGGTGCAGGCTTCAAGATTGCAGCTCTTGACTTAGAATTGCGTGGCGCCGGCAACCTGCTGGGAGGCGAGCAGAGTGGACACATTGAAGCCGTGGGCTTCGAACTCTACACCTCCATGCTGGAGCGCATGGTGCGCGAGCTCAAGGGCGAAGTCGAACCGGACACGCCTGAGACTCAGCTCAATCTCGGACTCAACATCCGCATCCCCGCCGACTACATCAAGGAAGAGAACCAGCGCCTGCGCATGTACAAGCGCGTCGCCGGGGTGGAGACCGAAGCGCAACTTTTCGACGTCGCCGGAGAATTGGGTGATCGCTATGGCACGCCTCCGTCACCTGTACGCAATCTCCTGGACTATGCCGCGCTGAAGCTGCTATCCCAGCGTATTGGTGTGGCGCAAATCGAGCGCCGCCGCGACGCCGTGAGCATTCGTTTCACCGAGAAAGCCGCTGTCGATCCCGAACGTTTGGCCCGCTTCGTCCAGGGAGAACCCGGCAGCCAGTTCACTCCCGCGGGCATCCTGAAGTTCACGTTGAAAGAAAAGCAGCCCGAGCCGATTCTTACGCGCTTGAAGAGCTTGCTGGAAGAACTGGCCGGTGAACAGCAGCCGGTGCAGTGAGGGTCCGAGTGCTCACTTGCACTAGAGCTGGTCTCATAGATGCGCTTTGAAAGGGCACGGCTTCAGCCGTGCCGCTCCAAGCGTCCTAACCATTGGGCTTTAGCCCCTGAGGGAATTCGAATTCCCTCGCTCAGACTATTTATGAGACGGCTTGTAGCGGGAGTCGCTCGGTTCTGGGGGTAGTGCGTCAATGCGAAGTGCGTCCTAGAATAACTTCTATGCCAATCCCTCGCCGCAATCCTCCCACTCCCTCTGACGAAGATCCGCGGTTCGCAAGCAAACGGCGTAAGGCTATCCCGTATGAATTCGTACTCGACGCTATCGCTGCGCTCTCACCGCGGACCAACCCCATGTTCGGCTGCTTGGCAATTTATGTGGAAGACAAGATCGTCCTGATCCTGCGCGAAAAACCGCACCCATCGGCAGACAACGGGGTGTGGCTCGCGACGACCCAGGAGCATCATGAATCGCTGCTCCGCGAATTTCCCCACATGCGATCCATTGAGGTGCTGGGGAAGAAGGTCACTGGCTGGCAGGTGCTTCCCGCCGATGCTCCGGATTTTGAAGAGGCCGCACTCCATGCCTGCGACCTCGTGATCGCCCGGGACCCTCGAATCGGCAAAGTGCCGAAGCCACGGCGAGGCAAGGAAGCGAAGCCAGGAAGCAAAGCAAAGTCTTCGCCGCGCAGGAAGCCCGGCTCGCGATAGGCGGCTCGGCGCCATTATCAAGAGCGGTCATTCAGGAGACAGCCGCCACCTTCGTCGATGCGGTAACATTAACGGTTTGTTCGCGGAAAGGGATCCTGTCAATGAAGCAAGCCGCAGCTCTGATGTTGTCGATGCTACTGTTGCTCGCGGAATGTGCTGGCCAGAACACTCCTCAGGCAACTCTTACGCCTGAGCAGGCCATAGAATTCGAATACAACGGAACGGTCGATTTCTTCTTTGACGCCTACTTCCACTTTCACCCTTCAGACGGAACGGCTGCGGGCTTTCATCAGTATGACAATCTGCTCGAGGACCTTTCGCAGCAGTCGCGGGACGCCGAACTCTCCTTTCTGCTCGAGGTGAAACAGGCGGCTGGCTACCGCCATATTGAGCGTTACTCCGACTTACAGCGCGCTGATTGGAAGCTGTTGTCGAACTTCATCAATGCCCGCATCCTCGAACTGCAGGAAATTCGCATGTGGCAGAAGAATCCTGACATCTATGCCAGCAGCGCGACCGCCAGCATCTTCGGATTGATGAGCAGGAAATTCGCTCCACCGGCCGAACGGCTAAAGTCGGTAATTGCCCGCGAACAGAAAATCCCTGCCAATCTCGCGGCCGCCAGGGTCAACCTGAAGAACCCGCCCCGCGTCTACACGGAAATCGCGATCGAGCAGTTGCCGGGCATCATCAGTTTCTTCCAGAAGGATGTGCCCGAGGCCTTCAAGGAAGTCACCGATCCGCAACTGGTCAACGAGTTCAGTGCGGCGAATGGCAAAGTCATCGCCGAACTGCAGCGCTACCACGACTTCCTGAAGAATGACTTATTGGCCATCTCCAAAGGCGACTTCCGCATCGGTCCTGATTTGTATCGCAAGAAGCTGCTCTACGAGGACATGATCGATATCCCACTCGATCGCCTGCAGCAGATCGGCTACGACGACCTGCACAAGAACCAGGCAGAACTGAAGCGGGTGGCGGCGCTGATCGATCCCAGCAAAACTCCGGAGCAGGTGCTGGCTACGCTGGAACAGGACCACCCCCGGCCCGATCAACTGCTGCAGGACTTTCGCGCCAGCTTTGGCAGCCTGACCAATTTCATCCAGCAAAAGCACATCATCACAATTCCATCGGACATCCGGCCCATCGTGGAAGAGACGCCACCGTTTGCGCGCGCCCTGACCTTCGCCTCGATGGATACGCCGGGCCCCTACGAAACCAAGGCGACTGAGGCGTACTTCAATGTCACGCTTCCCGAGGCTTCATGGCCTGCCGAGAAAATCAAGTCGTGGATGGAAGGGTTCAATCGTGGGACCATCCTTAGCACCGCGATTCACGAAGCCTACCCCGGCCATTACGAGCAGTATCTATGGGAGTCGCAGTACCCCTCCAAGGTGCGTAAATTGACTGGCTGCGGCACCAACATCGAAGGCTGGGCCCACTACACCGAGCAGATGATGCTCGACGAGGGCTATGGCAACGGAGATCCCAAACTGCGCATCGGGCAATTGCAGGATGCGTTATTGCGCGACGCGCGCTACATTGCCGGAATCGAGATGCACACCGGCACCATGACGCTGCCGCAGGCGACCGATTTCTTCGTCAAGCAGGGTCATCAGACCGCCGCGGTCGCCGAGCGCGAGGCAAAGCGCGGCACCTCCGATCCGACGTACCTGGTGTACACGTTGGGCAAGCTCGAGATTCTCAAGCTGCGCGCCGACTATCAGAAGAAGGCCGGTACAAGTTTCAGCCTGCAACAGTTCCACGACGAGTTCATGAAGCAGGGCGCTCCGCCGATTCCCGTGGTACGCCGCGCCATGCTGGGTAACGAAAGTCCGGCGCTGTAGGCGGGACGGAGCGGGCGGTCCGGTTTAGCGACCCTTGCCGAAGGTTTTAGCTGGCACGAGTTTGTCGAGAGGGGATGAGTGTGTCAAAGCAGGTTCGTCGTCTATTCACCCCGCGGAGCGTTCGATTTGGTAGTCCCCCAAAAGACGCAACGAATTTGGGCTCTTTTGAGCGGCACAGTTTGCTTTAATCCGCCGCCTTTTTTTTGGACAAGCTGGAATACATCTTCACCTTCGTCAAAGACCAGGATATTGTAGGCGCCACTCTCAGCCAAAAACTTGGCGGCCTCCGGGACAGTGCACCCATATCTCCCATAGTTGTGGCCATGGACACAAAAGAATATCTCCTTCGTATCGACGACGGTACCCTTTTCGTCTCTGGATCTTCCTTTCCCTTCATCTTCGGCTGTCACAGCAATCATCGAACACGGATAATGGTTCGACCGGAAAAAAATTTCTAGCCAGTTCTCGCGACCTTCCTTGATCCAACGCCATTGTCCCTTTTTCAATTCAGATCCCGCTTCGTTCTCCACATAGGCGTCATTCCCGTAGCGATCTACTTCTTTCCGTAACACGAACTTGATCCAGTTTTCAGGAGCGCCTAACTCGCGCTTGTCAATGTGAATCGCCTGGTTCAATGCGGCCACGCGCAGGTTTCTGTCTCCATGAATCAGCCCTCTCTCACATAGCCACATATCGTCGAGAGTGCGCTCGTTGAACAGATATCTCGGCTGTTTGCGATAGTCGTTGAGCCCGGCACTCGCGGTTTCACCCTCGGGAAAATTGATTGGCGGATTCAGATTCGGCAGACGATAGATGTGGCGCACGTCGCTAAATTGAGGGACAACAGCGCGCAGCCTTTCTTGCAAACAGTCGTCCAATTGTTGTGATTTGTCTACGATGTCGCCGGAGTATATCTGTTTTCCATAGACCGCAAATTCAATGAGATGGCCTATCGGCAAGTCACCTAGAAACACGTGCCTTTTGGGTGATTCACGCCTATCCAGCCAGGGAGCCATAAACCTCAAGCGGGATATTTGATATGGATACACCACTCGTTGTGTTTGAGCCACTTTCCGAAGATCGATATCGTCGCGTTTACAGTTCCACTTAATAAGGCAGGTATACTCTCGGTCGTTAAGCGGCTCATCCGGGGAGTGCAGCAAGTCCCACCCCTCTGTACGGTAGCAGCTCTTGTCCGAGACGAAGGCAACATTCCATAGGTTCATCGTCAGATCCCCACAGCCCTGCATGAAAACAATTTCGTCTTCGTGAGTCGGAGCAAGGCCATGAGCGATTTCGCTTTCCTGTTGATTCTCCTGTCCGTTCGATGCGCCGGTCCGTTGGAGCTTTTTGCGGGCTTGTTCTTGATGAGACCAAGCCGACCGCGAAAGAAGAAATAGCTCAAGATATTTCTCCACCCCGCTCTTTACCTTTATCCGGAACGCTTCTTCGTTCTTGTGAACAGCATATTTCTCGACAAAATCAGAGTAATCTGCTTTTTTGTACAGTGTGTCGATCAACCTCGCACAACGCGTTTGTATTGCCTCATATTCATCACCGTAAGTCGGAAAGAATGGCAGATTGGGCTTTCGGAACCACTTTGGATTGCCGTTAAGGAACTGTTGAAATTCGGGTACGAGGCTGCTGACCATCACTAGGTTTGCCACGTGGAAGTTGGCAGGGCCGAGAGCGCGCTTGACTGCTGAACACTCCAATTCATTATTGAACTCTTTGATCTTCCTGATGACGAATTCCCACGGTTGCGCATCGTGCGCACCCTCCAACGCTGGATCAGTCTGGCGGTTCGGCAGCGCCGCGAAGAGAACGTAGTTGGCCGCAAAGAGCAGGAATAAATCCTCAGAGTGCTCCTGGTGCATTGTGTCGATGACGTAATTCGTGCCGATCCGTTGCCGTTCCGGGTCGGCGGTGTAGCTTCCAGGCTTTTCTGGGTCGTCCATGATAGGTGGCCCATCACCTGTTCGCTGAATTATCGGTCCGAGCTCGAACCCCTGCGAGTACGACAAGTGCAGATCGAGCACCTTTGGATTCGCCCTGATCAGGTTGGACCTTTCGCGCTTGTCCTCGTCTTGGGACTCCGAACGGTCCTTATACTCCTTCTTAAACCAATCTGATACTGACTCGGTGATCCAACTGAGCCTCCCCGACGGAACGCCCTCGGGCGATTGCATCCGGTCTTCTTGCGCTGCCTGATCCGCTACTTCCACGGTATGTATCTGGCTCTGCGGAGGGGAAGCGGAAACGAGGGGTGATGCGCGGTGCGTGCTCTGCTGCATACCCAGAGACTTAAGCAGTAACTCAAGACCAGTTGCATAGTCGATTCTGAAATCGATATGGTGAAGTACGCGTAATCGTAATGGGACTTCGCAGTCGCGATATAAAATCGGTACCACCTTCCTGTGATTATCCAAGGCGAACGAATATTCGTTCTCTACTTCGTTAGATTCAACCGAGGCAGGGGTGAGTATCACGAGAAGACACGAACATCTGCGCACGGCATCTTGGACGGTGATTCCCCATCGTGCGCCGGGAGGAATATCCGATTCATCGATCCAAACGCTGGCTCCAGCCGCTTTCAAATCTCCGGCGAGCCTAAAAGCGACGTCCTTGTCATCGCGGGAATAGGCGACGAATACCGCTGCTGATGGGTCTGCTACCACAGTGGACCTCCTTACGTCAGAGCCTGACGGACACTCCAAGTCATTTGGATACTGATGGATCTGTGATGGAACCGGACATTGTGCCACATTTACCGTTACGGGACACTTATTTTTCATAGGACGTTCCGAAGCAGATTGCTCAGCGCGGCAAACTACGCGTTGTACAGATACCAATAGCGGGAACCAAGGCCTGCAATTCGCATTCATAGCAGGCGAAACTCACGGCCTGCCAATTCCCATTTTGGGATTCATATGGCAAGCGCACGCCCAGCGGTAACCGTCGACTCTACCAGGGGAGGAAAGCGAACGAGCGACTTTCCCGCGTCCCTGATGATCGGCCAAGCGGACTATTGCTTAGATGATGGCTCTTCGGACTTGATTGCGCTCTGGCGCCATGTGCCAGGAAGGGAGAGGTGATGGACGTGGCTTCGAAGCGGGATCCGAATTGCCTTAACTTACTACCCCAAAATTAGCGCCCGTCCAGGGCTGACTTCCGAAATCGAGCGTTCAGGTTTACGAAATCGATCAGGCGCGAGGTCCGTCTGCGACACTATCAATATCGAGAATGCCCAACCCGCCATCTGCCTGAACATCAACTGTCTTGCCCAGCAAGTCAAACTCGATGTCCCCGCCTGCCACAATACTCTCGTCGATGCTCACGTGGGTGCGTACGGTGTGGCGGTCGATGAGCTTTCGGTGCCTCGCGGGCACTTCGTTGCCATCTTCGTCAAAATAGGAGTATCTCTCCCACAGGACGGAGTGTTGTATTCTGGCTTCTCGCTGTACCGTCCAGTCGTCTCCTATGACCGCATATGGTCCTAAAGTAGCGCCAAGCTCGATTACACAGTTGTTCCCGATCACCACGGGCGGGATAATCTTTACTGACGAAAAGTCAATCTCCACATCCCTTCCCAGATATCCCCACGGGAGTTTTTCGTAAGGCAATGGCACATCCAGCTTGCCATCCAAGAGAAGCTCGTTAACCCGCAAGTAATCGCGCTTCTGCCCCACATCGAACCAACTGCCGTTGTATTGCACACCCCAAAAAACGAAATCCTTTGGTAGCGATACATACGGCAAGTCACCGAGCAATGCTGGGAAAACATGCTTGCCAAAATCATAAAAAGGATTTGCAACATCAAGGTTTGCTTCGGTGCGCAGTGGGTCGAGGGCTCGCAGCAAATCCATCTCGATCATATAAATGGATGCGTTGCTCAAATTGCTGGGAGAGTCGGCTTGTTTTTCTACAAAACTCTCGATTCGGCCGGACTTGCAAAGGATGCTATCGCGAGCTTCGGGCGAGGCAAGGACAGCAGTACCGTAGTCTATTCGTCTCTCCCAAGGTACAGGAACCAGCGCTACGGTCAATGCAGATCCCACACCTCTGTGTATCTCATACATTTCTTCCAACAATTCGGAACCAAAATTGGTTACGATGTCTCCGCTGGGGACAATCAGCGTGGAGCCCTGGAAGGGTTTGGGCAGTGATCGGTGTTTTTCAGAGGGAAGCCGCTTTGAATCCATCCCAAGCGCTTGTTTGCAGACCCCCCCGAGGGTGCCGGACGGGACATCCTCTCTTACGTAAGTTAGATTGGCGCCGAACTTGCCGCCGTCTCCAAAGTGATTCTCGATTATTTGTGCAAGGACACATAGATTCATGGAGACGTCCGTGATGCCCGACTCCACGGCTCTCCGTAGCCAAACTTCGGCCATGGGAACCTTACCGCCCAACGGAAATAAGGGTTTAGGGAGATGACGGGCAGTTAACGGGTCCATTCTCCGACCCAAGCCCGCGGCGAGTATTGCAAACTTGAGTTTGTCAGGGACTTGTCGCTTATGAGTCCAGCGGCTTTCCAAAAATTTCGGCGTAAATTCAATGGGCAAGGTCGATCTTCTCCGTCGCTCTCTGTGGTACTTGGAGACGGGAGCCAATGATAAGGAAGTTCACTCCTGCCTCCACGCCTACACGATACACACCTTGTGAAAATTAGTCATCGAGGGACTGTTGCGCCAAGCCGGCGCAGAGCGGCAGCTCTACTCCATCACCGGGCTATACAGAAAATCCTTGCCCCAATCCGTCGGATAGCCCGCTTCGCGCAGCGCGGTTGCCAACTGCGCCCAGTGCCTTATGCCGTGCAGCATGGCATGCACAAACATCTTGCGCTTGCTCGCGCGAATGGTTCCGGCGGTGCGTGTTGGAAACTCCATGACTACCGCAAGATCTTCATCAGTTGCGGTTGTCAGGTAATCACGATACATCGCCCCCGCACGTTCGCCGATGCCGAAAAGGTCTGGAACGCTCGCCTTGCTCAGGGTTTCGTAGTCCGTGACAGGCGCACCCGCGAGTCGTTCGGCGTAGCGCAACTCGACAGCGAAAATGTGCAGCAGAAACTCGCGTACGTTCTTCGCCAGGGCGATGCTCAGCGGGACATCCAGCACTGCTGCGGGCTGCCGTTCAAACCACGTCCGCCACTTCTTCGTTTCGGCTTCATTAGCGCCGAGCAATTCGGCGAAGGAAACCCGAGCCAGTGTCGCGCTCATGACTTGTGACTCTCTTTCAACTTCTTCGATTTAGCCTCGACGCCCTTTGCCAGCTTCTCCTTGTGTGCCTCTAGTCTCTTTGCCACTTCGGCGTCATGCAGTCCAATCATTTGCGCTGCGAGGATGCCAGCATTCGTCGCGCCCGGTTTTCCGATAGCGACCGTCGCGACGGGGATACCCGCCGGCATCTGCACCATCGCCAGCAGCGAGTCGAGTCCGAGCAGCGCGGTGGATGGAATCGGCACCGCGATCACGGGCAATGTTGTCTCCGCGGCGATGACGCCCGCCAGGTGGGCGGCGCCGCCCGCGCCTGCGATGACCACCTGTATGCCGCGCGCCTTCAGTGCGCGCGAGTATTCGCTGGTGCGCGCCGGTGAGCGGTGCGCCGAGGTGATGTCGATTTCGTAAGGAATGCCGAACTCGGCCAGCGCCTTCGCAGCCTCGTTCATGATGTCGAGGTCGGAGTCGCTGCCCATAACGATCGATACGAGAGGTTTGTTGGCCATAATAGAGATTCGCTAATTATTTCTTTTCGCGCAAGCGCTTCAGCCCGCGCGCCGCTATGTCTTTGCGATAGTGCATGCCGTCAAAGCGAATCTTCATCACTGCGTCATACGCACGCTCCACCGCTTCCGGCAAGTCCGACCCGCGCGCGGTCACGCCCAGCACGCGGCCGCCCGACGTGTAATAACCGCCATCGCGCCGGTTCGTCCCCGCATGAAATACCTTCACTCCGTACATGCGGTCGACGTCTTCGATCCCTGTGATGAGTTTGCCCGCCTCAAACGCCCCCGGATAGCCTCCCGACGACATCACCACGCACACCGCCGGGTCCGACGACCACCGAAAATCGCCATCGCTGACGCGCCCTTCGATCGACGCCTCGATCGCCTCCATCAGGTCGCTGTCCATACGCATCATGATGGGCTGGGTCTCCGGATCGCCGAAGCGGCAGTTGAACTCCAGCACCATCGGCCCGCGCGCGGTCATCATGATGCCGCAATACAGGATGCCCTTGTATTCCGCACCTTCAGCCTTCATGCCCGCGATCACTGGACGCGCCACATGCGCGACCAGCCAGTCCCGCATTCCGGCGTCGATGATCTGGTCGGTCGAGTACGCTCCCATGCCGCCGGTGTTGGGGCCTTGATCGTTGTCGAACACTCGTTTGTGGTCCTGTGTCGCCACCAGCGGAGCCACCCGTTCGCCATCGCTCAGCACCAGAAACGACAACTCCTCGCCGTCGAGAAATTCTTCCAACACGACGCGCGATCCGGCTTCGCCCAGCATCTTGCCGCTGAGCATTTCTTCGGCGGTACGCTGCGCCTCTTCCTTTGTCTGCGCGATCACCACGCCCTTGCCCGCCGCCAGTCCGTCGGCTTTGACCACGATCGGGGTATGGAAGTGCGCCAAAGCGTCTTTCAACTCCTCTTTCTTGCTGCAGATGGCGTAGTGAGCGGTCGGAATCCGGTGCCGCTGCATGAATTCCTTGGAGAAGCTCTTGCTCGACTCCAATTGCGCCGCCGCTCGGCTCGGACCGAAGATCGGCCATCCCCGGCGCTGGAACTCGTCCACCACTCCCAGGGTCAGGGGAAGTTCCGGGCCGACGACGGTGACGTCGGGATTCAGCCGATTGGCCAACTGGACGATCGAATCCAGGCTCTTCAGGTCCACGGCGACACACTCGGCGTCGCCGGAAATCCCACCGCTGCCGGGCGCGCAGTACAGCTTCTTGATGCGTGACGACTGCCGCAACTTCCAAGCGATCGCATGTTCGCGGCCACCGCTACCGAGGACGAGTACCTTCATAGGAACAGCTCTTCCGGCGATTTTTCCAGCCGGTCCAAAAGAACGTCGCGAAAGGAAAGAGTAGGGTTGTTTCGCATGGCCTGTCAAACCTTTGACCGGGAGAAATAGAATACGGTAATGAATGCAGCGCCGTCGGGCGTTGAACCGCAAGATGGACAAGTCAACCCCAGAACGGATCGAAGCAGCCTTGCAGCGGGAAGCGCAGCGCGCGTTGAAGCGCGCCGCGGCGGCCGGCCATCCTTCGCTAGAGGAAGTCCATGGCACAGTCGCGGTGCCGCACCACCAGGCCGGCTTCTGGGAACAGTGGCGAGCGTTCGTGGGCCCGGCAATCCTGGTCAGCGTCGGCTACATGGATCCTGGCAACTGGGGCACCGATCTGCAGGCGGGCGCGCAGTTCAAGTACGGTCTGCTATTTGTCGTCGGGCTGGCCAGCCTCATGGCGATCTTCATGCAGGTGATATCCGCGCGGCTCGGTGTTGTGACCGGGAGAGACCTGGCGCAATGTTGCCGCGACTGGTATCCCAACTGGACGCGCTGGCCCAACTGGCTGCTCAGCGAACTGGCGGTTGCCGCCTGCGATCTCGCTGAGGTGCTAGGCGGAGCGGTGGCGCTGAACCTGCTGTTCCATATCCCACTGTTCTGGGCAGTCGTGATCACCGGACTCGACGTTCTGCTGCTGCTCGGCCTGCAGCATTTCGGCATGCGCACCATTGAAGCGGTAGTACTGGTGCTGATCGGCACCATTGCCGTCTGCTACTTCATCGAAATCTTCGTTCTGCCACAGACCCAGCCCAGCTTCCTCGAAATGGGACGCGCGCTGATCTCACCGCATTTCCGCCAGGCCGGAATGTTATATCTCGCCATCGGCATCATCGGCGCGACGGTCATGCCGCATAACTTGTACCTGCATTCAGCGCTGGTGCAAAGCCGCAAGCTGCAGAAGGACGAGCCCTCGATGCGCAGCGCCATCCGCTTCAATACCATCGATTCGGTGGTGGCGTTGACGATTGCGTTCTTTGTAAACTCCGCAATCCTCGTGCTGGCGGCGACGGTCTTCTTCGGCAAGGAAAGCGTCACGCTTCCCGGCGGCCAGATCGCGAGGTTCAGGCCCGATAGCGACTGGATTCGCGTCGCCTATCTGACGCTCGCGCCGTTACTGGGAACAACCGCTGCAAGCACGCTCTTCGCCGTAGCTCTGCTGGCCAGCGGACAGAGCAGCACCATCACCGGCACGCTCGCCGGACAGGTCGTGATGGAAGGCTTCATGCACTGGCGTATCAAGCCGTGGGTGAGGCGGCTGATCACGCGCACCGTAGCCATTCTGCCGGCAGTGTTCGTCATTGGCCTGCGCGGAGACAGCAGCGTGACCGACCTGTTGACGCTGAGCCAGGTCATACTCGCGTTGCAGCTTCCGTTTGCCATGTTTCCGCTGCTGCAGTTCACCAGTTCGCGCCAGCGCATGGGCAAGTGGAAGAACGGATGGTTTCTGCTCAGCGCCGGATGGGCGAGTGCTATCCTGATCACCGCCATGGATGTGTTCGGGCTGCCAGAATCGCTCAAAATCGCGTGGCACGTCATCACCGGCGGTTAGCACCGCGCTTACGGAATCGAGTCAGCCATGTACAACACCATTTTGGTCACGCTGGACGGAACCCCGACGGACCGGGCGATCATCGAGCACATCAAGAAGCTGGCGACGCTGGCCCATAGCCGCCTGGTGTTGCTGCATGTGGCCGATGGCTGGGCCGCGCGCACCTATGGTCCCGACGCCATCAGTCCGGAAATCGCCGAAGACCTCGCCTACTTGGAAAACGTGCGCTCCGAGTTTGAGGCCGCAGGAATTCCAGCCGAGTCAGAGCTGGCTTACGGTGACTCGGCTACCGAAATCATCAAATGGGTGCAGCAAAAAGGTTGTGACCTCGTCGCCATGAGCACCCACGGACACCGCTTCATTGCCGATCTTCTTCTCGGCACCACCGCCACTCGCGTGCAGCACAGCATTCGCGTTCCGGTGCTGCTGCTGCGAGCTAAGTAAGCGTGTTTGGTGGCCCACATTCGCTTTCTGTCTCGGAGAATGTGGGTCTAGTCCCTACTGTCCGAGCAAACCTTTTTTCAGGTCGGCATTGGGGGGCTTGGGTCCGAGCCACACCGACATAAGCACCTGGCCAAACGCTGGTCCGGCGATCGTCACCTTGTCCTTGCCGTTCAGGGAGTAGGTCGTACCCGTGCCCGGGACGTAAGTAAAGACCATCGTGTCGCCCGTGTTGACGGGATCGAGCGCGCCCAGCAGGCGATCGATGTCGCCCTTCATCGTCTTCACCGCATCCGGCGAATTGTCGCTGAACGACTCGTTGAAGGCATCCGACATCTGGTTCTTGCTGGCGCCGTGCAGGAACTTCATCACGATCTGCTTCGGCGTGTCGGACTTGATGAGGGTGTTGGGGTCCGACGACTTCTGCTCGACATAGAGACCCGCAACATAAACTTTCACGATGACCTTGGTACGCAATCCCAGGCCATTGAGGACGAGGTTCTTGCCGCCGACCTGTGCCGTGTCGGGCATGGTAACTCCCGCCAGAGTGGCGGCCTGCAACTGGAACATCGCTAGCAACACAAACGAAACCACCGCAATCGATAAGACGGTTTTCCGCATAAGGACTCCTTGGGAAGAAGAGTGGAACCGGCGATGGTAGCACATGGCGGCGTGCGATCGATGTGACCAGCCTTCACTGCGGAAAAATTGAAGAGCCGGAGAGTGAACTGGATCGTAGTAATACTCATTCTTTTCTTCGCCAAGTAGGCTGATCCACGTCCAGGATTAGCTTGGATCGCGCGTTCACGGACTCACGTAGCCAGGCGGCTATTTCAGATATGCGCGCACCAGGCCGATCAAGTCTTCACCCAACTCCTCGGGCGAGTCCATCTCATGGTCCGGAGTCATCATGTGCAAGCGGATGTGGTCCTCGAGAACTTCTGCCATGAGGCCATTAACGCCGCCGCGAATGGCGGCCAACAGCATCAGGATGTCTGCGCACTCGTCACCCGCCTCCAGGGCGCGTTCCACCGCCGCGAACTGGCCCCGGATTCGCTTGATACGAAATAAGAGCTTCTGTTTCTCCTTGGAAATCCCAGGAATTTTGTCCTTCATCGTTAGGTTTTCCCTTTTTTGACAGTACCCTAGGGGGGTAGGATATAAAACATTTGGTGGGAAATCCATAGCTCCCGTCAGGATTAATTAAGGACGTAGAAGCGCACAATTTGGACCGGAGCCTGCGAGTAGCCTCGGCGGCAGTCCAGTGTAGAAAGAGCGGTAATTGTCCCGGTGAGCATTTCTATCCTGCCTAACGCCCACCTCTGCTGGGCCCGAAGGCGATGATCCCCGGCGTGAAGATTTCGCTGTTGTTATTGCGCGCGTACTTGGTGCCGGTGATGGGCCTCGTGCTCTATTACGTGCTCGACCTGGCCGGGTAGACCTGATGCGCCTTTACGTTCCCAGCTATGGATTGATCGTGATGGTGTAGGTAGCGGTCAGAGTCTGCGGTGTTGAACTGCTGTCGCTGGCCTGCAGAAGCAAGCTGTAACTTCCAGCGGTAGTTGGGATGCCGGTTAGCATCCCGCCGCTGAAGGCCAGGCCTGGAGGGACCGTTCCACCTATCAGGGTAATTGTGATCGGCGGCGTGCCTCCATTGGCGTTCAGGTAGGGCGTCAAGTCGGCGTATTGCAAACCGACTTTGGCGTTCGGGTAAGTCCCGCTCGGAAAAGTCAGTGGGCCGGGGATAACGGTCAAGGGCAAGTTGGAGAACGCCAGGATCCCCACGGCATCGGTAGCGTTTAAATTCACGGAGAAGGAACCCGCAACGCGCGGCACACCACTGAGAACGCCGGTGCTGGGATTCATCTGCAGGGTGAAGTTATAGTCGTTCGCGCCGGCCCCCCAACGATAAGGCGGAACCCCGCCGGTGGCATTGAGGTTCACGCTGTAGAACTGCCCTGCCGTAGCGTCGGGCAGGCTGGCGGTGGTGATGACGGGCGGGATCTCGACAGTGAGAGTGAAAGGAACAGCGACCGTCTGCGGCGGCGATCCGGAGTCGCGGACTTGGGCGACGAAGCTGTAGGTGCCGACGGCGGCGGGCGTGCCGCTAAATGACCCGAACGTAGGATCGAGGGTCATTCCAGCGGGAATATTGCCTGACAGTACGCTCCAAATCAGAGGCTGCAGGCCTCCCGTGGCGGAAAATCCGGCCCAGCACGACTGGGCCACGACGCAGCCCGATGTGCCGGTGTATCCCGACCCATAGGTAGTTCCGGTGGGCGGGAAGGCTACTAGCCCTGCAATGGAACCAGACACATTGATGTAGTACTGCATGTCGGGCCGGGCATCGCCACGCCAATCGAATACGTGCGCGTACATCGTGGTCTCGGCGTTCGCTGCTCCCGGCACCTTGATCTGGAGTTGCGAGTCGTGGTTCACACCTGGGACGATGTCATCATTCAGGCAATCGGAGGTGAAGGTGTTCGACGTGTCTCCCGGCTGCTCGCAGGAGTTGAAGCGAACGCCATTGGCATCGAGGATCTCCAGCACTGAATCCAAGGCATTGTTGAAGAAGGAAGCCTGGGCGGAAATGGCAATGGAGACGATGCTGCCAGCCGGGCCGATGATCCTGTAGTAGTCCATATCGGGCACTGGAGTGGGACTGTCCGGGGGATCGGCATAAGGACTGATCGACGCCTGCCAACTGCCGTCGCCCAGCGGCGTCGCATGCGCAATCGCGTCGTTGCGTCCCAGCGGCGTCGTGATGTTGACGGTAAGAGTGTTGGTAGCGGTCTGCTGGGGCGATCCCGAATCGGAGACCGACAACGAGAAAGTGTACTGCCCTAGGGAAGTGGGTGTCCCCGTCAGGTCGGCGGTGTTGGGGTCGAAACCAAGGCCCGGGGGCAGAGTGCCGGTGGCCGCGGACCAGTGATAGGGTGGCGTTCCACCTTGGGCGGCGGCAGTCCACTGGAACGGCACGCCCAGCGGTAGCTTCGGCGGCAGGGTGCTGGCTATGTAAAGCTGCGGTGGCACCACGGAAATCGTCGTGGACCATTGCGCGGACTGCTGCGGTGGCCCCGTGTCCGTCACCTGGAACGTCAAGTTGTAGCTTCCCAACTGGGTTGGCGTTCCGGTGATGGTTCCGTGCGCTCCATCGAGAGTCAGGCCCGGTGGCATCGATCCGGAGACCAGCGACCAGGAATAGGGCGGCGATCCTCCAAAGGCGGTGAGGTAGTCGTAGAAAGGTTTGTTGATGACTGCCGAGAGGTTGCCGTAGTTAGGCACAAACAGCGCTGCAATGATGGTTAATCCCAAGATCTGCGACGCGGTATGGCTGGCCGAGTCCGTCACTGTGACCGTCGGCTGGAACACTCCGTACAGTGTTGGCACGCCAGAGATGGTTCCGCTGGCTGGGTCAATGGTCAGCGAAGGAGGCAGCCCGACTGCGGACCACTGATAGGGAGTCGTTCCGTTAATCGCCGACAGGGTGACCGAATAATTCGAGTTTATGATCGCGGAGCCCAACTTCTGCGTGAGGATGGTCAGCGCGTTATCGACCGTCAGCACGAAATCCTGCTTGGCAACCTGGGGCGGTGTCGAGTTGTCTTGCACCTGCAGGGTCAGGGGATAGCTTCCGGTCTGGGTCGTGGTTCCTGTGATTTCGATCTGCTGCGCGCTGGGGTTGGTTAGTTGCAGTCCTGGCGGCAGTGTGCCGGAGAGCAGTTTCCATGTGGTCGGATCGGCGCTGGTCATGAGGTAGATGAAGGTGTCATACGGTACGTTGGAGTGCGCCGCCGGCAGCGACGTGGTCTGAAATGACAACTGCCAGATGAACGTCATGTAGATGCTCTGAGTGGCAGTCTTCTGCGGCGAACCCGAATCTGCGACTTGAAATATCACGGGCCCGTAAACTGCGCCGGGACTGGTGCCAGAAATCACTCCTGTACTCGGATTCAATGCCAGACCATACGGCAGATATCCATTCTGCGACCAGGTATAGGGAGGGGTGCCACCCGTCGCGCTCAGCGTCTGCTGGTAAGGCACAGTTGCTATCCCCTGCGGCAGGCTGGTGGTGGTGATGACCAGCGGCGGCGCTTGCTGCCCGCCGCCTCCGCCGCCGTTGGAGTTCGACCCGCCAGCTCCGCCGCCACACGCGGTCAGGACAAAGACGAGCGCGGCGCAGAGACCGGCTGCGATGGCGTGCAGGGCGCCAGGAGGTTTCACGCGGGAACCCCGGTACTAAGGGGGTTACTCTTTTGTAAAACCTCTGGAATCGCCAGCCACGCGCCCGGGTCTTCGAACTGGTCGAAGCGGGTCGGGGTCCCATTCAAGATGATGTCGATCTGATCGACGGTCTGTCCACCGTTGACGATGATCGGGTCCTGCGCCATTGGATCGTCGAACGCCGATTCGTCGGCGTGCCAGAACTCGTGCTGTCCTGGCAGCGGAATGGGAGGATCCAGCGGACCCAATCCCGATCCGCCCTGGAAACTCAGGTCGATGCTTTCAACCTCAACTGTGTAGGTTCCGGGAGGCACCGGAATTTCGTAGTAGCCGATCAAGGTGGCATCGCGCGAACCGTGCGCCGACCCGCCGGTGTTGTCTCCAGTCACAGACTGGCCCGGGTTCCCTGTGAACCGGTAGCCCGACACCGCCGACACCGCAATCCGTAAGGGATTATTGACGTCGCGGGCAATTACGTTGGCTCCTTGTACCGGAGTCTTCCCGTCGCTAAACAGAATGTTCCCCTTGATGGTGCCGTAAGTGGCGTTGAAGTCTTGCACGGGATACAACCGGGCGATCCATGCCCGGTCGTCGGGCGACAGGATCGGCAGCCCGGCATCGCTCCGCGACTGGCACGCCAGGAACGGAAACATCAGCGGCAGTCCTGCCAGTTGATCGACTGGGCAGGGATAACCGACGTTGAGTATGGAATCGTTGATCTGCGAGTGCGCCAGTCCGGAAAAATGCCCGAGTTCGTGGGTGATCGCCTCGTCGAATTGCGAGGCCGAGAGTTCGAAGTTGGGATAAGCGTCGATTCCGTCCTGGAACTGTCCGTTGAGCGTCGCGAACGCCGAGAGAATGAATCCGCTCGTCGGATCGAGCTTGCAGGGTGAAGCGAAACCGATGATGTCGGGCGGCAGACCGAGCGCGGCAACGATCAATCCAGAGGCGTCAAAGATGATGGGATTCTCGGTACCTGCCTGACACAGCCCGAGCGCGGTGTTGTAGTCGGCTAGGGTAATGATGTCGCCGAGCGGTGTACCGTTGGCGAACGCGATCGGTCCGGCGTACTGAAACTGGATGACAGCGTGCGGTGCTTGTTGCCAGTTGCCGAACATCAATTGCACCCGCGTCAGCCCGCTGGCGTTGCTGATCACCACCTGCCCGGTAGGAGTGGTGCTCATGGGACCAGAATCGACCCGGTACTGAATCGGCATGGCTGCGGGGTTCCAGAAAAACGCCTGCCCGGCAATGCCATTATTCGGGCCGCCAACCGATAGCGGACCACCCGCGAAGGCTGTGGCCAGAAGACACCACGGCATCAAAAAGCGCGCCAGCAGCCCGCGTGGCCTTTTCATTGTCATTTGCCCGCTCCCGCGAACGCCCGGACGACCTGTTTCAGGTCCGCCAGTTGCACCGGGCCTGAGTGTTGCGAAGCCAATTTCTGGCTGACCAGTGGCAACGTTGTCCGCCGCTGACGGGCTTGGCTGGCCAGGTTCTCAAAGAGTCCTGCGTTGTGCTCGGCGTTCATCGCCTGCAGTTGGCCTTTGGCGTCGCGGGTAATCTCGAAGCGCCCCTGCTGCAGCCCCGCTGGACTGGTCAGTCCGTAGGCCGACGGCGTCCGCAGAAACAGCAGCAACTCTTCGCCTTTGTGATAGCCCCCGTTGGCGCTGATGGAGCGGATGTCCCAGACGTACTGGCGAAAGGTGATCGACTTCTGCGGCGCGCCCTTGAGGCTGTCGGACACACTCATGGTCACCAGCACCGTGGTTAGGTTCTTGAATTGCGGATGCGGTTCGACCTGGGTGGAGACGATGGTGCCGTGGACGATGATTTGCGCTTCATCGGTCAGAGCAACAATGTCACGATGGATGCGGAGCGCTTCTTCCTGGGCAATACAGGTCGAGCACAGTAGGAGTGCGCAAATCAGCAGACAGATGCGGCGCGAACAGTGAGTGTCTGGGGGCATCGAAACTCATTGGAGCAGGCATGCCAAAGCCGAGATAGGACACATGTCACGTCGGCATGTGACACTAGCCGTGAGTTCAGGAAAAAAGGCCCGGCGGGTAGTGCGGCCGATGCGGACTTCCGGCATCAGAGTTCTGGTATGTGAGGTTTCGCTGAATGTGCAGGAACATTAAGACGCTGTTCAACTTCGATCCGCCTGTTACCGAGGAAGAGACTCGGGCGGCTGCGCTGCAATTCGTCCGCAAAATTACTGGGTTCAATAAGCCGTCAAAGGCCAACGAAGCCACGTTCCTGGCTGCGGTCGATGAGATAACCGTCATCTCGACCAATCTTCTGGGTGCATTCGAAACCAACGCCGCGCCGAGAAATCGGGAAGAGGAAGCCGCCAAAGCAAAGGCCCGCGCAGCCGAACGGTTCGGGTCGTGATTGTGGATCGGCGATAGGTCATCGCGACGTGAAGAAAGGGCCCATCTCTCGGCCCACTGTCCACACACCCCTATCCACCACCCGTCCCCGCGTTTTAAGATAGATAGTTTCACGTTGCACGAACCTGCATTCAATTACTCCGCCACGAAATAGAAGGGGACTCATTCATGAACAGCTTCGGCAGTCGCTCCACTCTCCGTGTAGGCTCCAAGGAATTTGAAATCTACCGCCTCGATGCCGTGGAGAAACACGGCTGCTCGATCGGGCACCTGCCATATTCGCTGCGTATCCTGCTGGAAAACCTGCTGCGGCGGGAAGACGGCAAGTCGGTGAAGGCCGATGACGTGCGCGCTCTCGCTGCATGGAACGGCAAGAGCGTGCCGTCGCAGGAGATCGCGTTCATGCCCAGCCGCGTGCTGCTGCAGGATTTCACGGGCGTGCCCGCAGTGGTCGACCTGGCGGCCATGCGCGATGCCATGAAGGCGCTGGGTGGCAATCCCGGGTTGATCAATCCGCTGCAGCCGGCGGAGTTGGTTATTGACCACTCGGTGCAGGTCGACGAGTTCGGCACGCCACAGGCGTTCCAGCTCAACGCGGAGTTGGAGTTCTCGCGCAACAAAGAGCGCTATGCCTTTCTGCGCTGGGGACAGACCGCGTTCAAGAATTTCGCGATCGTACCGCCGGATACCGGCATCGTGCACCAGATCAACCTGGAGTACCTGGCGCGCGTCGTGTTCGTGGGAGCGAACGGCGAGACGGGATTGCCGATGGCGTATCCCGACACGCTGGTGGGCACCGACTCGCACACCACGATGATCAACGGCGTCGGTGTGTTGGGATGGGGCGTGGGCGGAATCGAGGCCGAAGCCGCCATGCTGGGACAGCCGGTATCGATGCTGATCCCGCAGGTTGTTGGCGTGCGGCTGAAGAACCAGTTGCGCGAAGGATCGACCGCGACCGACCTGGTGCTGACCGTCACCGAGATGCTGCGCAAGAAAGGCGTGGTGGGCAAGTTCGTCGAGTTCTTCGGGCCGGGGTTGCATGCGCTGCCACTGGCCGATCGCGCGACAATCAGCAACATGGCTCCGGAGTACGGCGCGACTTGCGGCATCTTTCCGGTGGACGACGAGACGCTGCGCTACCTGCGTCTCAGTGGCCGCACCGAGGAGCACATCAAGATTGTCGAGGCGTACTACAAAGAGCAGGGGCTGTTCCACAACGTCGATACTCCGGAGGCTGAGTACACCGACGTGCTCGATCTCGATCTCGCGAGCATCGAGCCTTGCATCGCGGGGCCGAAGCGTCCGCAGGACCGGGTGCTGCTGTCGGCGTCAGCTGCTTCGTTCGAGCAGGCGTTGCCCAGCTTGCTGAAGCCGGGACAGAGCGTTCCTCCGAAGCAGGGCGCGCGTTGGGAGGGAGAAGGCGGTAATCCTGCGGGACCCGAAGCAGTTCACGAGGCCGGAGTCGTGACCGAAGTCGCACTCGAAGAAGCTTTGAGTCACGGTAGCGTAGTGATCGCGGCCATCACGAGTTGCACCAACACGTCGAATCCGTCGGTTCTGGTGGCTGCCGGACTGTTGGCGAAGAAGGCCACCGAGAAGGGCCTGACGATCCCAAACTGGGTGAAGACCTCGCTCGCGCCGGGATCGATGGTGGTGACCGAATACCTCACGCGGTCGGGACTGCTGCCCTACCTCGAGAAACTGAAGTTCCACGTCGTCGGCTACGGATGCACCACGTGCATCGGCAACTCGGGGCCGCTGCCGGCGGAAGTTTCGAGCGTGATCGCGGACAAGGACCTGGTGGTGGCGTCGGTGTTGAGCGGCAACCGCAATTTCGAGGGCCGTATCAACTCCGAGGTGCGAGCCAACTACCTCATGTCGCCGCCGCTGGTGGTGGCGTTCGCGCTGGCCGGGCGTATCGACATTGACGTGTACAACGAGCCGCTGGGCTACGGCAAAGGCAAGCCGGTCTTCCTGAAAGATATCTGGCCAACCGCGAAGGAAGTCGCGGACGTGCTCGCGGAATACATCACGGGCGACTTGTTCCAGACGGCGTATAAGGACGTGTTCCGCGGCGACGATCGCTGGCAGGGGCTGAAGGTTCCCGAGGGCGAGACGTTCACGTGGGATGACAAGTCCACCTACGTGAAGAACCCTCCGTACTTCGAGAACATGCCGAAGACGCCGGCGCCGGTGGGAGACATATCCGGAGCGCGGGTGCTGTGCTACCTCGGCAACAGCGTGACGACCGACCACATCTCGCCCGCAGGCTCGATCAAGCCCAACAGTCCGGCAGGACAGTACCTGATCGCGCACGGAGTTTCGGTGGGCGACTTTAATTCCTACGGATCGCGCCGCGGCAATCATGAAGTCATGATGCGTGGGACGTTCGCGAACGTGCGCCTGCGCAACAAGCTCACGCCGGAGCGCGAAGGCGCGTACACGCGGCACCTGCCCGACGGCGAGGAGATGTCCATTTATGATGCGTCGGTGAAGTACCGCGCAGCGGGAACTCCGCTGATGGTGCTGGCGGGCAAGGAGTACGGCTCCGGTTCGTCGCGCGACTGGGCGGCGAAAGGCCCGCGCCTTCTAGGCGTGCGCGTGGCGCTGGCCGAGAGCTTCGAGCGCATTCACCGCTCGAACCTGGTAGGCATGGGCATCCTGCCGCTACAGTTCCTCCAGGAGGAGAGCGCCGAAACCAACGTCCTGACCGGCGAGGAAGTGTATGACGTTGTGGGACTAACCGATGTTCTGGAGAATTTTGCACCCGGAAAGACCGTGAAGGTGATTGCCAGGAAGGCGGATGGCTCGGTGCATGAGTTCGACGCCACCGTACGCATCGACACGCCGCAGGAAGTGTTGTACTACCAGCACGGCGGGATCCTGCAGTACGTGCTGCGCCAGCTCCGGCAGAACAACTAGGCGGAGGCCACAAATAACCAGGGGCCGGATTCGCATCCTGCCCCTTTCCAGTTCCGCACCACGATTACGTGTTGCATCTTCAACTTCCGGCGTAGTACTCCAGCGGTTCACCAGAGAGCGCTACTTTCCGGAGTAGTAACCATCGCGAGCTTGCACGGCCATGTCCTTCTGCGTGGTGGTGACCAGAATCTTGTGATAACCACCTTCGGCGTCAGCCAGGTCCGGTGTGAAACCCAGGTTGTACTGGTTGCGCAATTCCTCGCCAATGCTGGTGTAAATCTGCTCAATCGACTCGTGCTTGGAAACCTCGTAAAAGCGCCCGCCAGTCTGCTGCGCCAGCCGTTCCATGACCTGTTTGCCATCGGCGTGACCCTGGGACTTGCCACCGCGGCCCCCTCCAGGGGAGCCGCTACCGCCGCCGGGGTTGCCGCCGCCGGGGTAGCCGCCACCGGGATATCCTCCGCCAGACCTGCCACCTCCGGGATACCCTCCGCCCGGATAGCCACCACCTGGGAACCCAATACTGCCACGCCCTCCGCCCTGGTGGCCACCAGCCATGTTGTTATAAGCCTGCGGGTCCGCGAACAAGATGGCATACACCAGCGTGTCGGATCGTTGAGCCGCCTCGATAGCTCGAGTCAAGCTCACCTTGCTGCCCTGGTCCACTCCATCGGACAGGACGATCAATGCCTTGCGGCCCTGCTGTTTGCTCATGACCTCGTCGGAAGCGAGAAATATCGCGTCATTTAGCAACGTCCCGCCGCCGTGTTGAGACGGGCCGCCGCCCTGCGATTGCCGCGGGTCAGGAACCTCCAGCTTCTGCAGCGCCGCTTCCAGTTTGGGACGCTTGCTGGTGAGGTCCTGCAACAGCTCAACGTCGCTGTCGAAATGCAGCACGAACGCCTTGTCTTTCCACTCCCTCAGCAAATCCTCGAGGAAGGTGTAGCTGGCGGTGCGTTCCTGCTCCAGCACGCGGCGCTGGCTCAGACTGGTGTCCACCAGCAGGCCGAGTGTCAACGGGAGATCGGTTACCTTGGCGAAGTATTTAATGGTCTGTGGCCGGCCGTCGTCGGCCAATTTGAAGTCGTCCTTGGTGAGGCTGTTGACGATTTGCCCCTGTTTGTTACGCACCGTGGTCAGCACGTTGACCACATTGACGTCTTTCGTAATGGTGGTGGTTTCCGGCTGGTCCGGTGAGGCTGATTGCGCCTGCGGGGTCTGCTGCGCATGCAACATCAACCCAGTTAACAGAAGTAAAAGCAGTATCAGAAACGTTCGCGAGGTGAAGCGATGGTCTGAGTTTTGGACGTGCAGGTTGCTTGCACGAGAGGCGAAATGCATGTTCTTCCCTGGGCGGAATGACTTTTCAATCTGAGTCGGCTGAAGGCAACTAAACCCATTTTGGTGGGAGAAGTTGCGATGAAAACACCAGTTCTTAACGTCAATTACGAGACAATCCGGATTGGATTGGGGCTTCGCGCGCTCGGATTACGAGTTTTTATTGCTCATCATTGCATCGAATCGCCCTCGTAGCCGTCTACTCATATAACCACGAGGAGAAACCTTGAAGAAGTCTGAAATACTGCAAGCATGGGCGACCATACTGTCCGGCAGAAGCCCCTCCATTTCGATCGAACTCACGCGCGAATGCCCGCTTCGCTGTCCTGGGTGTTACGCGTATGAAGATGAGCATCTGGGCATACCGGGCCTGACTCTCCGTCAGCTTTCGGACTATAAAGGCAGCGCTCTGGTGCAAGGAGTTCTCCGCCTCATGCAAGAGCACCGGCCCCTCCATGTCTCCCTGGTGGGAGGCGATCCGTTAGTGCGTTTTCGCGAGCTTGAGGTACTCCTGCCGGAGTTGGAACGGCGTGGCATCCACGTTCAGTTGGTGACCAGCGCCTTCCGCCAGATCCCAACGCGATGGAACGCCTTGTCTAAGCTAAACATTGTGGTATCCGTTGATGGACTGCAACCGGAACATGATGTGCGACGTAAGCCAGCCACATACGAACGTATCCTGAAGAGCATCGCTGGAACCAAGGTCACGATCCACTGCACGGTCACCGGCCAGATGATGGATCGGCCGGACTACCTCGAAGATTTCGTTCGATTCTGGAGTGAACGCGAAGAAACGAAACGAATCTGGATTAGCCTATTCACGCCTCAGCAGGGGGCCGTAGGTCCGGAAATCCTGACGAGGGATGAGCGGAGACGGGTTGCAGAGGAGTTACTTCGGTTGCGGGTTGCATATCCCATGCTCGACATGCAGAAGAACATGATCGACGAGCTTCATCATCCACCAACTTCCCCAAGAGATTGCATATTCTCCCGCACCACGGTCACCGTTTCAGCGGATCTGAAGAAGCGGATCACGCCGTGCCAGTTTGGCGGAACCCCAGACTGTTCGCAGTGCGGCTGCATCGCCAGCATGGGCCTGGCTGCAGTCGGGCATCATCGGGTGCTACCTGGTGTCACAGCGGGACAGCTCTTCGCAGTATCCGAGCTGATCGGAAAGGGAGTGAACAAACTTCGATCGATGCGCCACCCTGCCGAACCAGTTGCCCTTCCGGAAATCGAGGAAGACCGGGAAGTAGCATGAGGAGGCATCGATTGGACCTCAAGCCCCGCTCGTGTCGTTACCGAGGCAGAATATCGGCCAGCGCCCACTCGATGTGATCCACTTCCTCACGGATCACCCGAATCGCCTGCTGATGGGCGGGATACGGCACGGGCGGAATGGCGGCTACCGCGTCACGAATCTTGTAATTTCGATCCCAGACCTGGTTGATCTTCGCAGAGGTCAGCATCCGGTGCTGGTAGATCCTCTTAGCCAGCTTGGTGACAATCCAGGCGAAAGCCAGACCGAACATCATTTCGATTGGAAGCCGATCGGTTGCGCCATCGAAATCGAAGAACAAGAGCCGGTAGACGGCTTCGCCCAGACCCAACGAAGCGAAAATCACTCCCATACCAACCAAGCCAAGCGTCAACCGATCAACCGGCCGAAGCTCCAAAGACCTCTGATTACTGCGATGGTTTTGCACGGTGCCATTGCCCCACAAAAGAATATGCGATGATCAGCAGTCCTATTGTCCTACATCCGTCGTTTTTTGTGGACTCAATGGCTCAGATAAAGACAATAGTTTTTGGCATCGGGTTGCCGCCGTTACAGCGATGATCGATCTTCGGCCCCGAGCCGGATATTGCAACTGCCCACCACTCTGTTGTGCGCGCCGACTTGCGTGCCTTTCCAGCGGACTCTAGAATCGCCACTTGTACTGGAGGAGTGAAATGCCGCCCGTGAACGTAGGTGATGAGGCCCCGGATTTCGATCTGCCTGCAGTGGTGGGCAATATCAGGCAGCGCGTCAAGTTGAGCGATTACCGGGGAAAGAAGAACGTGGTGCTGGTGTTCTATCCGGCGGATTGGACGCCTGTTTGTTCAGCCGAGTTGCCGGCGTTCAATGCCGAACTGGAGAAGTTCGCCGGCTACGGCGCAGAAGTCGTGGGAATTAGCGTGGATTCCATCCCCAGCCACATCGCCTGGCAGAAGAAGGAAATCGGAATTTTAAGCCTGCCTCTGGCCAGCGATTTTTATCCCCATGGCGAGGTGGCCAGTAAGTACGGCATTCTACGCGAAGGCGAACCCGTCCCGGGCATCAACGAGCGCGCAGTCTTTGTGATCGACAAGCAGGGCAAGATAACTTACGCCAAGGTCTATCCCATCGACCGCCAGCCTGACACGGAAGACGTGTACCAGGTTCTCCGCAAGATGTAACGCTTCGGTCGAATTGGTCGTGATCAATGGTTTTGTACGCAAACACAAATCCCCGCAGTTCGCGGGGATTTCCTATGCGCGAACAAAGTTGTGATTAACTGGCCTTGGCTCGCCGGTAGTTTGGCTCTTGAAAGGCGCCAATCAGCAACTCCAGAACTTTGTGCACGTCGTCGAAGGTGTAGTGAGCGGGCAGTTCGGAGCGGTCCGCGACAACCTGATCACGCCATAGCCCTTCCGCCATGCCAACCACGGCCGCGCGCACCGCGTCGAGATTGACATCGGCCCTGATCTGGCCTTCGTGGCGCATGTCTTCCAGAATGCGATCGAGTATCTTCCGATACTGAAGGGCACCCCGGCTTAGCAGGACGACATTGCTGTCCTTGCTGACGCGGCGGGCCTCCAACGCTGAAAGTACTTTCAGTTCGGGATCGTTTTCCAGTTCCACGGTGATGGCTTCCAATACCGCCAACAGACGATCGGCAGGCGAGCCTTGCGGAATCATCTGGATGCGCTCGTTCATTCGGACCCAGCCGCGGTCGAAGATCGCAACCAGCAGTCCCTGCTTGCTGCCAAAGTGCTTCATCAACTGCGATTCGCTGGTGCCGGCATCGCGGGCGATCGCTACCGTACTGGTATTTTCGTATCCCTGCTGGGCGAAAAGCCGTTTCGCCGCCAGCAGAATTCGATCGTGAGACGACACCGTTGAATTATCTTTGATTGTCATGTTCCAAAACTCCTGTCTCATGACCACTTGAAAAGTGGTAACACGGCCGAGGCGCATGTGTTGCGCGCTCGGCACGGTTTGAATCAGAACGGTTGGCGCCCCAAAAGAGAAAACATTGTCTAAATAGTACTCCCACTCGCATGGGTTCGAGCGGCAATAATTTCGGCCCGCCATAAGGGCGGGCCGAGCGGATTTTCGGACAGACTCGGTTACTGCGACTTGGTGGGCTTGCTGGCGAGACCGGTCTTGGCGGCCGCGGTTTTCTGTGGCGCGGGGCTGGGGCCAGCCTCCTTCATCACCTTGTCAATCAACTGGTAAAGCTGGGTGCGGTCCACTACTTCGACAAACGGCGTGCCGCGCGTCGTGTCGCTCACCACGTAGATGGTGGGAGTGTGGTCGAGTCCCACCCGCTGGCCGATCTGATAGTCCGCCTTGACCTTGGCCGTGAGTTCGCCCGTAGGATCGACCACAAAGGGGAACGCCACCTTGTTGTCGGCGGCGAAGCGCTCGGTCATGCCGCGCAGATTTTGCGGCGTGATCTGGGGCTGGTTCTGGAAGATGAACAGCCGGTAGTCGTCGCCCAGTTTTTTCGACTTGGTATCGAAGTAGCGTGCATTCACCGCCGCGTCAAACGACCAATTGTGCATGGGCAGCGGGAAGTCATACTGCACCAGCGGAATGTTGTACTTCTTTGCGGCCTCGTGCAGTAGCGGTGCGGCGCGGGCACAGTCGGGACACTGCAGGTCTTCAAAGACCAGGATGGCGACCTTCGATCCCTTCGGCGGCCGCAACAAGGAAGTGTCGCCGGCCCAGGCAGAAGCGCTGGCCATGAGCAGGCACGAGGTCATCAGGAGAGCCGGCAAGAACAGGTTTCGTCTCATTCGCAATGGTGGGTGGCGGAATAAGTTGACGCGCGCCACTCTCTGAACATAGTAACGGAAATCGTCAGCGAGAGTCTCGAACCGGGAGCTTTTCTGAGTGGAAATACCCTGCCCCGGATCCCGAGGCAGGGTGTGGGTACGCTACGGGGTCTGTATTGCCTTCAGGATGTCGAGCAGTCCGTATCCGAAGACAGCGTTGGGAATCGCGCTGCCGGGCAAGCTGCTGCAGCTTTGCGTGCTCGTCAGCGGGAAAGCCGTCTTGGTTAGCTGCGTCGTGGTAGCGGCGATCTGTCCGTTGAAAGTCGGTCTCGCTTGCCACAGCAGAGCGACGCCAGCAGCAACATGAGGAGACGCCATCGAAGTCCCCTGCCAGTAACCTTGGTACATGTTCAGGTAGGGGATGGCTGCCCGGATGTTGTAGCCGGGAGCGACGAGTTCTGGCTTCAATCGGTTGCTGCCGTCAGCCGTGACCGGCCCGCGGCTGCTGAACGACGCAATCACGTTATAAGCATTGGTGGCCCCGACGGCGACACCGCTGCTATAGATCGCTGGAGTAGTTTTGACCGTGGAACAGCTCGGCCCGTAATTTCCGGCTGCCATCGACTGGAAGATGCCGG
>Ga0207926_1000133_pt1 | contig 37628 bp, 33 predicted proteins | sample NGESurdeep072012_8_FD_184454 | JGI IMG/M metagenome (GOLD analysis project Ga0207926, IMG submission 184454) | Arctic peat soil microbial communities from Barrow, Alaska - NGEE Surface sample 210-1 deep-072012 (SPAdes) | ecosystem: Environmental > Terrestrial > Soil > Wetlands > Peat ...
GGTGCACTGGCTTCATGGCGGCGGAGGCGACCTGCCCAACCTGGCTTTGCTGTGCCACCGACATCACTGGTTGGTGCATGAGGGGAACTGGCAGATCGTCCGTGGCGAGGACGGCCGGATGCTGACCGTTCCCCCATTGGTTACTTTCGGTCCCGTCATCGCGAGGACCCGACTAACCGGAACCAGGGGTTAGAGCACCACATCTGGGGTCAACCTGTGGAAAACACCGCTACCAGGTGTATCATCCAGCCCGCCCACATCTTGCCAACGCCACAGCCAACTCGGGTCGCCCCACCGGCCCTTCGGGCAACCTCACCCCCATTCGGGGAGGTGACGTGAACCTATTCACGTCTGTCCTGGGGCTGTGGTCGGCCGACGTCGGCATCGATCTCGGAACCGCCAACACGCTCATTCACGTCCGCGGGCGGGGCATCGTGCTCGACGAGCCGTCGGTTGTCGCGGTCAGCAAGCGCACGGGCCAGGTGCTCGCGGTGGGCACCGAAGCCCGGCGGATGCTGGGGCGCACGCCTGCGGACATCGTTGCGATGCGTCCGCTGCGCAACGGTGTGATCGCTGACTTCGAGCACACCGAGCAGATGATCCGGCACTTCATCGCGCGAGCCCACAACCGCGCCTGGCATGTCAGCCATCCACGCGTCGTGATCGGCATCCCGTCAGGCGTGACCGAGGTGGAGAAGCGAGCCGTGACCGATGCGGCGACGATGGCGGGCGCGCGCGAGGCGCACCTGATCGAGGAGCCGATGGCCGCCGCGATCGGCGCCGGTCTACCCATCCAGGCCGCCGGCGGTTCGATGATCGTCGACATCGGCGGCGGGACGACGGAGGTCGCGGTGATCTCTCTCGGTGGCGTCGTCGCGGCTACGTCGGCGCGCACCGGTGGCGACGACATGGACGACGCGATCGTCCAGTACGTGCGGCGCAACATGGGCCTGCTGATCGGCGAGCGAACCGCGGAGGACATCAAGATCGCGATGGGCTCGGCCTTTCCGATGCCGGAGGAGCGGTCGTTTCTCGTCCGCGGGCGTGACCTCGTCACCGGCTTGCCAAAAACAGTCGAGATGACGACGGCGCACGTGCGCGAAGCGCTGTCCGGTGTGCTCGTGGACATCGTGCGAGCCGTCCGCTCGACACTCGACGCCACGCCGCCCGAGCTCCTCGATGACATCATGGAGCGGGGTCTCGTCGTGTGCGGAGGCGGAGCCCTGCTGGCGGGCCTGGACCGGTTGTTCGCGCACGAGACGCTCATGCCGGTGCGCATCGCGGAAGATCCGCTCACCTGCGTCGTGCGCGGCACCGGGATCGTGCTCGAAGAGATCGACACACTCAACCGGGTCCTGTTGCGGACGCGCCGCGTCAGGGCGCTTCGCTACTAGAGATCGGCTGGTGTACGGGAGGAGCCAGTCCCGCTCGACCGGACTCTTTCTCACGCTGTGCGCCTCGATGCTCCTGCTCGCCATGGTGACCGAGCAGACGTGGGCCGCGGGCGCTCGCGGCATTCTCAAGAGCTATCTCGCGCCGGTCGAGGCCGCGATGACCCAGCTCGCCGGCAACGTCGACCGTGTGACGGCCGTGTTCGGAGACGTCTCCACCTTGCGCGGGGAGAACCAGCGCCTGACGGCGGCCGACCAGGCCCTGCGCCGCCAGCTGGTCGAGCTGAACGCGGCCGCGAAAGAGAATGCCTCGCTTCGCCAGGCCCTCGACTTCGAGCGCTCGTACGGCCACCACATGGTCGCGGCTCAGATCGTCGGCCGCGGGCCCGATGGGTTCAGTCGCACGCTCGAGGTCGACCGCGGCACCGCTGACGGCGTGAAGCCGGGAATGATCGTCACGACCGGCGCGGGCCTCGTTGGACGCGTGCAGGAGGCGGGGCCCCACGGCGCGATCGTGCAGACGCTCGCCGATCCTCAGAGCCGGGTGAACGTGTTTCTGTCCGCATCGGGTCTGCAGGGCACGGTCAGCGGAGGCCCCGCGGCGCTTCAGCTGGAGATCGAGCATTCGATCGGCGTGACCGCCACCAGCGGCGAATGGGCGCTCACGAGCGGCGTGGGAGGCGGTTATCCGCGTGGGCTCGTGGTCGGCGAGCTTGCCTCGGTGACGCATCGAGACTCGTCGACGAGCGACCAGGCTCTGGTGGCCTGGGTGAACGATCCCGCCGCGATCAGCCTCGTCCTGGTGATCACCGACTTCGTGCCGGCATGAAACGGCTGGGCATCGCCGCGCTGCTGCTTGCGACGGTCCTCGTCCAGGTGACCTGGGCGCCCAGGCTCGCTGTGGCGGGCGCATTTCCGAATCTCGCGCTGGTCGCCGTGATCGCCATCACGTGGACCTCAGGCGTGCGGTACGGGATGGCGTGGGCGTGCGTCGCGGGATTGATGCTCGACCTGACATCGGACGGTCCGCTTGGTCCACATGCGCTGGCTCTGCTCGCGGGCGCGTACCTGACGGGGTTCTGGGCCCGCAACCTCGATCGCGACAGCGTCTTGCACCCGGTGATCGCCGCCGCCGCGAGCACTGCTGCCTACTCTTCCGTGCTGGTTCTCGCCGACGACGTGCTCGGCCTGCCCGTGCCTGCACTCGGCGTCGCGTTGCAGCTCGTTGCCGCGGCCTCGGTCTACAACGCCGCCCTGATGCCGGTTGCGCTGGCGATGATGCGCAGGCTCCACTCGCAGGCCGCGAGGCGCCCGGAGCCGGTTTGATCCAGCTCGGAGGCCTGACCCCAAAGGCGCGGTGGTCGATGCGCCTGGTGGCCGCCGCCCTGCTGGCCGTGCTGGTCATCGGCGGTCTCGCCGCCAAGCTGGCCGAGCTCCAGATCACCGACGGCGCGACGCTTGCCGGAATGGCCCGGGCGAACACCGTGCGTCGCGTGGTCATCGAGGCCGACCGGGGAATCATCTACGACCGCCACGGTGTGCCCCTAGTCGCCAACAACCCTGTGTGGGGCCTCGAGGTGGTGCCGGCCGGGATGCCGCTCGACGCTCGGGCACGCGCTACAGAGCTTGCGGAGCTTGCCCGCATCACCGGCCAGCATGAGGAACGCGTCGCGATCGCTCTTGCGGCGGCCGATCCCTACTCGAGCGTCAGCCTCGCCGCCGGCCTCTCCGAGGCGCAGGAGCTCGCGATCAACGAACGGCTGCCCCAGCTGCCCGGCGTGTCGATCGTGCAGCGCGCTGTCAGGACCTACGTCGATCCGCTGGTGTTCGGGCACGTGCTCGGCTATGTCGGCCCGCTCAACGAGACCGACGTGAAACGGCTTGGGTCGCTCGGATACCAGCCGGGCGAGGTCGTCGGCAAGGTGGGGGTGGAAGCGGGCCTCGAGACCTTGCTTCGCGGGAGAAACGGGTGGGCCGACGTCGAGGTCGACGCGCGCGGAGATGTCGTCCGGACGATCGCCACGCAACCGCCCGTGCCAGGCGACTCGGTGTATCTCAGCCTTGACGCTTCGCTGCAGCGGGCGACCGCACAGTCGCTGGCAGCCGGCCTCGTCCGCGACGGCAAGACGGCGGGCGCTTCGGTCGTCCTCGACCCGCGCACCGGCGAGGTGCTGGCTCTCGTCAGCCTGCCCGGCTACGACACGAACCTCTTCACTCACGGCATCAGCCAGGCCGACTACAGCGCGCTGATCAACAACCCCGACCGGCCGCTGCTCAACCGCGCGATCGCCGGCCAGTACGCGCCGGGTTCGACATTCAAGATGGTCACTGCGACCGCGGGCCTGCAAGAGGGCAAGATCACCGCCGCCACGTTGCTGTCCTGCCCGCCATACCTCAACGTGAACGGCTGGATCTATCACAACTGGGCGAGCTACAGCCTGGGCCAGATGAACGTGGCAAAGGCGCTGGCGACCTCGTGTGACACGTTCTTCTACCAGGTCGCGGCGATGGTCGGCGATGTGACGCTCGCGAAGTACGCGCGCGCGTTCGGGTTCGGCCAGGCCAAGACCATCGAGATGCCCGGCGTGATGCCCGGGTTGGTTCCGGACCGAATCTGGAAGCAGCTCGAATGCGGAGTCCCCGACCTCAACTCGGACGCGTGCCGCTGGAACACGGGAGATACCATCACTTTCGGGATCGGCCAGTCCTATCTCCTCACGACACCTTTGAACCAGGCGGTCTACGTAGCGGCCCTGGCCAACGGCGGCCAGGTGATGAGGCCCACCCTGGTCGACGAGGTGCGCGATGCGTCGGGACACGAGGTCCAGACACTGCACCCCGAGGTGACGGGCACGGTGCCCGCCTCGGCGGCCAACCTGATGGCGGTCCGCGAGGGAATGCGTGAGGAGATCAACCGGCCGTACAACATGAACTACTGGTTTCGCGCCGCCGGAGTGCCGGCCGACGGAGGCGGCAAGACCGGCACGGCTCAATACGGCGGGAGCGGGCTCGATCTACCGACCCACGCATGGTTCGTCTTCTTTGCCCCGTATGTCCAACCCGAGGTCGCCATGTCGATCTTCGTCGAGAAAGGGGAGCTCTCGGAGGTGGAGGCGGCTCCGATTGGCGTGCAGGTCATGAAGTTCTATCACGACCACGTCACCGCGATCCGGGCCACCTGATCGAGTTGACGGGCTCCGCGGCGTGGCGCCGGCTCGATCACCTACAGCTGCTCCTCATCGGGATGCTGGCGGTGCTGGGTCTGATGACCGTCTTCAGCGCGCACGCGGACTGGGGCAGGCAGCTGCTGTGGATGGTGCTGGGCGCGGGCGCCTATGCGGCCGCGTCCGCCTTCGACTATCGACGCCTGCGATCCGCCGCACCCGGTCTCTACGCGGGCATGATCCTGCTCCTGCTGGCGGTCCACCTGGTCGGCCATTCGGCCCTCGGCGCCCGCCGGTGGCTCTCGTTCGCCGGCTTCCCGCTCGAGCCGTCGGAGCTGTCGAAGCTGCTGCTCGTCGTCGTCCTGGCAGCTTTTCTCAGCCGCCGCGAGGGTGTTTCGTGGCGATCATTCGGCCTCACGCTCCTCCTGGTTGCCCCACCGGCCGGCCTGATCCTCACCCAGCCCGACCTGGGCACGACGATCGTCTTCGTCGCTGTGCTCTTCGGGATGCTCTTCCTCGCGGGCGCTCGCGCCTGGCAGCTGTTCTCTCTCGTATTCGCGGCAGGCGTTGCCCTCCCCCTGCTGCCACACCTCCTGCACGGCTACCAGCGCAAACGCCTGGAGATCTTTCTGGACCCGACGCAAGACCCTCTCGGTGCGGGCTACAACCTGCTGCAGGCGCGGATCGCGGTGGGCGCGGGCGGCCTGTTCGGCCAGGGGTGGCTGCACGGCCTGCAGGGCCAGCTCGGCTTCGTGCCCGAGCGCGCGACCGACTTCGTCTTCGCCATCTTCGCCGAGGAGTTCGGCCTGCTCGGGAGCCTGGTCCTGCTGGCGGTTTTCGGGCTCCTGCTGATCCGGCTGCTGCGCGCGGCAGCCGTGGCGCCGGACAGGTTCGGCGAGCTGCTTGCGGGCGGTGTCTTCGTGATGATCCTGGCCCAGGTGGTCGAGAACGTCGGCATGAACATCGGCCTTCTGCCGATCGCGGGCATCCCGCTCCCGCTCATCTCGTACGGCGGATCGGCGACCATCACGACGCTGGCGGCCCTGGGAGTGGTCCAGTCCGTGGCGCTGCGGCGTCGGGAGATCGCGCTCGGAGACGGTGCCCTTGGTACAATCACACGCCGTGCCCAAGCCTGATGCATCGCTGTCGGCCGTCGTCGTCAGCGGAGGTAAGCAGTACCGCGTCGCCCCCGGCGACAAGATCCTGGTCGACCGCCTGACGGCGGAGCCCGGCTCGTCGTTGAAACTCGGCCGCGTCCTGCTGCTCCGGAACGGGGACGACATCACGGTCGGCTCGCCGGGCGTCGACGGGCTGGACGTCGAGGTCAGGGTCCTGCAGCACCGCCGCGGACCCCGCATCGAGAGCATTCGCTACAAATCCAAGAAGCGCGTCCGCGTGCACCACGGCGGCCGGGCGGACCTCACGGCGCTCGAGATCATCGCCGTCGGAGGTTTCACCGGCGAGACCAAGACAGAGACCGCGACCGCAGCCAAGCCCAAGGCCAAAGCACCGGCCAAGCCGCGCGCCAAAGCCGCGGCCAAACCCGAGATCGAGGCGGCGGCTCCGGTGGCCGAGGCCAGGCCCGCCAAGCGCGCAACCCGCAAGAAGGAAACGAATTAATGGCACATAAGAAAGGAGGCGGCTCATCTCGCAACGGCCGCGACTCCCAACCAAAGATGCTCGGAGTGAAGATCTACGGCGGCCAGGTGGTGGGCGCCGGCGCCATCCTCGTGCGGCAGCGCGGCACCAAGATCGCGCCTGGAACGGGCGTTGGCCTCGGCCGCGACCACACGCTTTTCGCGCTCGTCCCCGGGCACGTGCGCTATGAGCGGGTCGGCAAGGACGGGCGGCGCGTCAGCGTCGGCGCAGCCGCACAGGGCGCACAGCTCGAAACGAAAGTCACGGACTGACAGTCGCCGGCAGTTCGTCGATTCGGCGCGCGTCACCGTGCGCGGTGGGCACGGCGGGAAGGGCTCGTCATCCTTCCGGCGCGAACCGTTCACTCCCCGCGGCGGTCCTGACGGAGGCGACGGCGGGCGCGGTGGATCTGTCGTCCTCAAGGCGACCACGGGAGTCTCCGACCTCGCCCTCTTCAAGCAGCGCCCGCGCTGGAACGCCGAACCGGGCGCAGACGGTGCGGGCGGTCGCAAGACAGGGCGCGGCGGCTCCGACGTGGTCCTCGACGTGCCGGTCGGAACTGTCGTGCTCGACGAGGAGGGCGTGCTCGTCGCCGACCTGGATCGAGCGGGCGCGGACGCGATCGTTGCGCACGGCGGGGTCGGCGGACGCGGCAACGTCCATTTCAAGAGCTCGACCCGGCGCGCCCCGGATTACGCCGAACCGGGTTTCAAGGGCGACGAGCGCACACTGGTCCTCGACCTGAAGCTCATCGCCGACATCGGGCTGGTGGGCAAGCCGAACGCAGGCAAGTCTTCGCTGCTGAGCTCGCTCACGGCGGCGCGACCCAAGGTGGCGGACTACCCGTTCACAACGCTGGATCCCGAGCTGGGCGTTGCCGAATCGCCTGCGGGGCGCATCGTCATCGCCGACATCCCGGGACTGATCGAGGGGGCCGCACGCGGCGCAGGGCTCGGGCTCCGATTCCTTCGTCACGTCGAGCGGACGAGAGTGCTGGTCTATGTGCTCGACGGCTCGGCGCCCGATCCGTGGTCCGACCTTCAGACCGTGCGCAAGGAGGTCGAGCAGTTTTCGCCAGAGCTTGCCGAGCGCCCTTTCGTTGTCGCCATCAACAAGCTGGATCTCGAGGCGACGCGAAGGGTGAAGACGCGAAATCGTCGCAAGGGCGTGCACTTCATCTCCGCGCTCACCGGCGAAGGCCTCCCAGAGCTGACGGACGCGATGGTCGGCGCACTGGCAGTCGCGCCCGAGGTGACCGCGCAGGGACTGCCATCCAAGAAGACCAACCTGAAGGAGCGCCAGGTCCCGGCCGGCCTTGCCATCGAGAAGCAGCCGTGGGGCTTCGCGGTCAGTGGCGACCGGCTCGAGCACCTGGTCGAGCGCACAGACCTCGAATCGGAAGGCGCGCTGGCCCGCTTCCAGTTCGAGCTGGACCGGCTGGGCGTCAACGCGGCGCTCGAGGCTGCGGGTGTGGAGCCTGGGGACACCGTGAAGATCTCCGGCATCGAGTTCGAATATCAACCTTGAGGTTGGGCATCCTCGGCGGGACTTTCGATCCGATCCACCTCGGGCACCTCGCGGCGGCCACCGCGGCGATCGACTGCGCGCGGCTGGATCGCGTGTTGTTCATTCCGAGCGCGCAGCCGCCGCATAGAGGTCCGGCCTCGGCGCCAGCCGAAGACCGGCTCCAGATGGTCAGGCTGGCCGTCCAGGGCGAGCCTCGATACGAAGTCTCGGACATCGAGGTGACGCGCGGTGGAAGCTCGTACACGGTGGATACGGTGAGGGAGCTGCACCGCGATCGTCCGGATGACGAGCTCTTCCTGATTCTCGGCTGGGACGCTGCGCGCCTGTTCGGCACCTGGCGCGAGCCCGAGCGGGTGTCCGAGCTCGCGTCGGTCGTGATCGTTGCCCGCCCCGGGACCGAACCTCCAACGTCATCGGGGCTGGTCGCGACCGGCCTTCCTCCGGCGCGGGTGATCAAGTGCACCGTGCCGACGCTCGATGTGTCTGGCAGCGAGCTGCGGCGAGAGCTCGCCGCGGGCGTATCGGTGGCCGGCAAGCTACCTCCGGCCGTCGAGCGCTACATCGCGGCGCGGCACCTGTATGGGGATAATCGACGCGTTGGCACCTAGGATCCCGAAGGGGTTGACCCCGCTGCAGCTGGCCCGCCTCCTGCGGGCCGCGGCGGTCGACAAGAAGGCCTGGGACACTGTCGTCATCGACGTGCGCGAGCTGACCTCCATCGCCGACTACTTCGTGATCTGCGAGGGTGAGACGGACCGCCAGGTGCGTGCGATCGCCGACGGCATGGTGGATGCGGCGAAGGAAAAGCAGCTGAAGCCGATGGCGGTCGACGGCTACCAGGACGCGACGTGGATCCTCCTGGACTTCGACTCGGTGCTGGCGCACGTTTTCCTACCCGGCGAGCGGTCGTACTACGACCTCGAAGGCCTGTGGGCGCCGGCGGCGGCCCGCCGCCGGCGCAAAGCCGTCTAGGAGACCTACCCGGCCAGGTTCGCACCGTTCGTGGCGACGAAGCTCACGCAGTCACCCTGGTTCTTGAACAGCGTCCCGTTGGTGTCGCTCAAGCCCTGCCAGCCGCCGTGCTTGCACTGGTCGGCGCTGGTCGGCGTCGGCGGCGGGGGAGGAGGAGCAACGGTCACGTCCACGGTCGCTGCGACATTGAGTTCGAAGCCGGGGACGATAATCAGCTGAATAGGGACGCCCACACTCGCAGGTACTTCGAAAGTGGATCCGATGGTGTCGTCGAGATTCCCGGTCTGCTGCGCGCACTCATCGAAGCCAAAGAGCTTCAGGCCGATGAGATCGCCTGCTGCAACCGGTAGTGGGGAATCCAGGATGATGTTGTTCAACCCAGGGTTTAGGCTGACGGTCGGGCTCATAACCTCAAGCGTGTAGGTCGGTGGGGCGGTTGGTTGCCACACCTCCAGTGCGATGGGCCCTGTGTCAGCTCCGGCCAGAACGGACCAAGAGCTGATTGTCGTTCCGCCGGAGGGTACCGCGTAGTTCAGGCCGCTAAGGCCGCTAGTTGACGCCTGGACGAAGTCGACCGCGTTCACACACTGGAAGGTTCCTTGGGCGGAGCCGATCTCGGTCGTGGTCGTGGCCGCCGCCAGGGCGGTGCTCGGAAGCAGCAGAGCCGCTGCCGCCGCCAGCGAAGCGGCAATCGCCCCAAGCCGGGCCGACGCGTGGAACGTGACCCGTTTACCTGCTACCTTGCCCATCTTCTTGCACACCCTTTTTTGAATTGACATTGCTGCCTGAATAAACGCGCCCGGCGCCTTCCTTTTCCTGGCCTACACCCCTGGCTGTTCTCTCTAACGCGCCATGGCGGCAGCCTGGTCGCTCCGATTTCGGAAGGCCGCACCTGGGCCGGGATTTGCCCATAGGATGGTTGCCAATGGCGACTATCCGGGGCAGCTCACGCGGCCCCCACCCGTCCTTCGGTGACCTCGACAAGCCTCTCTACACCATCAGCGTGGCCGCCGAGATCCTGGAGACACACCCCAGGACCCTGATGCTGTACGAGGACGCCAACCTGCTCGAGCCCCACCGCACGGTCACGAACCGGCGGCGCTACTCGCAGCGCGATATCAGCAAGGTCCAGGTGATACAGAACCTGACTCGGGAAAAAGGGGTGACGCTGGCCGGCGTTCGCCATATCCTCAGCCTGTTCGAGGTCATGAAACGCCACCGCGTCGAGCCTCCCGCCGACCTTCGCGAGATCTTCGACCGGTACTCGCAGATCATCTGACCCCCGAAGGATCAGTGAAGCGACTTCAGGATCTGGATGATCGCGGGCCCCAGGAGGACGATCCAGAGCACAGGGAAGATGCAGCCAACCATCGGAAAAACCATGCGCGACGATGCCTGGGCCGCTCGCTCCTGCGCCGTCTGGCGCTGCCGCCGGCGCATCTCCATGGCCTGGACCCGTAGGAGCCGGGCGATCGGCACGCCCATCTGGTCCGATTGGACGATCGACTCGACCAGGTGGTGCAGCTCGGGAACTCCTGTCGTCTCGGCCATGTGCTCGAGCGCGCTCATGCGCGGCCTTCCCAGCCTGATCTCGCGCAGCACCTTGCCGATCTCGTCCCCCAGCGCGTTGTGAAAGCGCTCGGTGATGCTGAGCATTCCTTCGTCGAGGCTCATGCCCGATTCGACGACCAGCGTCAGCAGGTCGGTGGCTTCGGCCAGCGAGCGCTGGATCTGGTGGCGGCGCGCGGAGATTTGCTGCTCTAGCCAGAGCACGGGCAGAAAGTAGCCCACCATCGCAAATGCGATGCCTGCGACAGGGGCGACGAGGACGACCGGGAGAGGAAGGGCCACCAGCACAGCCAGGCCCAGCCCGGCGATCGCCATCAGGGCGGCCAGGCTGTAACGCACCGCCTGGAACCCGGCCGGCGTGAGTCCCCCGGGGTCTCCGGCACGGCTCAGCTTCTGGCGGACCTGGATGGTCGCCGCGCTCGGGAGCCGGGACATGAAGGGCCTGGAGATCGTTTCGAACTGCTTGATCAGAGACGGTTTTGGCCCCTGGGGCGCGAAGCTCCCATTGGTGGCTGCCGCTGCTGTGGTCCGGTACCGGTCGATGGCGACGAAATATGCCACCACGATCGCCGCGGAGATGATCCCGGCGGCCACCGCGATCAGGAACATCAGGAGTGTCTCGACCCCGAAATCCGGCCCAGATGCAAGGAGCTTCGGGGGCGGGGCACTCTAAGCGTCCAGGGCGGTCATGCGCTGGATCAGCACGTTCCCGATCACGATCAGCACGGCTGCGACGCCCAGGAGCACGTAGCCGACGAAAGTGCTCGTCATGGGCGCGAAGTAGCCCGGGACGAAGACGTACAGGCCCAATGCGAGGAGGATGGGCAGCCCCGTGATGATCGAGGCCGACGCGCGCGATTGGGCGGTGAGCACGCTCATGTCGCGCTTCGTCTGCAAGCGGTCGCGAAGGGTGTCGGAGATCGTATCGAGGACCTCGGCAAGGTTGCCGCCCACGCGAGTGTGAAGGAGGATCGCGGTCACGATGAACTCCAGGTCCGGGCTGTTGATTCGCAGCAGCAGAGCACTCAGCGCATCCTCGACCGAGGTGCCGAGCGTGATCTCGGTGGCAACCCGCTCGAACTCTGTCGAGACCGGCGGCTGGGACTTGGACGCCACGGTCTCGAGGGCCCTGTCGATCGCGTAACCCGTCTTGAGCGAGTTGGAGAGCAGCTGAAGCATGCCGGTCAGCTGCTCGTTGAACATCGTTTGCCGGCGCCTCTGCAAATACGCCATCACCAACGGCGGGGCCAGGAAGCCGACCGCGCCAAGGATGATCGGCCCGATCGAGATGCCGAAGCGGAGGAGTCCCACCAGGGCTCCAAACGCCACGGCTCCGATCCGGATGAGCAGGTACTCGGCGGGCGTGATGTTCAGGCCGGCGCGCGCCAGGTCCTCCGTGAGCGTCGGCTTGCCGCTGGCGCTCCGCCGGTGGCTGAGATTCTCGGCGGCCGGCCGCAGCAGCCTCTCGACGAGCTCGCGGGGAGTGGCCCGCGGACGGGCCACCACAACCGGCCGCGAAATTCGTTCCTTGCTGATCCGGTCCAGGCTCCAGAAGAACACGACGATGGCGCCGGCCATGGGAACGGCGACGATGACCAGGGGCGGCAGGTTCACGCGGCGGGCCTAAAAGAGGGACGGGTAGGCGGCCTGGATGACCTGCAGGGTCACACCTTTGGCTGCCGTAACCGTCGGGCACGAGGGGTCTGGGTTTTGAACGGTGGTTTGAAGGTAGTCGTGAAACGACTCGAGGACGTACTTGAGGGCTGCGTAGTCCAGAAACCAGGTGATCACCTCGGCCTGGCACTCGGTCACGACGACCGTGAGGCTGGTTGCGTTCGAAGCGGTTGCACCGGTGGCTGACGGCGTCCCGACCCGGATCACGTGGAGATTGGTGAAGATCGTCTTCGACGCCACCTTGCCGGCCGACGCCACGGTCGCGATCACCGAGATGTAGTCCTCCGGCTGGATGTAGTTGGCGACGCCCTGCTGCTCGCTGGTTGGGATGGTCACCGCGACGTAGCCCGACGGGATCGGTAGATACGCCGACTGGGAGCCAAGGGCAGCGCTCGGTTTGGCAACGTCGTTCGAGGTGATCGCCTGGCCCGTCGGGATGGTCACGAGCGGAACCAGGCCCTGAACATCCTGGAGCCGGGTGAAGTAAACCTTTGGATAGGTCCCGGGCACGGGGATGCTCTTCATCTCGAGAGCTGCCGGGTCGATCGCAACCCTCGGCTGGAGATCCCTGCTTGCGACGACCACGTTGATCGAGGGACTGGCGGCGGAGTTCTGGGCGTTGAGAGCAACGAGGACGAATGCTGTGATCACGAGCAAGGCAAGAACGATTCCGAGGATTGTGAACGGCCTTGTGAACCTGAGGCCGCTCATAAGGGAGCGCACAGCCGACACATCATAGGCAAGATAGTCCGGTGCCGCGCCCCCTTAAGGGGCCCTTGCTGAGTCGCTCGATGAGCCAGCGGGGCCAGTCCTTGGTCGAGTTCGCCCTGTCATCTGTCGTCCTGCTGCTGCTCCTAGGCGGCCTGGTTGACATCGGCCGCGCGATCTACATCACCGAGTCGCTGTCTAACGCGGTCCGCGAAGGGGCGCGCCACGGCATCTGGTTCGATGCGACGCACCAATCCAATCCCTGGCTGGACGACGCCGAGATCCAGTCGACTGTGAACGCCGAGCTGGCGACCATCTCGCTGCCCGCGTCAACCCTCAAGAATTCCAGCACGACGTGCCCGGCGACGACCGACGGCAACAGCTACCACAACCCACCGTACCCGAACTCGGCATACCCGCCGGCGAACCAGATCTGGCTCTATATCTGCTACAACAACACGCCGGGCGTCGACTTCACGACGGCGGCGGCAAACGAGAGCCAGCAGGACGTCAACGTGATCGTGCTCTATTCGTACTCCCCGCTCACGCCCATCATCGGTGCGCAGTTCGGGACCTTCCATCTCGCGGCCAATCAACACATGACAGTCCAGGGCTAGTGAGACCCCCTGTCGATCCGAAATGCCAACGATCTCAAGCGTTGATCGAGTTCGCGCTCATCTCGCCCGTGCTTCTGCTCCTCCTCTTCGGGATCATCGATCTCGGCCGGGCCGTCTTCTATTACGACACGATCAACCATGCGGTCCGCGAGGGTGCGCGTACCGCGGTGCGAGCTTCCAGCCCGCTGCCCACCAACGCTGACGTGCTCGCCACCGTGACCACCCAGCTCATAGGAACCCCGGTCACTGAGCCGTGCCCTCAGGGGCCCGTGACGTCAGCCACGCCGCCGGCCAACGCCGCATGGCTGTATGTGACCGAGCCGAGCCCCCCATCGACCGTCGAGGCGACGCCACCTAACAACGCGCCCGGCGGAGAGTATCCGGCCATCGCCGCCGGATCTTGCAGCGCGGTGAACCCGGCGAGCGGGAACTCCCGGCTCCAGGTGACGATTCGATTCAACCTGATCCTGATCACTCCGGTGGTCGCCCAGGCGACAGCGAACCACATCATCATCACAGCTGCAGCGATCTTCAGGACCGAGTACTGATGAGAAAACCGCCTCCGCGAAATCAGCGGGGACAGGCCATAGTGCTGATCGCCATCATGCTGGCGGTGGTGGTCGGAATGGCCGCGCTTGCCATCGACGGCGCGCGCGGCTATGCGCTTCGGCGCGACCTGCAGGCCGCGGTCGACGCCGCGGCGCTGGCGGCCGGCGACACGCTGCAGAAGACCGGCCTCTACGTCCCGGCTGAGCAGGCGGCGACCACGAGCTTTGACGTCAACATGCGCCTGTACACGGGCCCTTCTTCTTGCTTCCCTGCATACGGATCACCGCCGCGCACCATCACATGCAACTACACGGACGGAACGGTTCTGACGCAAGTCGTGGCCGGGCTTGGGCCGGCCGGTTCGCAGTTCACGATCAGCGCCTCTCGGGTTCTCCAGCTGCAGTTCGCACGAATCCTGACCAACGGCACGATCCCAAGGGTTGGAGCCTCGGCGTCGGCAAACATCAACAACTTGCTGTTCGCCCCGACGATCACCGCGCTCGACCAAGCAGGGTGCGGAGGAGTTCCCGGCAGTGCCGTTTCGGTCCAGGGAGGAGGCACCCTTGCCGTGGTCGGCGACCTCGTGTCGAACGGAACGATCTCGATCACCGGTGGAGCCAACATCCAGGTCGCCGGCGACATCTACGATCGCTGCCAGTCACCCGTCCCCGGCGCGGTGGCCAACACCTGCTATCCGAGCGGCGCGGCTACACCGTGCACTCTTCCCGATGTGGCAGGCTCGACGTACTCGGGGCGGCCCGTGAGCGATCCCGCCTATCCACCTCCCGGGGTCATTGGCGGCTCTCAGTTTGCCCCGAGCCGGAACGTGGTGCTGAACCCGGGAACCTATTCGGCCGATCCCAACTTCACAACCAGCGTCTGCTATTTCCTGAGCGCCGGGGTCTACAAGTGGCAGAACGGGTACACCAACGCAGGGGGTTTCGTCAGCAACGACCTGAAGCCGCCGGACGAGCCGTCGGTGAGCAACAACACGGTCCTTGCCAACCAGATGTGGAACACGGGCGGAGCGAACTGCGCGGGCTCGTTTCAGGTCAGCACGCAGAGCAGCATCAACTCGGTCAAGGCCGGCACGTGGGCCATCGAGGTGACCGCGGCTCGGACGGATACGTATGCCGGCACCAACTACAAGCGCGAAAGCGCGCCGTCGATGTGCCGGACCGTTCAGGTCAACGGCGGGCAGGCCATCCAAATCCAGATCAGCAACCTGCCTGGCGCGACCTCCTACAACGTGTACGCCGAGCCGCCGCCGAACCCGGCGTGCTCAGGACCTTTCGGCTACGCGGGAAACATTCCAGTCGTCGGGACCGTGGAGAACGACAGCACGGCTTCCTGCCCGGCGTTCAGTGGAATCACCTGCAGCCTGGGACACGAGTCGGCGATCTTCGATTCGACGACTCTGCCGCAGTCCCCCATCCCGTTCGCCCCCAACCCGTTCGTCGGGCCGGGCGTTCTCGGCGCCTACCCGCCGGCAGGCGAGACGCCCCCGCTGCGCGTCAACCTACCGAACCAGAACCCCGACCGGGCAGCACCGCCTGGAGGCGATCGCGCGAACGAGAACCAGTGCGACACGATCGGCGGCGTCGCGACATCCTGCGCCGGCGCCGTCACTCCGGGGGCCGTCGAGTTTTACATCCCGAGCGGCGGCTGCCTGAATGCGACGAGCTCGGCTGACAACTTCCTGTTCAGCGGCTATCAGTACGACTGGATCATGGTTTACGAGCCCGGCCAGGCGTATCCGCCGGCCAACACCTGCAGCAATCTCCTGGCCGCGGAAGCCGACTCCGCGTGGGTGGGGCTCATCTATATGCCTTCAGCAGCGCTCACGGTGCAGAAGGCGGCCTCCTTCAGAACGGAGGCGACCGGCGGCCTGCTGGCCGACATGATCAGCTTCACCGGCCAGCTGCCTACGATCATTGGCAGCGCAAACTTTCAGCCGGCGCCACCAGCCACCAGGCTGACCTCGTAGAGACTCGGTTCGGACGCTGCCTGACTACGCTTCTACGGCGGGTTCGGGCACATCAGCGGGCGCCTCGGCCGGCGCCTCGGCGAGCGCATCGGCGAGCGCATCGGTAGGCGAGTCAGCAGGTACCTCAGTGGATGCCGGTGCGGGCGTCGCGTCCCGGCCGCGGGACTCGAGGTGGGCCAGCCGTGCATGCACGCCGGCGGCCGCCTTGGAGTCGCCCAGCTCGTCGTACCGCTGCGCGGCGCCTTTCCAGGCGGCCTTCGCATCTTCGATCCGCCCAAGACCCCAGCTCGCCTGCCCACGCATTGCGAGAGCTTCGGCGCGCTCGCGCCGGCTGTCCGCGGGGAGCAGCGCGAGCGCTGTCTCGAGCAGGCGCTGGGCCTCGTCGAACGCCCCGACGGCCAGAGCGTTCTTCGCCGCGAGGCTCAAGAAGGTGGCGGTGCGGAGGGGGTCGGCGGCGGTGCCTGCCTGGTACAGGTGATGGGCGATCTCGCTGGCCCGCTCGGGCGCGCTCTTGCCGTAGACCCGCTCGAGCGTGTCCGCCACGGCGAGGTGGTAGGCCTGAAGCCGGGGTAGCGGCAGCACCGCGAGCACCCTCTTGCGCACCAGGTCGTGCGCGAACCGGTACCTGTCAGGTCCGGCGGTGACAAGGAAGCGGCCGCGAGTCGCCTCCTCCAGCGCGTCGCGCAGCTCGTGACCAGAGAGCTCGCCGAAAGCTTCCAGCAGCGGGAGGTCGAAATCGCGCCCGACAACCGCCGCGGCGACAAGCATTCTCTGGGCGGGCTCGCTCAGCCGTTCGAGCCGGCGGCCGATCAGGCCGCGCACGCTCTGGGCGAGCTCGAGGTCCTCTTCCGTGAAGCTGGGCTGGACGCGGCCACCACCCCCGAGCATCGACTCGGACTCCGCCATATAAAGAGTCGACTGTTCGACGAACAAAGGGTTGCCCTCGGTCGCCGCCTGGATGCCCATCAGCTGCGTGGGATTGAGCAGCGTTTCCGCGAGACCGGCCACTATCCGCTCGACATCGCGGTCCGACAGCGGGCCGAGCGTTATGCGTTGAGCGCGGCGGCGGCGCAACAGGCGCGAGAGCACGGAGCTGAAAGGACGCGCCGTGTCGAGCTCCGAGTCCCAGTACGTGCCGATCACCACCAGGTGGCTGCTGCCGACCCGCTCCGCGAGGTCGCGGAGAAGGAGCACGGTCGCCTCGTCCGCCCACTGCAGGTCGTCGAGGACGATGAGCAGTGGCCGCTTCGCCTGGACGTCGGTGAGGAAGTCGAAGATGGCGCGGAAGAGCTGCTCGCGGAGCTTGTCGGCGCCCACCTCGCTGTGGGCCGGCATGCCGCGCACCTTCTGGCGCAGGCTGGGCACGAGCTGCGACAGCAGCGGGCCGTTTGCGCCGGCCGCTTCCTGCAGGGCCTTCGAAGTCCCACCCGCGACCGCCGTGGCGAGGACCTCTCGGAAGGGTGCGTAGGGAGCGCCATCGTGTTCCATGCAGCGTCCGCTCAAGACCAGCCACCCCTTGCTCGCCGCCTCGACGGCCACTTCCGAGGCCAGTCGCGACGCTCCGATACCTGGCGCGCCCGTGATGAAAAGCATGCCGCCTGACCCTGTCATCGCGCGGTCGAGCAGCATCCGGATGTCGAGGCGTTCCTGCTCGCGGCCGACGAACCCGTCGCCGCTGGGCAGGGTTCGAGGTTCCTCTTTCACCTCGCCAGGCTTGACCTGGTGAAGGCGCCAGCGATCGGGGAATCCCTTCAGCTTGTAGCGGCCGCGATATTCGAACGTCATCTCGGACACGGGGCCGACGAGCTGGCGGACCACGTCTGAAACCAGGATCTCGCCGCCTCGCGCCTTGCCCGCAACGCGCGCTGCGACGTTGACGGCGGCTCCGAAGATGTCGCCCGCCTCTTCCACGACCTCGCCGGTGTTGAGGCCGATGCGAACCCTCACCTTGCGCTCGGGGTTCTGCTTGCTGTATTCGGTGATCGAGCGCTGGATGTCCAGCGCGCATTCGACCCCGTGGCGGACGGATCCGAAGCTGATCATGAAGCCGTCGCCGAGGCCTTTGATCCTTCGGCCCGCGTGGTCCGAGACCTTCTCGTCGATGATCGTCTCGTAGGCGCGCATGATCTCGTGCGACTCGGTGAAGCCGCGCGTCGACAGGAGGCGGGTCGATCCCTCGACGTCGGTGAACATGATGGTCACCGTGCCCTCGGTCTGGCCGACGGCAAGGCTGCCGATGATCGTCTCGGGGGTCAGCGGCGTCGATGCGTTCACCGGCTGTCCCAGGCCTTCGGCCACCGCGCGCAGCAGGTCCTGCGAGGCCTTGAACCCGGCCTCGCCCTGGGGATAGCGGATGGTCTGTAGGAGCCCGGCCTCGACGGCTTGCCTCAGCTCGCGACCGGCCGATTCCTTGCTCATCTTCCTTTCGGAGGCATAATCGCTGGCTTTCAGCTCAGCGCCCTCGAACGCCTCGGTGAGCGCCGGCGCCAGGCGGAGATTGAGGTTCCGCCGGGTGATGAGGCTTTCGATCACCGCCCCGATGCGGCGACTCGCGCCGGCGTGGCCACCACCTTCGCTGCCCCGAACGGTGGGCAGCATGCCGACGTAGCCGCTGTTTGCCGCGGCCAGGTTCCCGAGCGCCGTGGTCGCACGCGCCATCGCCGTCGCCGCCTGCAGCGCCTGGCTGGCCGCGACGTTCGACTGGCCGTGGGTGAGCGCCTGTTCCGGATGCTCGGCCTGCTCCTGCGCAGAGACGACCTGTGGCGTGAAGGACGGCGCCGTCGGCGCTATGTATGCGGGGGCCTGCGGCTGCGGCTGCTCGCTGGACGCGATCGGCACTATGGACTTCTGCGCCTGGGGCGCCTGGCCCTCGGCCGCGGCGGAAGGCGCCGCGGCCTGCAGGTCGGCGACCGCCGAGCGGGCGGCGTCGATGAGCTTGCGCATCTCCTCCTGCATCTCCGGCGTCGATGCCATCGTGCTCGCCTGCTGCGTCGGGGACGACTGCACGGTGTGCTGCTGCTGCTGCTGTCTGGTATCTCCGGGGCGGTCGGAGCTGAAGGGCACGACGACCACCTGCCTGACCACGTTCTCGCCGCCGCCTCGCTGACCGCTCATGAGCGGGTCCTTGACCACTGGCATCATGCTGTCCGACCCGGCCGGGACGAAGCGAGACTTGACCGGGTCGAACAGGTCCTGGTTCACCTGGACTCCATAGAAAGCCGCCTTGTCGAGCGAGGTGGGGACGTAGCCGGTGGCGTTGTACTCGAGGCGAAGGTCGCTGCCCATGCCGAGCAGGAAGATGTCGCGAAGGATCGCGCCGTTGGCGTCGTAGCCCACCACCTCGGCGATCTGCGCGACCTTGCGGCGACCGTCAGGCATGCGGGCCTGGTGGACGATGAGGTTGACCGCCGATGCGATCTGAGCGCGGACGGCTTCGAAAGGAATGTCGATCGAGGCCATCATCACCATCGTCTCCAGGCGGGAGAGCGCGTCCCTCGCGGAGTTGGAGTGGATGGTCGACATGCTTCCGTCGTGGCCGGTGTTCATCGCCTGCAGCATGTCCAGCGCCTCGGCGCCGCGCACCTCGCCGACGAGGATGCGGTCCGGCCGCATCCGGAGGCTGTTGCGGAGGAGCTGCCGAATGGTCAGCTCGCCTTTGCCTTCGACGTTGGGCGGCCGGTGCTCGAGCGCGATCACGTGTGGGTGATCAATCTGCAGCTCGGCTGCGTCTTCGATGGTGATCACGCGCTGGTTGTGCGGTATGAAGCGGGCGATCACGTTGAGGGTCGTCGTCTTGCCTGACCCCGTGCCTCCCGAAACCAGAATGTTCATGCGCCCGAGCACGGCAGCTTCGAGGAATTCCGCCATCGCGGGGCTGAGGCTTCCCTCGCGGGTGAGGTCCTCCATGCCGAGCACGGCATCTTTGAACTTCCGGATCGTCAGCGCGGCGCCGTGGATGGCCGCGGGCCGGATGATTGCGTTGACACGGCTGCCGTCCGGCAGGCGGGCGTCGACCATCGGGTTCAAGCCGTCGATGTGACGCCCGGTGGTCGCCACCATGCGGCGGATCGTCTCCAGCAGCTGGTTCTCGTCCTCGAACCGCACATCGGCTTTCGTCAGGACGCCGCGCCGCTCGATGAAAACCTGGTCCGGACCGTTGACCATGATCTCGCTCACTGAGCGGTCGTGCAGCAAACCGTCGAGGGGCCCGTAACCGACGGCGGCGCGCAGGATGATGTCGGCCAGGGCCGACTTCTCCTGGGAATTCAGCTCGATCCCGTCTTCGGCCAGGAAGCGATCGAGGTGCGTGCGCACGGCACGCGAGAACGCGAGCGTGTCGCCGGTGGTGAGGCCGACGTCGCGGATCAACGCCAGGCGGTCGCGGAAGTCGTTGGCGAGCTTGCTCAGATCGCGTCCCGACCTGGCGGCTGCCTCGACGATGTCGGAGCGGCGGCGCTGAGGCTGGGCGGTTGCGGTCGGCGCAGCCCACATGTCGACAAACTGCATCTCGAGGATTGAGGGCGATGCTGCGAGCGCCGGTATTACACGCTGCCGCTCGGTGAGCCGGATCTTGATCGCGACGCCCTGACTGTCCGGCGCCTGTCCCGGGTCGATGTATGCGGCTATCCACTCGCCGTCGCGGAAGCGAAGGATGGCTTTTCGCGACACGCTCTTATCGCCCGGATCAGCCTCGAGGTTTGGATCGTCCACCGAGCCGAAGACCACGTACTTGATGTCACGGGCCGGAATCCACCGTGGCCGGTCGGCGTCGGCGGGGTTGTAGATCGGAAACCCCTGCGTGTCCAGCGCGAGCGTGTCCGAACCGCCTTCCTCGAGCCCCCCGTCGAGGCGGTGGACGGTGACCTTGAACCGAGGGGCGCGCACTGGCGGCGTGCCGTTCGACGCCGGCACCGGTGTGGGCTCCGGGATCTGTTCGGGAATCTCCGGCGAGGTGGTGATGACCTCGCTCATTGGACCGTCTCGAAGGGCATTGGAGTTGGCCTCGCGGATGCTAGCACCGGGTTGCAGCGAATCATGCGATTCAACATCACGCGAAACGCTCAGGCGGCCGGCGCCGGTCGAGCACCCACTTAGACCCGGGCATTCGCTTGGCGACGCCCTTCACCTCGGCCGCTCGCGCGGCGAGCGCTGCGGCGCTCGTGTAGCGGCCTGGTTCTGCGATCACGATGCCGATCGAGACCGAGACGAGGGGTGCGCGCAGTGTGTTGCCATTGCGCTCTTCGAACTCGATCCAGCCGCGTTCCCTGTCCTGAGGGTCGTAGAGCGCCGGCACCGCCTCATCGAAACGCCTGGTGATGGCCGATGCGATCGGCTCGGCCAGGTTCGGATCGGTGAGGATCACGAAGTCGTCGCCGCCGACATGTCCCGCAAAGTGCCGCGGCGAATGGTTCTCTTCCAGGACCTCGAGCACGATCGTCGCGAGCGTCTTGATCACGTCGTCGCCGCGCAGGAATCCGTAGTGGTCGTTGTAGCTCTTGAAGGCGTCGATGTCGGGGTAGAGGCAGGCGAACCGCTCGCCGCTCGTCAGGCGAAGACCCATCTCGCGGAGGATGTCGCTGTTTCCGCTCATGCCCGTCAGAGGGTTGAGGTCCCGAGTGGTCGTGGAGCGGCTCATCACCGCGCGGATTCGTGCCACGAGCTCCTCGGGGATGAAAGGCTTGGTCACGTAGTCGTCGGCGCCCGCGAGCAGATGCTCGACCTTGTCCTTCAACGAGCTGCGCACGGTCAGGAACACGACGGGTATCAGCCGCGTCCGGAAATCACCCCGGATCTCGGCCAGGATCTGGTCGCCGGTCGTGTCGCCCAGCATCAGGTCGAGCAGGATGATGTCCGGGCGCCATTCGACCGCGGCGCTGTGTGCGGACTTTCCGTCGCCCACCGGGACGCATTCGAAGCCCGCCCGTTCCAGGACGCGCCTGACGAGTCGCAGGACCTGCTCGTCGTCATCGACGATCAGGACCAGCTCACGGTGCCTGACCGAGGGACGTGTAGACGGCTGGCCGTCGGCGCCGACCTTGTTCGCAACGTTCACGAGGCGGTCGCTTCCGGGGCGGATTTGGCCGTCCGGCGCAGCTTTTCGGTCATCGCGATGGCGCGCTCGGCGGCGGCCCGAACCTCACCGATGTCCGTCTTCACGGCGGCGGCGTCGTCGGTCTCTTCGGCGATCAGCTCGCTGTAGTTGATGATGACCGCGAGCAGGTTGCGGAAGTCGTGGATCAGGACGCGCCAGGCTTCGTCGGACATCTCGTCGCCTGCGCTCAAAGCCGCTTCACCAGCCGCCATCGATTGACCTCACCATCGCGCTTGTACAGGAGCTCATCCAGGAGCCAGCGAGCCATCGGTAGGCCGCGGCCTTCCTCGCTCGAAGCGTCGGGCATGGCTCGCGAGAGTACCTCTTCGACGGCCGGGCCTCCATCGACGAACAGGGCGTGGGCCGTGTCATCGTCGACCCAGAGCCGGTATTCGACAGGAGGATCCGTACCGGACGGGCGCCCGTGCGTGAGCACGTTCGCGCCGATCTCCGCCAGCGCGATCTCGAAGTGCATGAGGTTGCGATCATCCGGGCCGCGCTCCGTCGCTTCACGCAGCTTCTGAACCGAGTCATGAAGCGTCTCCAATCCTTCATCGAGATGGGCGAGCGTTGCATGGAACTCAAATGGTTCCGAGTGACTCGCCAAGGTCAGAAGCCAGTGAGGGCTTCCTCTACTGTGGCGTAGTAAGGAAACACCCGGTCGAGCGTGGTGAGCTCCAGCACGACGCGGACCTGCTGGTTGGGGGCGGCAAGTCGCAGGTCGCCCTCCGAGCTGCGGATCTGTTTCAGCGCCGAGATGACCGAGCCGAGGCCTGTGCTGTCGACGAAGCTGACGCCCTCGAGGTCGATCACGACGCGCGGCTTGCCGTTCTTCACAGCCTCGCCGATCGCGTCCTTCAATGCGGGGGCGCCGGCCACGTCGAGGCGCCCGGTAGGAGCCACAACGGTCACACCGTTATCGACCTGGCGGGTCTGGACCTCAAGACTCACTTAACGCTCACCCAGCACGGGGGCTCACTATAGGTCACCCAGTCTCGAGTTGAGCCTCTCTACACTGCTGGGCGTGAGCTTGGCTGGGGGGCCGCACCGTCTGTTGATCGTGGACGACGAGCAGGCCCTCGCGAAGCTGATGGAGAGGACCCTTCGCAGCCGCGGCTTCGAATCCGACGTTGCGTTCAACGCGGCCGAAGCGCGAAGGCTTTTCGAGGCGAGCGATTACGCGCTGGCCCTGCTCGACGTGCGGCTTCCCGACGAGTCCGGTTATGGGCTGCTCGAGGAGCTCCGCGCCAGGCGGCCCGATACCGCTGTCGTGATGGTTTCAGGCGTCGACGATCCGGAGCTGGGCAGGGCCGCCATCGAGCACGGGGCCTACGCCTACATGGTGAAACCCGTCGGGGCGACCCAGCTCTACCTGACCGTGGTCAACAACCTGCAGCGCCGCACCCTCGAGCTCGAGCACCGGGCCACCCTCAGGCGGATGGAGGGGATGCTGAACGATCGGGCCGAGCAGATGCGCCGGGCGGTCGAGCTCCAGGCGGGGATGCTTCCGGTCTCGCCATTGAAGGAAGACGGGTTTGAGCTCGCCGCGCATTTCACGCCGGCCAAGGAGATCAGTGGTGATTTCTACGATTGGTACCGCCAGGACACGGGCCGGCTGGTTGTGACCCTGGGGGACGTCATGGGCAAGGGCCTTCCCGCCGCGCTGATGATGGCGACGGCGCGCGCCGCGTTGCGTGGCTCGGCCGGGATCCCGCAGCTCGACGACGCGATCAAGCGCGCCTCGACGGTGATGAGCGCTGCCCTCGAAGTGAACCACGCCTATGTGACGGCCTTTCACGCGGTTTTCGAGCCGGCCTCGGGTGAGCTGCGTTATGTCGATGCCGGCCACGGGTACGCGCGGATTCTGCGCGGCGCAACCGGCCAGGAGACGCTGGCTCAGCGGAGCGCGCCGATCGGCATCTTCCCCGACAGCCAGTTCCTGGTCGGCACCGCGACCCTGAGTCCGGGCGATACGCTCGTCGTGTTCTCCGACGGGCTGCTCGACTTAAGACCCGACCTGGCGACCAAGGACGTTCCGCTTCCTTATGAGGCGCGGCGGGCGGGCACCGCGCAGGAGCTGGTCGACATCCTCGTCCAGGGCTCCAAGGGCCGCGACCTGTTCGACGATGTGACGGTGCTGGCGCTCAAACGGCTTTAGCTCTGGCGGCTCGAGACCGCGATCCAGCGTTCCAGCAGCGCCGCCACCACGTGCAGCTTCACGGGCTTTGAGATGTAGTCGTCCATCCCGGCGGCAAGGCAGCGTTCGCGATCGCCTGCCAGCGCCGCGGCCGTCATCGCGATGATCGGCACATGCCGGCCGCCGTTTTCGTTCGCCCTGATCAATCGCGTCGCCTCGTAACCGTCCATCTCCGGCATCTGGCAGTCCATGAGCACTGCGTCGTACGGCACCCGCTGCAAGATGCTCACGGCCTCTGCACCGTTGGCCGCGACGTCTGCCCGGTAGCCGAGCCGCTCGACCATCCTCACCGTGACCTTGAGGTTCGCCGCGTTGTCCTCGACGACCAGCACCCGAGACCACTGGCGCGCGCGATCGGGCGGTCCAAGCTCGACGACCCCTGCAGGCTCATTCGTTCGCAGAGACCGCTCGGCGAGGAGTGTGTGGAGGACGTCGAACAGCTGCGAGGGTCGCACCGGTTTGACGAGCTCCGCATCGACACCCGGCACCGGGACCTCTGACTGGCCGGCGGAGGTGAGGAGGATCACCACCAGCTCTTTCAAACGCTCGTCCGAGCGGATCTCGCTCGCGACGGTCCGGCCGTCCATGCCGGGCATCATCATGTCGACGATCGCGACGTCGAAGCTGTCGTCGCCGCGGGCCGCGACCTGCATCTCCTGCAACGCCTCGCGTCCGCTCTCGAAGCTCCGCTCGCGCAGTCCCCACGACTTCAGATAGCGCTCGAGGATCGCGCGGTTGGTCCGGTTGTCGTCGACCACCGCTACGAACGTGCCCGCCAGGCTGACGTGAGGCTGCTGCGCCCGTCTCCTTCCCGCGGCTTCGCGAAACAGAGCCGTGAACCAGAACCGGCTGCCGGCGCCCTTCTCGCTCTCGACGCCTATCTCGCCGCCCATCAGCTGCGTGAGCATGCGTGCGATCGCAAGGCCGAGTCCTGTCCCACCGTGCTTGCGCGTAGTCGAGCTGTCGACCTGTGAGTAGGTCGAGAAGACGCGAGCCTGCTCCTCCGGGGTCAGGCCGATGCCCGTGTCCGAGACCTCGAAGCGGATCAAGATTCCAGGCCCGGTGCTGTCGTGCCGGCGCGCGCGAACCACCACCTCGCCGGAATCCGTGAACTTGATCGCGTTGGCCACGAGGTTGATGAGCACCTGACGCAGCCGGCCAGGGTCGCCGATCGCGTTCTCGGGAACCTGGTCTCCGACGTCGAGCACCAGCTCGATGCCCTTGTTGGCGGCCGCCTCCGCGAACAGCTCGACCGCTTCCTCCATCACGTGCTTGGGACTGAAATCGATCGTCTCGAGGCGAACGCGGCCCGCCTCGATCTTCGAGAAATCGAGGATGTCGTTGATGATCTCCAGCAGCGCGTCGCCAGAGGAGCGAACCGTATCGACGTACTCACGCTGCTCGGGCGTCAGCTCTGTATCCAGCAGGAGACCGGTCATGCCGATCACCCCGTTCATCGGCGTGCGGATCTCGTGGCTCATGGTGGCGAGGAACTCGGACTTCAAACGGGTCAGCTCCTGCAGCTCCTGGTTGCTTTGCGAAAGATCAGCGAGCAGCTCCGATTTCGCCTCCTCTGCGGCCGAGGCGGCGCTGCGGTTGGTGTCCAGCTGAATGACGACGCGGCGGACCAGCACCCCAAATGCGATGAGCAGCAGAGCCTCCAGCGATGCGGCCGCGGGGTCGCCTGCGGCGGGGTTGACCACGGTTACGAGGACCAGGTCGGCGACAGCGAGCGCGGCCCCTACCGCGAACTCGACCGTCGTGTAGTAGAGCGCGAGGAAGATCAAAGGAAGGAGCACGAAGGGAAACGCGCGGACGATGCTGAGCCCGAACTGGACCTCCAACGCGAACGCGACCGCCAGGCCGCCGATGGGAGACACGGCGTGCAGGTATCTCGGTATGCGTTCCCAGGGAAGCAGCACCAGCGCGCTCGCCAGGACGGTCAGCACGATGGAGATGCCCAGGCCGAACTCTGACATTCCCCAGAGGGGATAAAGAGCCATGGCAAACCCGACCACCACGGGCAGCGCGGTCACGCCGCCGCTGCGCGCGGGGATGTCGATCTGGGCCAGCGGCGCCAGGACGAGGATGACCCCGATCGCGGCCGCGCCCGCGAGCACTGGGGAGGCGACCACGCCCGCATAGCCGTGCAGGCTGACGAGACCGACGATGGCGAGCCCGAGGAAGGGGTAAACGCGGCGGCTCAGACCGTCGGCTTGGAGCGGCGTGGCGGGGGCGTTCAACTTCAACGGGCCGGTGGCTCAGCTTAAGGGCTTAAGGGGGGCTCGGGTGAATTGGGCGCAGGTACACTTGGCAGCCTGCGCACCTTCCATCCCGCCAGGGGGGGCGAGGTTTCCGAGGTGTTGCCAGCCGCCGATCCACGAAATGCCGCAAAGCCGTCGTGGACCGTGGGTCTGGTACGTGGAGCGACGCCCTTTTTCGCCATCGCCGCGGTCTTCGCCGTCCAGGTCGCGGCCGGCGCCGGCCCCGTGCTCGCCTTCCCGCTCTACCTGACGGTGATCCTCCTGACGGCGCTCCAGCTGAGCCGGTCGGCATCTCTCGGGACGGCCGTGCTGGCCGCGGTTGCGATCCTCACACCGTCGCTGGTCGGGGGCGGGCTCCCTGGCGACCTGACACCAGCCCTGCTGTTGGCGGTCGTGCTCCTTGTCGCGGCGGTCGCGATCACCGAGGTTGTGCGGCGGGTCCGTGCCACGGCGGAGCGCGCGAAACGGCAGTCGGACGAGATCGCGGCCAGCGAGGAGCGCCTCCGGCTCATGCTCGAGGCGGCGATGGTCGGCCTGGCCCTCATCGACGGCGAGGGGCGCTGGGTGCAGGTCAACGAACGGCTGGGGACCATCCTCGGCCGCCCGCTTGACGAGCTCCTGCAGCTGCCTCTCGAGGAGGTCACGGCTGAGAAGGACCGCCCCGTCCTAAGTGAAGCGCTCGCGCTGCTTCGCAGCGGCGACATCGTGAGGTGGGAGGCGGAGCTGAACCAGGTGCGGGGCGACGGCACCCGCGTGCCGGTCGCGATCGCGATCGGGGCCGCACCCGGACACGCCGCCGGCAAGTCGCTGCTTCTCGTCCAGGAGAGCGACATCTCGGTGCGCAAGCGACTCGACGGGCTTCGAGACTGCCTGGTTGCGGTGAGACACGTGATCGTCGCCGGCTTGACCTGGGAGCAAGCGGTGCCCCAGATCCTCAGCAGCATGTGCGCCTACCTGGACCTGGACGTGGCTCAGTTCTGGGCGGCGGATGCCGAACGGCAGGCGCTTCGCGTGCGGCACTACTGGCATCGCGATGCATCGAGCTTTGAAGCGTTCCGAGAAGCGAGCCGGGCGGCAGCCGTTCCGATGGGCGCCGGCCTGCTGGGTCGGGTCTGGCAGTCGGGCGTGGTGGCGGCCGTCGAGGACATGGCGGAAGCCAACGATTACGCGAGCGCCGTGGTCGCGCGCGCGGCAAGCCTCAGGTCGGTGATCGCCTTCCCGGTCGTCGACTCCGGCGTCGTGATCGGAGTCGTGGAGCTGCTGGCCGAGCACGCGCGCAGCGTCCAGGACGATGAGGTGACGATGCTCTCGACCATCGGCGTCGAGACCGGACAGTTCATCCGCCGCTCGGATACCGCGCAGGCGCTGCGACGCAGCGAGGCGGATCACCGCGCGATCTTCGAGCGCTCTCCGATCGGAATCGTCCGCATCAGTGGCGATGGCGACCTGGTCGAAGCCAACCCGGCGCTGCTCAGCATGCTCGAGCACGACCTGGATGCGATGCGCGCCAACGCGTGGCCCGACCTGCTACGCGCGTACGACCAGGCCGCGGCCCGCCAGCGCTTCGCGCCTCTGCTGGCCGGCATCACCTCAGGAGGAAGCGTGCAGGTGCGCGCCGCGACGGGCGGTGGGAAATGGTTGTGGCTGCAGCTGACCGCGACCTCGATTCCCGATTCGAACGGCCGGCCCGAGCATCTGCTCCTGATGATCGAGGACGTCACCGCCGTGCGCGACACCTCCGACCAGCTCGCCGAAGCGCTCGAATCCCAGCGCAACGCGAACGCCAACCTCGAGAAGCTCGACCGCACAAAGACCGAGTTCCTCTCGATCGTGAGCCACGAGTTCCGGACGGCCCTCACCGGTATACAGGGCTTCAGCGAGCTGATCCGCGACGGAGGGCTCGAGGCGGACGAGGTACGCGCTTACGGCGGCTACATATTCAATGACGCCGACAGGATCAACCGACTGATCGGCGACATGTTGGACCTCGACCGGATGGAGTCCGGCCGCATGAGCATGCGTTCCGGAGACGTCGACATCAACGAGGTTCTGACAGAAGCCATGGCGAGAGCCGGCACAGCGGTGGCCTCCCCGGTCGAGTTCAAAGCGGACCTCGACCCGCGACTGCCCATCGTTGTGGGCGACCGCGACAGGCTGATCCAGGTGGTCAGCAACCTCGTCAACAATGCGGTCAAGTACTCGCCGGACGGCGGCATGGTGACGCTCTCCACGCGTTCCGAGGGCGGATATGCCCTGGTCAGCGTGGCGGACACGGGCCTGGGCATACCACCGGACGAGATCGGACACGTGTTCGAGCGGTTCCGCCGGGTGCGCAGCGGTGCCGCACAGTCGATTCCTGGGACTGGCCTGGGCCTCACGATCGTTAAGCAGATCGTGGAGATGCATGGAGGCAAGATCTGGGTCGAGAGCGCGGTCGGACACGGGTCTGCTTTCCACTTCACCGTCCCCCTGGTGGCGGACAACGTCACACTGCAGCGGCGGCATGCCTGACGAGACGGCGACCGGAACGACAGGACCCTTCACGGTGCTGGTGGCGGATGACAACGACGTTGCGCAGCGCCTGTGCAAGCGCGTGCTCGAGAAAGCCGGCTACTCCGTGCTCATCGCGGCGGACGGGCTGCAGGCGGTCGAAGTCGCCCTGAATCAGCATCCGTCGATGATCCTGATGGACGTCGCGATGCCCGGGATAGACGGCCTCGAGGCCATGCGCCGTATCAAAGAGGCCGTGCCGACGATGCCGATCGTGATCGCCAGCGCGCACTCCATGGCGAGCGATCGTGAGCGCTTCCTCGCCGCAGGCGCGGACAACGTGCTCAGCAAGCCGTTCCGGCTCGCCGACCTCGTTACGATCGTCGCGAAGCTCGCGCAGGAGCGAAAGTGAAAGACCTCACCGGGACTCGCATCGGCCAGTACGAGATCGTCGAGCGCCTGGGTGGCGGTGGGATGGCTGTCGTCTACCGAGCTGTCCAGCAGCCGCTTGGCCGCGAGGTTGCGCTGAAGGCGTTGTCCTCTGAGCTGTTCCAGGATGACGGGTTCGTCAAGCGCTTCGAGACCGAGGCCAAGACCCTGGCCAAGCTCGACCACCCCAACATCCTTCCGATCTACGACTTCGAGCTGACTGACGGAGTCGCGTATCTAACGATGCCGCTCATTCGGGGCGGCACGCTCAGAGACATCCTCAACCGCGGCCCGCTCGACACCCTCACCGCCTGGCGCTACCTGCGCGAGATCGGCGACGGGCTGCAGCACGCGCACGACGCGGGAATCGTACACCGCGATCTCAAGCCGACCAACGTGCTGATCCATGCGGACGGTCGCGCCATGCTGGCCGACTTCGGGTTGGCTCGCGGCGCCGGCCAGCCAACCCACCTGACCACGATCGGGCTCGCGATCGGAACGCCGGGCTATATGGCCCCGGAGCAGGTCATGGGCCACGACGTGGACAAGCGCGCCGACATCTATGCAATGGGCGTCCTGACCTTCGAGATGCTCACCGGCCGGCTTCCGTTCATCGGCTCAAACCGGATGGAAGTTGCGTACTCGACCGTCAACGCGCCGATTCCTTCCGCCGTCAAGTTGAACGCGGCGCTACCTGACGAGATCGACCAGCTGCTCGCGAAGGTGCTCGCGAAGGACCCGGCGCAGCGTCCGCAGACGGTGCGCGACCTGCTTGCGCAGATGGCCCGCCTTCCTCAGCGCCGGCAGCAGGTTGCTGCGCCTGTCGTAGCTGCACAGGGCGGCGTCGCGACGTTGTCGTCCCGTGCAGGCATCACGATCGAACCGGCGACCGCGGCCAACATGCGTGTGGTGGCTCCGGCGGCCCCCGCGCCACCGCCCCCGGCGTTGCACGGCTCGCCCATCCCAACTCCGACGGCCGTGGGTGGATCTGCGATCAGGACGCTCGAGCTGATGGGCGTACGCGCGTCGAGGGCGCGCGGCCGCTTCATCTTGAACTCGCACGTGAGCAACCTCGTGCACGTCGCGCGCGATGTGACAGGCGACCGCTGGCCGGAGATCGCTTACGCCGCTGGGCTCGTGCAGTACGTCGAGCAGGACCCGCCGCACGACGATCAGCTCTCCTCACCGGTGGAATCTCTCAGCCGTTTGAATGAAGCGTTCGAGACGGTCTACGGGCCCGAAGCCGAGGACATGATCCGCACCTGGGGACGTAGAGCCACCGAGCGCTGGCTCGCGGAGGGACGCCACGGAATGGGCGGGCCCCGGCGTCTGGTTCCCGGCCGCCAGCGCAAGCTGGCCGGAGTCGTGAAGGGTTTCACCGAGGCGATGGACAACGTGCGCGGCGAACACACGCACGCGTGGCTTCAGGTGGACGAGCACCAGTTCTGGCTTGTCAACTTCTCGAACATGTTCGCCCTGGGGCGTATCAAGACCGTGAAGTCGTGCCACATCTGGACTGCCAGCATCGAGACCATCCTGCGGTGGGCAGGCCTCGCCAACGACTGGTATGTGGAGGAGGTCGAGTGCGGCTCGGTGACGGGCACATTCGACTGCGTTTTCGCGATTCGATCGGTCGAAACCTAGTGACTTAAGTCACTCAGGATTTGTTTCGCCGGTTGTTACGCGCCTCGCGATAGCATCAGCTCTGCCGAATGGTTTCGGCATCTCCCATTACCCTCCCTCCTTTCTGAAGGTCCTCTGCCGACGGGTGGAGGACCTTCTCCTTTAACCCCAACCGGTGAGTGCTGCTACTCCCGCCTCAGGCGCTTTGCGCCACCTCCCCCTTGCGGGGGAGGAAGATTCCGTCATGCGATTCGCGATCGATGTCACGGCTTGTTGGCGGCCGCAGCGTGTTGGCATGACCACGGTCGCGATCGAGCTGTCGAAGGCGTTGGTCGCACACAGGGGAAAGGATGAGTTCGTCCTGTTGTGCAGCCGCGAACGTCCCGCCGCCCTTGTGGATCTCGAATGCGAGGCGGTCCTGTCGCCGTACCGCCACGAGGTCAACCTGAAAGCGCGATGGCTTCCGAATATCGAACCGCACCTGGAGGCAGACGCGATCCTCTATCCCTACTGGCCGAGCCCGCCGTTTCGACGCCACGAAGCGCCGCCGGCGGCCATCTTCGTCCACGACCTCGCCTTCAAGCTTCGCCCGCAAGAGGTGCCGTGGCAGCAGCGCGCTTACATGGGCACTGTCCTCGGACCGGCGCTGCGCCAGGCGGCCGCCGTGCTGGTGCCATCGGAGTCGACGCGCCGCGACCTGCTCGACCTGTACAGGGTTCCGGGCCTGGAGTCGAAGGTCGAGGTCATGGCCGAAGGTCTTCCGCCTGCGGTGGCCGCCGGTCCGCTGCCTGATGGAATCGAGCCCGGTTTCATTCTTTCTGTCGGCACGGTGGAACCTCGCAAGAACTACCCACGCCTGCTCGCGGCCTTCCGGCAGATGCGTGAAAGGCACGCGTCCTTGCCCTTTGTCATCAACGGACGCCCCGGCGTGCCGCAGCTCGTGATCGCGGGCCGACCTGGCTGGGCGTATGGCGACACGTTGGAACGGATCGCCGCGGAGCCCGGTGTTCGCTACCTCGGACATGTCGACGAGCCGACGCTGACCGCGCTGTACGAATCCGCATCCGTGCTCGCCTTCCCGAGCTTGTACGAAGGCTTCGGGCTTCCGTTGCTCGAGGCAATGTCACGCGGCGTCCCGGCCGTGGTCGGGGCGGCCGGCGCGCTGCCCGAGCTGGCTCTCGGCGCCGCGATCGCGGTGAAGCCGGATGACGTCGATGCGATTGCCGGTGCGCTGGAGCGGCTGCTCTCGGACGCGCAGCTTCGACAGAAGCTGGGCGAGGAAGGTAGGCGCCGCGCGACCGATTTCACGTGGGACCGGGCCGCGGAACAGACGCTGGCTGTTCTGCGCCGGATCGGAACTGCCATCCATCGTAAAGTCGCCTGATGGCAGATCGGATCCCGGTCGTTGTGTTGCTCGCGGGGACGCGGCATGACTACCTGCACCTGGCTCGCCCGCTGCTGAGGTCGCTCGAGGCGACGCACCACTTCGCGGTCGAGGTGGTGACCGAAACCGAGGGGCTGCCGCTGCACGGAGCGAAGGTGCTTCTCGCGGCGAGCGATCATGCGTTGCACGCCGGCCAGGCGGTGCAGCTCACCGATTTCGTGCGTGCGGGCGGCGGCCTCGTGCTTCTTCACGGCACGCTTGCCGCCTGGGTCGAAGGCGGCGAGCTCTCTGAGCTCGCGCGTTGGGCGCCGAGCGGGCCCGGCCCGCTGACGGAGCTTGTCATCCGGCCGGATCCGTCGAACAGCGTGACCTCACGACTTGCCGGCAGCTCTGGAGCCGAGCTCAAGGTTCACGACGAGCTGTACTTCTCCGAAGGACCGCCTGCCGACGCGGCGGTGCTGCTTCGGGCGAGCTGGCGTTTCACGGACCAGGTCGTGGCGTACGAGCGGCGCGTCGGGGAAGGACATTTCGTCCATCTCGGACTCGGCCACGATCCGTCCACGTATGAGCTGGAAGGATTTCAAAAGCTCGTCCAGCGGACGCTTATGTTCGTGGCGGGCCGCGAGGCCGCAGCCCCAGTCGGTGTCGGCCTGATCGGCTACGGCGCAATTGCCCAGGCGCACGCCGCCTCGATTACCGCCACGCCGGGCTTGCGCCTGGCGGGGGTCTGCGACATTTCTGAGGAGCGCCGCGCGCAGGCCGCTCGCGATTGGTCAGTGCGGACGCACGCCCGCACCGAGCAGCTGCTCGAGGACTCTGAGGTGGGGCTGGTCGTGGTCGGAACCCCCCCCAGCATCCACTCTGACTCGGTGATGGCGGCGCTGCGCGCGGGCAAGCACGTCGTGTGCGAGAAGCCGTTCGCGCTTCGTGTGGAAGAGGTCGATCGCATGATCGATGCCGCGGCCGCGCGCGACCTGGTGCTGACCGTTTTTCAGAGCCGCCGCTGGGACCCCGATTACCTCGCGCTTCGCGACGTCGTGCGTTCGGGACGAATCGGCGAGGCGTTCTACATGGAGTCGTTCATCGGCGGCCATGACCATCCCTGCGATTTCTGGCACAGCCACGAGCCGATCTCCGGCGGAACGATCTACGACTGGGGCTCGCATTACTTCGACTGGATCCTGCAGCTGTTCCCCAATCCGGTACGCACCGTTTCCGCGCATGCGCACAAGCTGGTGTGGCATGACGTCACCAACTCCGACCAGGTGCGGGTGGACCTGAGCTTCGCGGGTGGCGCGCAGGCGAGCTTTCTGCAATCGGACATCGCGGCGGCGCGCAAGCCGAAGTGGTACGTGCTCGGTACGCAAGGAGCGGTCGTCGGCGAGTGGCGGGCGGAGCCGGTGCCGGCAGACTTCCCGGCGCGGGTGAAGGTGTTTCGACCCACTGCCGGCGGGTCCAACGAGGAACTGCTGGCGCTCGCGCCGCGCGACGACCACGGGTTCTACAGGAACCTGGCGGATCACCTCGCGTGGGATGAGGCGCTGGCCGTGACGCCCGAGCAGGCTCGCCGCACGGTGGCCGTCATGGAAGCGGCCTCACATTCGATCGCCCGCGGCGGGGCACAGATCGAGGTGGACATATAGCCAGCCGGGTGGGGTGGGGGGTCCTCGGCGCCGCTCGCATCGCGGGTGCTGCGGTGCTGCCGGCGATAGCGGCATCGAGCAATGGACGGGTGGTCGCAATTGCGAGCCGGGATCCGGAGCGCGCCAAGCGGATGGCCGGCGGGTTCGACGGTGCGCGGGCGGCCGAGTCGTACGACGAGATGCTGGCGGACCCGGAGATCGACGCGGTCTACATCCCGCTTGTCAACAGCGACCACGGGCCGTGGACGCTGCGCGCCCTGGAGGCGGGCAAGCACGTGCTGTGCGAGAAGCCGCTGGCTATGAATGCGGCGGAGGCTGAGGAGATGGCCGACGCGGCAAAGCGCGCAGGCAAGCACCTGATGGAAGCGGCAATGTATCGGTTCCATCCCCGGACGCGGGCTTTCATAGACACGCTCGCCGACCCGATCTACGTTCAGGCTAGTTTTGGGTTCACGCTCAAGAACGAGACGGATTACAGATTCAAATCGGCCATGGGTGGGGGTGCGCTGCTCGACGTCGGCTTTTACGTCGTGAGTATCGCGCGCTGGATTCTCGGCGAACCTTCAGACGTGCTGGCGCGGTCAACGCTGCGCGATGGAACGGACATGACGACCAGCGCGCTGCTCCGGTTTCCTGGCGGCGCGACAGCCGCGTTGTGGGCGAGCTTTGAGTCTGCGGAGGACCAGGAGCTGACCGTGGTCACGCGCCAGGGTGCGCATCGCCTCGCCCGGCCGTTCAACTGGCCTGACGAAGTCGATCAGTACCAAGTCATGGTCGAGTCGTTCGCCGATAGCGTGCTGCACGACCGGCCTGTGGCGATCCCTCTCCGCGAGTCGATCGCGAATATGAGAGTCCTCGACCGGATCCGCGAGGCCGCCGCTACTCGGTAATCACCGCCTTGAAACGCGCGTTTTCGCGGAGAGGTGCGAAGTCGCGATCGGTGGCCGCGACCAGCCTCGCGTCCGGCCGCATCGGGAGCGCCTCTTCGAGCAGCGCCAGCGCGTCGTCGGTGCGGCCCTGGGCCACCCGCACCCCGGCCAGGTCGTAGAGGGTTGCCCCGAGGATGTGCGCCGGCGCGCCGACGGCGCGCATCTCGGAGGCTCCCTCCTCCACCAGGCGCTGGAAGGCCGCGCCGTCGCCGTTCTCTCTCATGTACTCGCCGATGTGGTTGCGCGGGTGGAGGTAGCTGTTGCGCAGCAGCGCTTCTCCAGTCGTGTTCGCGGTGAACCACTTGAACGGACGATCGCCCAGCTCGCCGGCCAAAGCGATCAGCTCCGTGAGCAGCTTCTTCGACCGAGCGGCTGCGTCCGCCAGCGGCGTGCCAATTCCGCTTGCAAGCTCAGCGTCGTTGACCTCGTCGATGCTTTCGGGCGGTGCCGTGTAAGGGCGGGCCTGGCGGAACTCGAGGAGCGCGTCGCGCAAACGTTCTCGCCACATGCTGATGTGGAACATGACCAGGGCCGCGGGCCAGCCTTTGGGCTGCGTCTCGGACTGGAGCGCCTCGTCGACGAACTCATGCTCCAGGTCGAGCTGTGACTCGAGCGCCTTGAGGACGTCCGAGTCGGTCATCGGATCAGGCGGATGTCAGGTCAGAGGTGCCGGAACCTTTGATCGTGATCGGTCCGCTGAAGCCCGGCAGGCCGGAGCTCGCCGACGCACCCATGTTGAGCGTGCCGTTGTTGGTTTCGGTGGAATGCGTTTTGAGCAGGCGGTGAGTACTCGGATCGATCCACGTCGTGACGTCCGAAGTCACTGTCCCTTTGATCGACAGTCCCCCTGGCGCGGAAGCCGCGGCCCCTGTTGCCGGCGCCCCGAGCGTCATGTCCATCGAACCAATGCTTGTGGTCTCGACGACGGCCGCGTTGACCCCCTGGATCGATTCGTTGCGCAAGTACTTGCTTTGACTGGTCATGTGAACCGTGCCGGTCCCGCCAGGATTCGCCTGGTCATAGCTCTTGGACCATGTATCCCCCGGCCTCACCGCGCTGCTCGGCAGAACCGCGGAGACGAAGAAACCTCCACCCAGGCCCGAGAACACCAGGAAGGGATCGGCGCTCGCAAATTGGTGCCCGTCCATGCTCAGGACCCGTCCGTCGGCCGCGACGGTGACGTCCAGGGTGGTGTCAGGGATGCCCGTGGTGGTGTTGGTGACGCCCGCGGTTGCGCTCTTGACGTTGTAGTTGCCGAGCGTGATCGCGAGGTCAGCGGTTCCCGATGAGTCCACAGATTTGACCTTGACTGTCTCGGTCGCGGACATTTCGATGTCAGCCGGAACCGTCATTCCGCTCGTAGCCAACGTCTGCTTGGTGGTCGATTGAAACGAGTATTTGAAAGTGTCGCCGCTGTGGTAGCCGAGTGACAGCGTCTGCGCCCGCGCAGGAACAGCGCCACAGGCAAATGCGAAAAGCACCACGAGGATCAGCCGCTTCATCGACGAAACAGTACGACTACGGTGTCGGCTTGGCGGCGGTTTCCAGCGATTCGGTAGGTGCGGTCAAGACGGTCGACGAGTCGGGAGGGTGCGCGACCGAGATCGGGATGAGCTGGCGGAAGCCGGACAGAGAGTGGATCCAATCGGCCAGCATCTTCTTCGCCAGGACGCTGCCGGTGCGACTCAGGTGCTCCTCGATCAGCGCCCTCAGCTCGGGAGCGTTCTCGGACGGGACCTCGCGCGCGACGACGCTGTCGGCGTTGAGCTGGTTCCACGAGGTTACGTATGCGACCCCGCCGGTCATGCCGGCGCCGGCGTTCCATCCCACCGGGCCCAGCGCGACGGCCACCCCTCCCGTCATGTACTCGCAGAAGTGGTCGCCTGCGCCCTCCACGACCGCGGTGGCCCCCGAGTTGCGCACGCAGAACCTCTCCCCGACACGACCCGCCACGAAAAGACGCCCGCCGGTCGCGCCATAGGCGATCGTGTTGCCGGCCAGCACCGGATCGGTCGTCGCGTCGCCGGCAAACGGCCGGATCGCGATCACGCCGCCACCCATCCCCTTGCCGACGTAGTCCTGCGCCTGGCCCTCGAGGCTGAGCTCGATCCCCTCGTCGAGGAAGGCGCCGAAGCTCTGGCCGGCGCTCCCGATGTACTGACGGGAGTCGCCGTTCTCGAGAGACGCCCCAACAGTCCTCTTCGAGTTGTCGATGGGTCCACTCGGCGGCGCCGGCGCGGTGGGGTCGCCGTTGCGGGCCGTGATCCGCCGGCGCGGGAGGTCGCGATCCGTCTGCGCAAGGACATAAGAGAGGTCGAGCTTGGCTTCCGAGTCCTGCTCGAGCAGCTCGGAGCGGCCGACGACCTCCTGAAGCGAGCGTGCTCCCAGTCGCGCCAGGTGCTCGCGGACCTCCTCGGCGATCAGGAACAGGTAGTTGACGACGTGCTCCGGCCGTCCTTCGAACTTCGCCCGCAGGTCTTCTCGCTGCGTGGCGATTCCGGTGGGGCATGTGTTGAGGTGGCACTGCCGCGCCATGTCGCAGCCGAGCGCGACGAGCAACCCGGTGCCGAATCCGAACTCCTCCGCTCCAAGCAGCGCGGCGATCACGATGTCGCGGCCATTGCGCAGGCCGCCATCGGTGCGAAGGCTGACGCGCTCGCGAAGCCGGTTCGCCACCAGCACCTGTTGGGTCTCGGCCAACCCGAGCTCCCACGGCGCGCCGGCGCTCTTGATCGACGACAAGGGAGAGGCACCCGTGCCTCCGTCGTGCCCGGAGATGAGG
>Ga0207926_1000134_pt1 | contig 37567 bp, 43 predicted proteins | sample NGESurdeep072012_8_FD_184454 | JGI IMG/M metagenome (GOLD analysis project Ga0207926, IMG submission 184454) | Arctic peat soil microbial communities from Barrow, Alaska - NGEE Surface sample 210-1 deep-072012 (SPAdes) | ecosystem: Environmental > Terrestrial > Soil > Wetlands > Peat ...
CTACCGCGCAGGTGTGCCACGGCATCTGCCACGCGAGCCGGGTAGATGCAGATCGCGGCCACCGAGGGGATCGACGGATCGCCCGGTTTCGGCCGGATCCCCTTGGCGCACAGGGCGGCCACCTTGCCCGGAGTGTCCGAGCCCTCGAGGGTGGTGAGATCCATACACCGGACCGCGAGGTCCAGCGCCCAGAGCTTGGAAGCCTTCTTGATCGAGCGTTTCGCCAGGGAGGCGGCGCGCTCGTCCGCCCCGACCTCGTCGACGCTGCGCACGCCGCGCATCAACGACCCGAGGTGCGTCAGGGAGAGAGCAGTGGCCACCACTGGGATTATGCGACGGCGCCTCGAGTGCGATCGGCTCCTATCCTCTCTTCCATGAGGGTTGCCGACCTCAACTGGATGCAGCTCGAGGCCTATCTGCGGAGTGACGACCGCATCGTGCTCCCGCTTGGATCGACGGAGCAGCATGCGTACCTTTCCCTCGCAACCGACGCGATCCTGGCCGAGCGCGTCGCCGTCGAGGCGGCCGAGCCGCTCCAGGTACCGGTGCTGCCGGCCCTCGCCTATGGACTGACGCCGTATTTCGCCGCTTTCCCGGGCAGCCCCTCAGTTCGCCTGGAGACCTACCTGTCATTCGTGGGTGAGCTGCTCGACTCGCTGCGCGGGCAGGGCTTCAAGCGCTTTCTCCTCGTGAACGGGCACGGCGGCAACGCGCCGGTCGAGACCTTGGCGGCGAGCGGGGTCACCGTCCACGACTGGTGGAAGGCGCCGAAGACGTTCGCGGTGGTCAGGGAGATCGACCCGGATGCATCACATGCCTCCTGGATGGAGAATTTCCCCTGGACGCGACTTCCCGGAGTCGATCTGCCTCCAGGAAAGAAGGCGCCGGCGCCTCGAGTCTCGGACGATCCGGCGGCGGTACGTGCCGCCCTCGGCGACGGCTCGATGGGAGGCTATTACCAACGCTCAGACGCGGACGTGATGCGCGTCTGGAGAGCAGGCGTCGAGGAAACGCGCGAGGTGCTGGCGGCTCTAGGCTGAGAGGCGTCGATGAACGCGGCTGTTCTGGATCGGCACTAGTTGATCAGCTCGTCCGCGAGCAAGTCCATCAAGAGCCCGTCGTGGTGTCACTTCAGCGGAGTGGCCCATCACACTTGCCCTACATAGGGCCGGGAAGGCCGATCTGCCCCAACTTTCTGGAGAGTTCCAACATGACGGTAGATGAATTCGTCAAAACCAAGGTCCAACCCGAGCTCAGGCCCGTCGTCGCCGCCATCCGCGGCTTGATGAAGGAGAGTGCTCCCGACGCCAAAGAAGCGATCAGCTACGGGATGCCGACGTACGCGCGGAAGAAGCCGCTGGCCTGGATCAACTCAAGCAAATCGGGCATCACGCTCGGCTTTCGCCAGGGCATCCACTTCGAAGATAGATACGGTCTGCTTAGCGGAGTCGCGAAGCATGCGAAGCACGTCCGGATGAAGAACCTGGGCGACGTGAACAAGCCGGCTCTCAAGTACTACATCCAGCAGGCGGTCAAGCTCGACAAGGCCGACGGATAGTCGCCGCGGTATCTGACCGCTACCGGCTGGGGTCGGCGAAATGATCGGTGGCCCGGACGAGCTCGCGGCTCAGCTGTGCGTCGATTCCGTGGCCTGAGTCGTCGACGATCACAACGGTTGCCTGCGGCCAAACTCGCTTGAGCTCCCATACATTCGCGATCGGAGCTTGGAAGTCGAAGCGGCCGTTCACCAGGAAGCCGGGAATGTTCGACAGAGCGGTCGCTTGCCTGAGCAGGATTCGATCCTCCAACCACAGGTTGTGCTTCATGTAATGGGTGACGATGTGTGAGAAGGCGAGCGCGTAAGCAGGGTCCTTGAAGCGCTCGGCGAGTCCTGTCCGAGGAGGCCAGTCGGGCGTCGCCGACTCCCAGGTGCACCACGCCTCGGCCGCGCTCCGCCGGACCTCAGCATCAACGTCGTTCAACAAGCGGTCGTACGCCTCGACGATGTCGCCGCCGCGATCCTCGAGCGGCACGGCGCTCACGAGGCGGTCCCACTGCTCGGGAAAGAAAAGGGCCAGGCCGCCGCGAAATACCCAGTCGATCTCGCTGTGCCGTCCAGTGGTCACGCCGAACAGGATCAGCTCGCTGACTCGCCCCGGGTGGGCTTCGGCATAGGCAAGGCTGAGCGTGCTGCCCCACGAGCCGCCGAGCACGAGCCAGCGTTCGATGCCGAGTCGCCGCCGCAGCAGCTCGATGTCATGGATCAGATGGTGGGTTGTGTTCGAGGCGAGGCCGCTGGTCGGGTCGCTCGCGTGCGGACGGCTCCGTCCACAGTTGCGCTGATCGAAGAGCACGACCCTGTATTTGCCTGGGTCGAACAGTCTGCGGAAGTAGGGTGAGCATTCGGATCCGGGACCCCCGTGCACGACCAGGGCGGGTTTACCCGACGGATTGCCGCACGTTTCCCAGTAGACGAGGTTGCCATCACCGACATCGAGCATCCCCCGGTCATACGGCTCGACTTCGGTATAGAGCTCTGACACGGGCCGTGCCACAGTCTGGATCAATCTTCAGCTTCATGGACTTGGTTCGCGTGCCAGGCGTCGGCTACGTAAGGCACGCGGCGTCCGCGGGGACGCAGCACGCCCGCGGATAGACTTGCGCACGTTGGGAACCGTCAGTAGAGTCCGTCACAGAGGGCAACGCGCGGGATGGCTTCGAGCCGCGGTACTCGGAGCCAATGACGGAATCGTTTCGGTTGCCAGCGTGGCAATAGGCGTGATCGCATCTGGAGCCCCAACCAGTTTCGTGCTCACCGCGGCGATAGCGGCGTTGGTCGCCGGCGCCATGGCGATGGCCGCCGGCGAATACGTATCCGTCAGCTCGCAACGGGATGTTGAGCGGGCCGACCTGGACCAGGAGCGCGGAGAGCTCATCGAGCATCCAGAGGGCGAGAAGCAGGAGTTGGCCGCGATCTATGTCAAGCGTGGGCTGTCAACAGAGTTGGCCGGCAAGGTCGCCGAAGCGCTCACAGCGTCTGATGCCCTCGGCGCCCACGCCCGCGATGAGCTGGGTATGGCCGCCATCATGGCCCGTCCTGTCCAAGCGGCGCTCTACTCGGCGCTGAGCTTCACGGCGGGGGCTGTGCTGCCGATAGGCGCTTTCCTGTTGGTCCCGACGGCCGCCCGGACTTTGGCCGTGGTGGTGAGCGCGCTCGTTGCCCTGGTGGCGCTTGGGATCGCAGGGGCCCGTGCGGGAGGAGCGCCGATACTGCGCGGAGCGGTCAGAGTCTGCGTAGGAGGTGGATTGGCAATGGCGGTCACTGCCGGGGTAGGTCGCCTCGTCGGTGGGATCGTGGCATAGGCATCGTTAGTCGAGTATTCCCCCTGCAAGGAACGCGAACAGCGTGTCTCCCCGCGGAGCTGTCAACGAAACTGTCAAACGCCCAGCCTGCGCACGGCGCCGTGACAAGAATTCCTGACAAGGCTGCGCACCAGCTCACCTTGGGATTAAGAGGAGATTGACCGATCTTGCCAGAGCGCGTCAGGACTGGTCAGGACGTGCCTCCTGTACTCAGCGGTCTGACGCACTCGTGCCACAGAGTGTCCCGGCGTGCCACAGAGTGTCCTGCCTAAGCTGTCACATACGCTGTCAGGGCTTACGAAGCGTCTCCGATCTGACCACCTGGCCCGCCAGTTCGCGACGTCTGATCCGGGTCCCCAACCTGGCCCCCCGGGCCGCCATTTCGCGGGGCGTCAATGGAAGTCATGGGCGGCTTGTTGACGCCTGTTGGGTGGGTCGCCGCGCCGCTCTCGAACGCGTACCAACTGATGAGTCCTAGTACCAGCGCGACGAGCATCGCGGTGAGCCACGCAATAGACCGAGACATAACGCTGCGCATGTTCTGTCGGAGTTCCATTTGCTTCACCTCATGTCATTGGATGCCTGCGTCAATTGGCACCGTAGGACGGCTGGCATGCGGCGACACCACGAGCACTACGGGGTTAGCTACTGGTTGTTTGGCGCCTAGACTGGCCTCGGGTTTGGATAATGAGCAGGAAGCTCGAACATTGATAAACCGTTGGTCGCCAGTCCGCTCGCGAGGCCTGCTTCTACGTGGCCGACGCCGACGACCCCGTCGCCGCCCGCGAGGCGGTCGGCCGCCTGATCATCCGGGTCTTGCAAGGGCTCAAGGTGTCGCCTGAAAATCAAGGCACCGGGCGAGAGGTTCGCCCGGTGTAACGACCGATTTCTCAGGACTGATCGCCCGCACGTCAGTCGTTAGGCGGGAGGCAATACACAGGTACCGGGATCGGCTTCGTCAGTTCTCTGTGCACCGACCACCCCTACTGGGACATTGGGGAAAGTCGCGATGATGGTCGTCACGGTCGAGCCTGTGTTCACCGCGTACAGCGGCTGACCGGGCCGCTCGATGAATGTCTGCCCTTCGGTGTACGTCGTGACGTCGCAGTGGTTCCCAACCGACCGATAGGTTGTGATCTGGCCATGAGCGATTACGACGATCGCGCCACCTGGGTGCGAGTGCCAGCCCGAGAAGCCGCCGGGTTGGACGATGCTCGAGGTGACAACAACATCAAGACCCCCACTTATGGGAAGGGTTCCGTTGGATTGGTTGGTCCCCCGACCCAAGAGCGTGCCAACGAAATGATCTGGTGGTGTTGCTGCCGCGGGGGCCGCGTTGAGGGCCACGATCAGCCCAGCAAATCCGAGGGTGGTCACGGCGAGCCGAATACTCCGTCCGGTAGGCATGTTCATTTGGCAATGACGCCTATAGCAAGCGCAACCAAGATCGCAGCGATCCACGCCATTGGTCGCGTCGCTGTGCGGTGCATGTTCTGTCGGAGTTCCATGTGTTCGACCTCTCGTCATCGGATGCCTGCGTCATCAGGCACCGTAGAACGGCTTGCAGACGGCAACACCCCGAGAACTACGGGGTCAGCTACTGGTTGTTTGGCGTCTAGACTTGCCTCGGGGTTTGGAGCATTAGCAGGAAGCTCGTGACGGGACTAACGCTCCGCGAGTTGCAGGTGGCCCGACTGGTGAGGGAAGGCCTGACCGATCGCGAGATAGCGGAAAAGCTGTTTATCACTCGCCGGACGGCCGAATGGCACCTCAAACAGATCTTCAACAAGCTCGGCGTCAACTCCCGCTCCCAGGTGGCTGCCTGGGTCGCCCACGAGCAAGCAGTCGGCTCAACGGCCGAGTCGTCTGACGAGCACCGACAAAACCTCCCCATCCAGCTGACGACCTTTGTCGGACGCGGGCAAGAACTGGTCGAGGTCCAGCGCCTTCTCGCCACGAATCGCCTCGTTACGTTGACCGCAGTTGGCGGGGCGGGCAAGACTCGCCTCGCGCTCGAAGTGGCAGCGCGAGTCCAAAATTCCTATCCGGATGGGACGTGGTTCGTAGACCTAACGCCTGTCAAAGATGGCCATCTCATTTCCCGGGCGTTGGGTTTGGCAATAGGGGTTCACGAGAGGCCGCGTCAAGCCATGGCTGAGACTCTGGTACAGCACCTCAGTGGCCGTCACCTCCTGTTGGTGATCGACAACTGCGAGCACGTGATCGAGGATTGCGCCGGCCTCGTGGCCAACATCCATCGCTCGTGTCCAGGCATCACGATGCTTGCCACCAGCCGGGAGCCCCTTCGCGTCAGCGGCGAGACGGTCTTGCGGGTGCCGTTGCTGAGCATCCCAGATGCGGCCGCGTCGATCGATCTCCAGGAACTTTCAGGGTGCGAGGCCGTCGCCCTATTTCTGGATCGAGCCCTGCTGGCTGCGCCCAACTTCGAGATGAGTATTGATAACGCTCCTGCGGTCGCCGAGCTGTGTCGCAGGCTGGATGGGATCCCGCTGGCGATTGAGCTGGCTGCGGCGCGCGCAGGCTTGATGTCTCCCGACCAGATGCTGGAGCGACTCCACAATCGGTTCGGACTCCTGACCGCCGGCAGTCGCAACAGCCCGACCAGGCATCGGACCCTCCAATCCGCGCTCGACTGGAGCCACGACTTGCTTAGTGACAAGGAACGGACGCTCTTCCGGCGATTGTCGGTATTTGGCGGCGGCTTCAGCCTCGAGGCAATCGAAGCGGTCTGTTCCGGCGACGATCTGGAAAGCGGCGCGATCACGGGCCTGCTTGGCAGCCTGGTGGATAAGTCGCTCGTGATCGCCAGTGGCGAGGTATCGGCACCGATCCGTTTCCGAATGCTCGAGACGGTGCAGCAGTACGGACACGAGCGCCTGGCCGACAGCAATGAGCTGGAGCCGCTCAGGCGCCGCCACTGTGAGTTCTTCGTAGCGCTTGCAGAGGAGGCGGTTCCGAACCTTATGGGCCGTGAGCAGAAAGCCTGGCATCAGCGGCTTGCCCAGGATGTCGGCAACTTGCGGTCGGCGCTGGAGTGGAGCGACCCTCATGAACCTGAAGCAAACTTGCGGCTCAGCACTGCGCTGACTGATTTCTGGCACATCCACGGCCTGGTTCAAGAAGGCGACGACTGGTTCAGGAAGGCGCTTGCTGGCTATGCCATTCGCAACGAGCTCCGCGCCAGAGCCCTTGAGCAGGCCGGACTGGTCTCCTATTGGCGAGACGACATCGAACCCGCGTCAGCCCGCTGGCACGAATGTCTGGACATCTACCGCGAACTTGGCGGCCGAGATGGAATCGGCCGCGGCCTGCGTTGGGTCGGGGGGCTGACCGAGTGGCAAGGGGATCTGGAAGGGGGGCACAAGTGCTACGACGATGGCCTTGCGATCGCCAGGGAGGCCGGGGACTCGAGGTCGATTGCGCACATCCTCAGGAGCCTAGGGCGAATGGCGATGATTACAGGGGACCACGAACAGGCACGCACGTATATCGAGGAGAGCCTTTCATTTTCCGAGCGACTTGGAGATCAGCGGCCCATATGCTGGGCGCTCGGATATCTGGGCCTGAACGCTACAGACTACGGCGATTTCGCCGCGGCTCGCGCCTATCTCGAAGGAGCGTTAACCGTAGCGCGTGCCTTCGACTTCACAGCCGGCGTAGCCACGCCCCTCATGTACTTTGCGGCCCTCGCCGCTGCACAGTCGCGTGCGATTCGGGCTCTGCGCCTTGCCGGCGCGTCGCGGGCCCTCGCCGAGTCGGTCGGCGGGCGGCCGATGCGGCTAACAAAGCCAGTGGTCGAACGATGGCTGGACAAGAGCCGTCAAGAATTGGGGCCCAAGCGGTCGGCCGCCTGCGAGGAAGAAGGTCGCGCAATGACCCGAGAACGCGCCATCGAATACGCACTTGCGAGCTCGACCACCCCATGACGGTGCTGGTGGATGGAGTCGAACCGTGACGGTGCGTCTTGACGATTAGGGCAGGGGATTATTGGTTCGGTGCGATGCAGCTCAACTCGGTCAGGAAGCCGCCGCCTGAGTTCAAATCAGGGCGCACTCGACGACGTTCGGGGGTGTTTTCCAAATCCGTAAGCTGTCAAATAAGCTGTCAACACACAACTGGGCGCATTCTGCCAGCCACCACTTGGCACGTCAGGTACACCACAGACGCGTCCTGACACTCTGGGGCACAACAGGTTGGTGCTCGCGCAGGGAATCGAACCCTGAACCTTGGGATTAAGAGTCCCCTGCTCTGCCAGTTGAGCTACGCGAGCACGCTGCGATAAGAGCCGAGTGTCGATTCTAGGGAACTCAAGACATTAACAACCTCGGTTCCTTCCGGCTCGCATGCGCCGTACGTTGTCCTGGATGCCTGCACGCGTGCCCCTCGACGTCGATCTCGAGGACAGGTTGCTCTACGGCCTGACTCCCATCAGGCTCGCCTACGCTGTCGGGGCCCTGCTCGCTGCGTTCGCTCTGTGGTCGTCGCCGTGGGGGCCCGCCGCAGTGCGCGCCACCGCGTCGTCGTTCGTCATCGGGCTCGGAGCGATCATGGCCTGGGGGCGGTGGCGCGGCACGCCGGCTGACGTGTGGATCGTCGACCTGGCGTTGTTTGCCGCTCGAACCCGGACTCTGACCTGGACGGGTCCAAGGGTGCGGCGCTGAACCTGGGGTGGTTGGGGGTCATCCCCCGCGCACCCGCGACGCTCTTCACCGGCGCTCGCGAAATCGCTGTGATCACAACGGGTTCTCTCGGCTTTGCGGGCGCGGCCGAAGCCGACCGGGCACGATGGATCAGTTCCTTTCGCCGTCTGCTCGACGGCCTGGACAGCTCGCTACAAATCCTGGTCGAGGTGACGCCGGGCTCGGGCGATGCGGGTTTTGCGCCATCCGAGCCGCGGGACTTCGATGACATGCGCGGCGCGGACATCGCCTTTGTCGAACAGCTGGCGCAATCGATCACGGCGCATCGATTCGAAACTTCTCTGATCAGCTCGACGGCCCAGTCGCGGCGAATCGAGCCGGCGCTGCACGAAATCGGCGTGCAGCCTGAGGTGGCGCCTTCCCAAACCCAGGTGTGCTTTGGCAGAGAGCTGGCGGATCGCTACAAACATGCGGGAGGGCACAGCCGCACGTGGTATGTGGACCGGCTGCCCGGATCAGATCTCGAACCGGGGTGGCTTTTCCGCTTGCTGCCTCAAGGCTTGAAGCTCCGGCTCGCCTGGCACATCACGCCGCTCCCCGTGACCTGGATCGTCGAGTACCTGCAGCGCCAGCTGATCAACATGCGCGCGTCTCGTCTTGTGGAGCAGGACGCCGGATCGCCCGATCCACATCTTGCGGGCGCGCTGCCGAACGCCGAGGATCTCCAGCGGCGGCTGGCCTCAAGCCAGGACAAGGCGTTTCACGTGGCCGTGTACCTGACGCTGACCTCTGCCACGGTGGACCAGCTGGAGGCAGGCGCTGTCCAGGTCGAATCCGCCGCCCGAGCCGTTCTCTGCCGGCTGCAGCCCTGCACCTTTCGGATGTTTGACGGCTACCTCGCGACCCTGCCAATCGCTGTCGACCGGCTTGGACGCGAGCGGGTCCTCGACACCCGCTCGCTGGTCACGTTCTTCCCTTGGCTGGAGAGCGATCTTCAAACCGCCGGCGGCCTGGTCGTCGGCCGCAACGCGGCGACAGGAGCGCCTGTGCTCATCGATCCCTTCGACCAGCGCCGGTACTCCAACGCGAACGTCGGTGTGTTCGGACACTCCGGCGCGGGAAAGACCTACCTGCTCTCGTCGCTCGTCCTCGGCGCGCTTGGTCGAGGCATCCAGGTGTACGTCATAGACCCGGAGCACGAGTACGGAGCGTTGGCCAGGCAGGTCGGTGGAGTCGATGTGCAGCTTGCCCTCGGCTCAGGACACGCGCTGAACGTGCTCGATCTCCGCCCCTCGGACCGCCGCGACGAGAGCTGGATCGGCCCGGCTGCCGCCGATGCCGTCGACCTCTGCGCGACCATCTGCGGAGGACTGGACGAAGCCGAACGCGCGGTCCTCGAGAGCGCCGTGCGCGCAGCCTACGGCGAGCTCGATCAACCTGTGCTGCGAGACGTCGCCGACCTGCTTCCGCCCGGATCGCGCGTGGCCGCCATCATGCGGCGATGGGTTCACGGAAGCCTGGGCGCGATGTTCAGCTCTCCGACCAACGTCGACCTGGAGTCGCCGATCGTGACGTTCGGAATGCGCGAGCTCCGCGACGAGATGGTGGCGCCGGTGCACTTCTTGCTGGCCGAGGCATTGTGGGCGCGCATCAAGCGCAAGGATCGCCGCCGGATGCTCGTCGTCGACGAGCTCGGCCTGCTGTTCGAAGACGCGACCATTCGCCGATTCGTGGTCAGCCTCGCGCGCAGAATCCGGAAATACGACGGTTCGCTGGTATTCGCGACCCAGAATCCCGGCGATCTCCTGAGCTCCGATCAGGGAACGGTCGTCGCCACGAATCCGGCGGTTGTCTTCTTTGGCGCCCAACGTCCAGGCGAGGCGGCCAAGCTGCAGGACACATTCCACCTGAGCACGCACCAGCGGGCATTCCTCGAGGGCGCTCGACGCGGCGAATTCCTTGTCGCCGCGGGCGCCGACCGTCTGGCGGTTCAAGTGCAGGCGCCTCCATGGCAGGAAATGGCGATGCGGACCGCTCGTGCGGCGGCTCGACCCCCGCTCTGAACCGGTAGGCTTAATCGCGACCGTGCAGCGAGTTGTTCACTACAGGTTGGAACGGCTTCCGGAGCACCAGCTGGAACGAGTTCACGACCAGTTCGAGGCGCTTGCCGGCGCGCGCAGCTGGCGCTGCAATCCGCCGTGGATCGCGAGCGCCTACTCGCGTGGCCTGTTCGAGATGGAGTACTTCCGGCACCTGCACAACGAGGAGCCTGCGGCCGCCGCGGCCGGCTTCGTAAAGATGGCCGGGGATGAAACCGACGCTCTCATCATTGCGATCTTCCTGAGGGACCTGAGCGCGCAGTACGGCATCACAACGTCGATGAAGGATGAGGATCATCCGCTGGCGAAGCTGCGCCGATTGGAGTTCCAGGGCGGCCGGCTCCCGACAGGCCAGGCGCTGGAGGACGTGCTCGCCAAGAGACCGGTGATCAAGAAAGTCCTGGGCGAACGCATCTTCTTCTATCCGCCGACGTTTCGACTTCACTCTCAAGGGCCGCCCAGTCCGGAATGGGCGTACGCCCTCTGCGGCATCCGCGCTTACGCCCCCACGCTCCTCGAAGCGGAGCAGGAGGCCCTCAAGATTCTGAGGGGGTTCGGGCACCTCGGTGCCTGACAGCTCGCCGGCCCGCGCCGCCGGCTCGATCAAGTCGGCCGACGGCACCAAGCTCGCGTACAGGGCGTGGCCGGTAGACGGTGCCGGCATCACGTTCGCGGTCGTGCACGGACTCGGTGATCACTCGGGCCGTTATGCGCCGTTCGCCGAAGCGATGGGCAGGCACGGCATGAGCACCTACGCGGTCGACCTGCGCGGCCACGGCCAGAGCGAAGGTCGACGAGGCCACGTCGATTCGTGGACGCAGTGGACCGATGACGTTTCGGCGTTTGTCAGGCACGTGGAAGGCATCGGCGGCGCAGAGGTCGTGCCGGTCGGGCACTCCTTCGGTGGCGCTGCCCTCCTGAGCACTGTGCTCGCGGGCAAGCTGCCGAACAGCAAGCGGTTCGTGGTCTCGAGCCCAGCGCTCATGCTCAGGCTGAAGGCCCCGGCATGGAAGGTCGCGGTGGCGCCGTTCGCTTCGAGAGTCGTACCTCGCCTGGCGATGGACAACGAGGTCGATCCGGGCGCGATCTCGAGAATTCCCGAGGTGGTTGCCGCCTACCGCGCCGATCCCCTCGTGCACAACAGGATCTCGAGCCGGATGTTCATCGAGTGGCAGAACGCAACGGTCGACATCCTCGCGCGAGCCGCCCAGATCAAGGTTCCATTCCTGGTCCTCGCCGGCGCCGCCGACCCGCTCATCGATCCTGAAGGAAGCCGGCGGCTGCACCAGGAAGCGCCCTCTCAGAGCGAGCTACACGTGTTGGAGGGCCGCTACCACGAACCCTTCAACGACCTGGGCAGCGACGAGGTCTTCCAACTGATCGCGGATTGGGTGCGCCGATCGTGATCGTCGCGTCTGTGCTCCTCGCCTCGCGACTCAACCTCGACCCAGGATCCTGGATCTCGTGGATCATCGTCGGCCTCATCTCGGGCGCCATCGCCGCCCGCGTCGTCGCCGGCCGCGGCTTCGGATGCATCGCCGACATCGTGGTCGGGGTGGCAGGGGCGATCATCGGCGGTTACCTGCTGGGGGCGCTCTTCAACGCCGGCGGGACCGTTGGTTTCTGGGGAAGCATCGTCGTCGCGTTCATCGGCGCGGCGGTCCTGCTGTCGGTTCTGAAGCTGATCTCGGGCGGACGCCTCTAGAGGGCTAGCCGGCTGCGGCCCGGACCTCGTCCTGCGGAACCTCAGCCTGCTGGACGCGCGGTCTCCTCCTGATCAGCAGCGTGGTGAAGGCTGTGAGTGCAAGGAAGGCGATGGGCAGCACCAGCGACGCCTTCATCGCATCGATGTAGGCGCTGACGAAGACGTCGTGAGCAAGGGCGCTGATCTGGCTTGCCACCGCGGGCGGAAGACCGGGAGGGAGCTTCGCGCCGTTCTGTCCGGTGCCTATCTCGAATCCGTTTGAAGCGACGCTGCTGAACGCCGCGATGAACTGCGCTCGGAACGCAACCGGTAGCGATGCGGCGTGGCTGACCGCCTGGTCGTGGAGGGTCGTGGCCAGGTGGCTCTGAAGGAGCGCACCGACCACGGCGCTACCAATCGCCGCGCCGAGCTGTCGCGTGGTGTTGAGCACGCCGGAGGCTGCGCCTGCGACGCGAGGCTGGATGTTGCGCATGGCGACTGTGGTCATCGGGGCGAAGGTCATCCCCATGCCGGCGCCGGCGATGATCGCGGGAAGAAGAAAGGTCAGCCAGTTGGAGTTGGGACCCGCCACGTAAGTGAACGTTCCGAATCCGATTGTGAACAGCGTGATGCCGGTCGTCAGGATGTATTTGCCTCCGATGCGGTCGGCCATGCGACCCGCAAACGGGGCAAAGATCATCGACGTCACCGACATCGGGGCCAGCGTCAGGCCGGCGGCCAACGCAGAGAAACCGCGCACGGACTGCAGGTAGATCGTGATCGGCAGGAACAGGCTCAGCATGCCGAAGCTGATCGCCGCCGCGATCCAGTTGGCCACGGCGAAGTTGCGTTCCGCGAAGAGCGAGAGTGGGACCAGGGGCTCGGCCTGGAATCGTTCCCAGACCACGAAGACGACGATGAGGGCTACTCCCGCGACGATGATCTCGGGAATCGTGACGCCGTATGCGTACTCGCCCCAGTTGTAGCGCTGCCCTTCGATGAGGCCGAACACGATCGCGAACAAGCCTGCCGTCGTGAGGACGACGCCAACAAAGTCCCAGCCATGGTGCCGGCCAGGGCGAAGGTCGGGGATGATGACGAAGGTCGCGATGAGAGCGGCGATTCCGATAGGAACATTGATGAAGAAGATCCAGCGCCAGTTGATGTAGGTGATGATGGCGCCGCCGACTGTCGGCCCGGCTAGGGTGGCCAACCCGGCCACACCGCCCCAGACACCGAAAGCCGCTCCGCGGCGCTCGGGCGGGAAAAGAGACGTGATGATGGAGAGCGTCTGGGGAGTCAGCAACGCACCGCCGACGCCCTGGAGAATGCGGGCGGCGATGAGCTCGTTGACATTTTGAGAGAGGCCGCACAGCGCCGACGCCACGGTGAAGACGAAGAGTCCGATGGCGAAAAGGGTCCGTTGCCCAAAGAGATCGCCGAGCCTTCCCGCGGTGATCAACAAGACTGCGTACACGAGGATGTAGGCGTTCAGCACCCACAGGATCTGGTCGAGCGTGGTGTTGAGCCCGGCGCTCATGGCCGGGATCGCCACGTTCACGATGGTGGTGTCCAGCAGGATCATGAAAAATCCCGTGGTCAGGACAACGAGTACGAGCCACGGGTTAGCGCGTGCTTGAACCATGCCTTCTCCTCAACACTTCGTGGCCGGAACCCATTCCAGCCCTCCATTCCAACGTGCCGTCAGTGATCTCGCGCTCGAGCTTGCGAACCCAATCTCTCTCCGCCTTCAGCATCGCGATCTTGTGCTCCAGCTCGATGAGGGCCAACCGCGTCACCCCGGCGGCGTGCAGCTCGCCCATGATCCCGGTCAGCTTCTCCCCCGTCGCGCCAAGGGCGGTCACCCGCTCGGTCAGGAGCTGAGCTGCCTGCGGTGCATCGAGATGGTGCATGAACATGAGCCCGGCGGCGAAGTTGACGTACTCGCGTGTGGGTCGGGCAAGGATGTCGCTGACGACACTGACCAGAAGCTCGCGGCCTGGCTCAGTGAGCTGGTAGATCGTTCGCTCAGGCCGGCGGCCTTCCTTCTCGCGCTCGACCGACGCGATCATCCCGGTGCGCTCCAGCATCTCGACCGTGTGGTAGAGCGTGCCGAAGTTCAGCCTGATGAACTCGTCGTGATGGCGCTCGCGCATCGTCGAGGCGAGCTCGTAGGGGTGCATCGCCCTTTCGTCGAGCAGCTCGAGGACCGAGAGGGCGAGCGGTGAGATGGTGGGCGCGATTTCCGACATATTCCAGTTGGAATATACGACAACGAATGGAGCGCGTGGGAGGCTTGCTTATCCTGCGGCCACAGTGTCGGGCTTCACGCCAATCGGCTTTTCGTACCAGGCGACGTCCCAGAACCGGTCGAATTTGCGGCCCTGCTCGGTGAAGTGGGCCACCCGCTTGAACCCGAAACGCTCGTGCAGCGCGATGGAGGGAGGGTTGGGCAATGCGATCCCCGCATACGCTCGGTGCACGTCCTCGTGCTCGAGCGCCATGAACAGCCCTTCGTAGAGTCGCGATCCCGCGCCCCGGCCCACCGACTCAGGCGACAGGTAGACACTCGCCTCGATCGAGGTTTCGTACGCCGGCTTGGGCCGGAAGCGGTTGCTGCTCGCAAACCCGACGATCCGGCCTTCTGAAACCGCGACCAGGACGCGGTAGCGCCCTGCCGTGTCGTGGTGCTTGAACCATTCCAGGCGGGCCTCAGCCGACATGGGCTCGACGTCGAACGTGTAGTGCGTCTCGACGACGTACGGGTTGTAGATGTCGTTCAACGCCGAGAGATCGTCGAGGGTTGCCGGCCGCACCTCCACTCTGGTGTTGATCACGATCTCAGTCTATTGCGCGGGTCCGAATCGGCTCAGGCCATGGGCCCACAATTGCGACATGGACCGGATCCTGCTCGAGGGCATGTCGTTCCAGGGCCGGCATGGCGTCCGGCCTGCGGAACGCGAGCGTCCGCAAGAGTTCAAGGTCGACGTCGAGGTCGACAGCGACCTGCGCGAGCCCGGAAAGACAGACCGAATCGAGGACTCTGTCGACTACAGGCGCATTCGCGCGATCGCCAAAGAGGTCATCGAGGGCGAATCGCAAAACCTTATCGAGACGCTGGCCGCCCGCATTGCGGACCGCGTGCTCGATCTGCCCAGGGTCTCCGGAGTCTCCGTACGTGTCGCGAAGCGGCCCGTGAGCATGCAGCCCATCGGCGCGGCAGCCGTGCGCATTAATAGGACGCGCGAATGACGATCGTCTATTTCGACTGCTTTGCCGGCATCTCTGGCGACATGACCCTCGGCGCTCTGATCGACTCGGGCGCCGACCGCGCGCTGCTCGACGCCTCGGTCGAAGCCCTCAGGCTTGGCGACGAGGTCCGCGTCGAGGTGCGTCACGAAACTCGCGGCCACGTTGGCGGCACACGCGTTCTCGTCCACACCGTGGACCGGGTCGAGCGGACCGTGCCGGCCCTGCGCGCCGTCGTCGAGGAGGCCGACGCGCCCGAGCAGGTCAAGCGACCGGTGATCGCGGCCATCAACCGTCTGTCGCAGGCCGAATCTCGCCTGCACGGACTGCCCGAGGATGAGCTGCACCTCCACGAGCTGGGAGGCGCCGACACCCTGGTCGACCTGATGGGCGCCTTCTGGCTGCTCCACGGAATGGAGGTCGACCAGGTCTACTCGTCAGCGCTCCCGGCGCCCCGCGGTCGCACAGATCGCATGCCGCTCCCGGCGCCTGCCAGCGTTCGGGTCCTTGAGGGCACGGGCGCGGTCTTCGAGGCGAGTGTGGAGGGCCGCGAGCTCGTCACTCCCACGGGCGCGGCGATACTCGCGGCCGGCGCTAGGTTCGAGCGTCCCGCGATGGCCCTGCGTTCGATCGGATATGGAATCGGCGCCCGCGAGTCCCCCGGGAACGCGCTCGCCGTGTGGGTTGGTGACCGGGTCGAGACCAGTACCGGCGTCACCCTGATCGAGACCAACCTCGACGACATGGCGCCGAACCTCATCGCGCCGCTGTGCGAGGACCTCATGAGTGCCGGCGCGCTGGACGTCAGCGTCACCCCGACCCTGATGAAGAAGGGCCGGCCTGGTCACCTCATCTCGGTCATCTCGCCCCCAGAGCTCGCCGCGCAGCTCGCCGAACACCTCCTCCGGCACTCCACCACGCTCGGCGTGCGAGTCACCAGCGCCCAGCGGGTGATCGCCCACCGGAAGACCGTCGAGGTCCAGACGAAACTCGGCGTCGCTCGAGTGAAGGTGAAGGAATTTGCGGGCAAGCCGGTCGACTCGTCGCCGGAGTACGACGACTGCCGGCGGATCTCCCTCGAGACCGGCATAGATCTTCGTGAGGTGATGCGCGTCATCGCCGAAGCGGCGCGCAAGGAGCTCGGCCTCCCCTGAGTCGGATCGACGGACCCGAAACGACCGGCGACAATTAGCCGGTGACCGCGCGCGTCCTCGACGGGAGAGCCGTCGCCAGGCAGATCTTCGACGAGGTTTCTCAGGCGGTCGCCGCACGGGTGGCTGCCGGCGGCTCGCGGCCGAAGCTCGCGACGGTCCTCGTCGGCGACGACCCGGCCTCCGCGCAATACGTCGAGCTGAAGCAGAAGAACGCCAGGCAGGTCGGCATCGAATCCGAGGATCACCGGCTGCCGGTGACCACGACGACCGAGGAGCTCGTGAACCTGGTCGCAGCTTTGAACGCGGACGAAACAGTCAGCGCAATCCTCGTCCAGCAGCCGGCGCCAGGCCAGATCGATATGACGCGTGTCGTGCTCGCTCTCGACCCTGTGAAAGACGTGGACGGTTTCCACCCGATGAATGCGGGACGTGTCGCACTTGGATTCGCCGGAGGCGTCGAGCCGTGCACGCCCGCGGGCATCATCGAGCTGCTCGAACGCACGGGGATTCCAATCGAGGGCGCGAACGCGGTGGTGGTCGGCAGGAGCAACCTCGTCGGCAAACCAACCGCGCTGCTGCTCATGCGCCGCAACGCGACCGTGACCGTCTGCCACACGCGGACGAGGAACCTCTCGGGTCACACCGGCCAAGCGGACATCCTCGTGGCGGCTGCGGGAAAGGCGAATCTCATCACCAAGGACATGGTCAAGGCGGGCGCGGTGGTTGTGGACGTGAGCACGAACTGGTCTGACGGCCGCCAGGTCGGAGACCTCGGACCTGGCGTCGCAGAGGTTGCCGGCTGGTTGACGCCGAACCCAGGTGGTGTCGGACCGATGACCAGGGCGATGCTGATCAAGAACACATACGAGGCCGAGGTGCGCCGGCGTCCATAGAGCCCGGCGAGTGCAGACGTCAAAATTTGCCGCACCCTGAAACGGAACGCGGAAGCGGCATGACTTACGCCGAGGCGCTGGCCTACATCTCAAAGCAGGGACGCTTCGGGATGAAGCTCGGAACCGAGAGGACCCGGGCGATCCTCGATCGCATGGGCGCACCCGATCGCGGCCTTCGGGGTGCGCTGATCGCCGGGACCAACGGGAAGGGCTCGACGGGAGCATGCCTGGCCGCCGTCCTTCGGGCGACCGGACGGAACGTCGGGTTCATGCCGAAGCCGCACCTGGTCTCCTACACGGAGCGCATCGAGCTGAACGGCCGGCCTATCTCCGAGCACGACTTCGTCGAGACGCTGAAGTCCTTGATGCCGGTGCTCGATGCCATCGCCGCTGAGATGGGCCAGGCGACCGAGTTCGAGATGTTGACCGCGATGGCGCTCGCGTACCTGGCCCCGCGGATCGACCAGCTGGTCTGCGAGGTCGGGCTGGGCGGCCGGCTGGATGCGACCAACGCGCTCGATCTCGGCGTGGCCGTGATCACCAACGTGGACCTGGACCACCAGAAATACCTGGGCGACACCATCGAACAGATCGCCCACGAAAAGGCGGCCATCGTCAAGCCAGGCGACAGTGTCGTCACCGGCTGCGAGGGTTCGGCTCTCTCGATCGTCGAGGAGCACGCGCGGTCTGCGGGTGTACCGGTGTGGGTTCTCGGTCGGGACATACAGGTCAAAGCGCAGTCGCGCGGATGGCAAGGTCACGTCATGGACGTGACGGGACCCGGCTTCGAGCACAGGAATCTCATCCTTCCGCTGGTCGGCGACTATCAACCTGCCAATGCTGCCCTCGCGATCGCTGCGGCACACCTGCTCGAGAGCGTCACCGACGATCGCGTGCGCGCCGGGCTGGCGGCGACGGTCTGGCCTGGGCGCCTGCAGGTCATCGCCAACCGGCCGCGAGTGATCCTGGACGGCGGACACAATCCCGCCGCGATGACGAAGGCCGGGGTCGCACTTCGCCGGCTGATCGGGACCGAGCGCCTGGTCGTGGTCTTCGCGATGCTGACCGAACGCGATCCTGCTCAGCTTCTCGCCGCGCTTCGAACTCTGAGCCCCGACGGCGCAGTGTTCACCGAGCCGGCCAGTGCCACCGGCCACGCCGTCAAAGCCGACCTGCTCGCGCAGATGTACGGCGCTCAAGCTCAGGCCATCGTCCCGGCGGCCGCAGCTCTGGACCGAGCCCGCGAGATGGCAGGGCCGGGCGGCAACGTGCTGGTGTGCGGCTCTCTCTACCTGGTGGGAGAGGTGCTCGCGCTCAGTGCCTGAGTCACCGAAGGCTTAGCGAGCGCGAAGAAATCGACCGCAAAGAAAAGCACTGCCGGCGATCATGGGCAGGAGCATCACCGACCCGAGGGCGGCCCACTGCCAGCCCGCGCTGATCGCCAGCCCGCCGAGGAGTAGAACCGCCAACCCGAGGCCCGCCACGCCGATCGTGAACTCCCTGCTCGAGGGCGGTCGGACTGGCGCGGGAGTCAACGGCCTCGGCGCTGGGCGGGTGGCTCCGGCCAACAGCCCATAGAGAAGGAGGCTCACCCCCACGAGGCCGGCCATCAGGGTGACGACCTCCGCGATCAGACCGTCGCGGGTGTCCGCCACGCGAGTCGCCGCTGCGAATGCGATGACGATCAGGACTGCGCCCGGGACCAGGGCGAGCCGGCGCACTTCAGGCGGTGGGACGGGCGATGCCGGCCCGAAGGCGGCGCATTCCCCTCAGCCAGCGGTCATAGTCTTCGGCTTTACGACGAAAGTATTCGGCCACCTCAGGGTGGGGAAGGATCAAGAACTTTTCGTCGTGGATTCCCTGCAACACGATGTCGGCCACGGTGTCGGGCTCGAGCGCGCTCTCGGTCAAGAAGTTGAGGCCGAGCTTTCGCTCGGCGGCGAGCATATCGGTCTTGACTCCTTGCGGGCAGAGGCACGAAACGCGCAAGCCCTGGTCGCCGTGCGCAATCGAGAGCCACTCGAACAGCGAAAGGGCGGCTGCCTTGGTGACGCCGTATGGGGCTGCGAAAACGTGATTGAGCAGACCAGCTGCGGAAACCGTGCCGAGGAGATAGCCCTCGCCTCTCTTCAACATGGCCGGCAGCGCGTGACGTGCGACGAAGACATGGCTCATCACGTTGACGTCCCAGATGCGCTGCCACTGATCGTCGGATGCCTCGGGCCCGCCGCCGACCGCGATCCCCGCGTTGGAGCAGAAGATGTCGATCCGGCCCTCGTCCGCCTCCACTCGGTCGACGAGCTCCTTCACATCTGCTTCACGGGACACGTCGCATCGCACCGCGGTGCCGCCGATCTGCAGGGCGACTGCAGAAGCCCCGTCGAGATCGACGTCCGCGACTACCACCGTCTTGGCTCCCGCGGTTGCAAGCCGCTTTGCCAGGGCGCGACCGATGCCCCTGGCGCCTCCGGTGACGACGACGACTCGGCCGGTTACGTCCATTGGAGACCACTATCCCAGACCAAAAAATTACGCATCGAAAAATTTCTTGTGGAAAACCTCGACGCGTCCCTTCGAAGACGTCCGATAGCGCATAGAATCTGTCCCCATGGTCGGAGGGGGGATCGACTACAGCGCAGCCTTTCAGCGCGCCATCGAGCTGATAGGCAAGCGCTGGACGGGGGCGGTCGTCAAAGGCCTGCTTCCGGGCCCTGCGCGTTTCAACCAGCTGCTCGCCGGTATTCCTGGAATCAGCGACCGCGTTCTGACGGAGCGGCTGCGAGAGCTGGAGACAGAAGGCATCGTGGAGAGGCTCGTCGACCCAGGACCGCCGGTGCGAGTGAGCTATCGATTGACATCGCGCGGACGTGCCCTCGAACCTGTGTTGGCTGCCGTGTCGGATTGGGCGGAGGGTTGGCTGACAACCGCGACCGCCGCGGTGGGCTGACCGAAACTCGCACATCTCCTGGGGGCCCTCTCTATTTTCCCGCCCCAGCGCGCAGGCGGCGATGAGGGTGGGGCCAACTGATTGCCCAAAGCGGCGCTCCTGCCCCAAACGTATGGTCCGCGCGCTGCGAGGTCAACGCCGCCTGCTACGAACCTCGGTGCTCGCGTCGCGTCGCGAAAGCGGCAGGCGGGGCGCCTATTCACGTGACTGATAGGCTTTACCTAATGCCGATTGGCGACTTCCTCCGCCGCCGGCCAGAGGGGCAGACCTGCCAGGCGTGCGGATCGCCCCTGCCCCACGGCGCTGTGTTCTGTCCGTCCTGCGGCGTCAAGACCGACGATCCGCAGGCGGAACCTCTTCACATCGTCGACCGCACGACCGGCCTGTTCAACGATCGCTTCGTGCGCCCTGTGCTCGAGGATGAGCTGGCACGCGCGCACCGCTACCAGCGCAACCTGGGCGTCTTGCTGATCGAGGCCAATGGCACGGGGTCCGCCGACGAAGCCCTCAAACTGATGGCGGCGGCTCTCGCCGGCACGGTGCGCGACGTGGACACGCCAGGAGTCTTGGGCCGCACACCACCGCAGCTGCTCGCCATTCTTCCCGACACCGACGTCGCCGGGACGGCACATGCTGCGAACCGAGTGCTCTCAGCCGTCAACGAGGCGCTCAAGCAACAGGGTGCGCAAGCCGCGGTCGGTCTCGTCTGCGTGCGCCCCGGCCAGCGGGTCCGGGCCGGCGCGGTGATCGAGAGCGCGAGCCGTTCGCTTCGCTCGGGCCGTCCCGAGATGATGGGCAAGCCCGCCTGACGTGGAGCTCTACCTCGCCCGCCATGGCGAGACCGAGTGGAGCAAGGCAGGCCGGCACACAGGAAACACCGATCTCCCTCTGACGACCGACGGAGAGGCGAAAGCAACTGCGCTCCGCCCGCGGCTCGGATCGATCCACTTCGACATCGTGTACTCGAGCCCGATGCAGCGGGCCCGGCGGACCGCCGAGCTCGCCGGCTTCTCGAGCCCGCAGGTCATAGATCTATTGAGGGAGGTCGACTATGGCGACTACGAAGGCCTTACCTCCAGGCAGATCCATGAAACGAATCCAAGCTGGGAGGTCTACTCGGACGGCTCGCCCGGCGGAGAGACTCCCGTCCAGATTTATGCGCGCGCCCAGCAGTTCATAGACCTGGCCGGCAAGTCAGGAGGCCGGGTCCTCGCCTTTGCGCACGGCCACATCCTCCGGGCCGTCGGCGCCGCCTGGATCCGCGCGGACCTCGAGGTCGCCGCCGGACTGGTGCTCGACGTGGCCACGGTCTGCGTGCTCACGGATGAGGGCCAGCGCCTGATCAACCTCTGGAACTCGCCACCGTAGAGCCTGCGCGCGAGCGCGTGCAGGTTGGGACCTGCTGAATTCTTCAGCTCTTTCGGCGCAGCGTCCACGTCCGGCTGCGGACGCCTGGAAGGCCCGCGAACATCAGGTAGGCCGAGGTGTCGATGTCCGCGCGGTAGGTGTGCCGCTCGCCGGGGTTGATCAGCATCATCTCGCCCGCTCCGACCTCGCCCGATTTCACGCCATCGTCGAAGTGCAGCCGTCCCTCCGTCACGATGACCGCGACCGGGATCGCGTTGCGATGTTCCGGCACGTTCTGTCCCGGCTCGAGCCGCAATCCGACGACGCGCATCGAACCACAGTCCGCGATCTGTTCGAACCCGAACGGACGATGCTCCTCTCGAGGCGGCTCCGACACCGGCCAATCATGCGTCACGATCTTCATCTACATGGAGATCATTCACTCGACCGGGATCGACGGCGCTCGTGAGGCGCGTGGCCTCGCGGTCGTGATCGACGTCCTTCGTTCGTTCACCGTCAGCGCATATGCGCTGGCGGGCGGCGCGCGCGAGTGCCGCCTGGTCACCACGACGGACGAAGCGCGTGCGCTCGCTGCGGCGACGCCCGGGGCAGTCATCTGTGCTGAAGAGGAGGGGCTGCCGGTGCAAGGCATCGCAATCAGCAACTCACCCACGCAGATCCACGGGATGGACCTGGAGGGACGGGTCCTCGTCCAGCGCTCGAGCGCCGGCACGCCCGTCGCCGCCGCGGTCCGAACAGAAGTCGACATCTTCGTGGCGAGTCTCGTTGTGGCCCGCGCGACCGTGCAAGCCTGCCTGTTAAGGCGTCCCGCCACGCTGACCCTGATCGCATCCGCGGACTATCCCGAGGACCATGCGTGCGCTCGCTACATGGAAGCGTTGATTCACGGCGAAACGCCCGACATCGAGATGCTGCTGCAGCCACTGAAGAAGAGCGAGCGCTATGCCCGGCTGAAGAGCGGCGCGTGGCCCGGCTTTCCGCCGACCGACCTCGAGCTGGCGCTCGAGCCCGACCGGTTCGGATTCGCGATGCCAGTCACGCGCGCGGCGGGCTATCTGAGGTTGGCCATGGCCGACCAGGCCGGCCTGAGCGTCTAAGATTTCGAGCAGGGCACCAAGGGAATCCGGTGAGAGTCCGGAGCTGTCGCGCAACTGTGAGCGGGGAGCCTCCGCCAAAACGACGCCACTGAGTCCAAATGGACCCGGGAAGGCGGGCGGAGGCGGCGATCCGCGAGCCAGGAGACCTGAACGCCCTCGACGCAAACCCGTCCGCGCGCAACGGCACGGAAGCTCCTGGCGGTCAGCTTTCTGCGGCGCGTTCGGGAAGGTAGACCGCCTGGAGGAAACGACGTGCGAAAGCACCTCATCTGGACCAGCGCGACACTGGCCCTTGCACTGATCGGCGCGGTCACGGCTTGCGGCGCAGCGCCATCGGCGGCGACGGCATCGCCAGGCGGCACCTGTGTCAATGAATCGGCGCCGCGCCATGCCTACGTAGTGGTCGAGCACCTGTCCGGCGCATCGATTCAGGCATGCGTCGGGTTCAGCACCGACGCGATCGACGGCCAGACCCTGATGGACAAGTCCGGCATCAAGTACCAGTTCATGAAGTTCAGCTTCGGTTCCGCGGTATGCCAGATCGACAGCGAGCCGGCGCAGTACGCGCAGTGTTTCCCGCAGGGCAAGCCATATTGGGCTCTGTTCGTCGAGACGGGTGGCCAGTGGGCTCAGGCACAGAACGGCTACACAGACGTTGTCCTGCACGACAAGGACGCGTTGGGCTGGCACTACGTTCAGGCAACCGACCCGTCTCCGGCCCCGCCACCCGCGGCCAAGGAGTAGCGACCCGTTGAACGCGCGGGCAGTGGCGGCCTGGTCCGCGGCCTGCCTCTTCATCGTCCTGTTCACGACCAACCCCGCCTACAAGACGATGGTGCTGGCGGCGGCGATCGCATCGCTGGCCGCCGGCGCCGGCCTCCACCGGATGCGTGGCCTGCTCTTGGGCGTCGTTCTCATCGCCGCGTTCGCGACGCTCCTGAACTTCATCTCGGCCCACCTTGGCGCGACCGTGCTTTTCGAGCTGCCCGAGTCGATCCCCGCCATCGGCGGCCCCTACACGCTCGAGGCTCTCGCCGCCGGCCTGTCGGGCGGCTTGACCGTCGCAGCAGCCATCGTGGCGGCTGCCCCCTTCTCTTTGATGCTTGCCTCGCACGAGGTCATGGACGCGCTGCCCGCTGTGCTCTCGCGAACCGGAGCGGCGATTGCCGCATCCCTCAACCTGGTGCCGTCCGTCAGCGCTTCGTTCGTGCAGGTCAGCGAAGCGCAGCGCCTTCGCGGCTGGCGTCCTCGCGGACCACGCTCGTGGGCTGAGGTCATCGTCCCGGTCGTGCTGACGAGCGTTGAAGGTTCCATACAGCTCGCGGAATCGATGGAGGCGAGGGGCTTCGGCTCAGGGCCACGGACGGCGCTGAAGCCGTCTCCGCTGCGAAAGTCCGACTGGCTGCTGGTGGCCGCGTCGGCGGCCGCGGTGATCGCGACCGTGATCGCGCGCGCCAGCGGCATGTCAGCCGATTGGTACCCGTACCCCTCGCTCGCGGCGCCATCAGTCGATGCGGTGTCGCTCGCCGCCTGCCTCTTGCTTTTTGCGCCGGTCGTGGCATGGCGATCGCGCGCATAAGCCGTCTGTCCTACTGGTACCCGGGCGCTGAACAGCCCGCGCTGGACGATGTGAGCCTGCTGATCGACGCCGGCCTCACCGTCGTCTCCGGATCTTCAGGCGGAGGCAAGTCGACCCTCCTGCGCGTCCTGAACGGCCTGGTGCCCCACTTCCACGGAGGTCGTATCGCGGGCGCCGCCGAGGTCGCGGGTCATGACGTGATCAGGACGCCGACACGCAGCCTGGCCCGAACCGTGGGCTTCGTCTTCCAGGATCCGGAGCTGCAGACGGTCTACGACGCGGTGGATCGCGAGGTCGCGTTCGGGCTCGAGAACATCGCCCTCCCGCCTCGCGAGATGGCCGCCCGGGTGGCCGAGGCGCTGCACGCCGCCGGGGTCGCTCACCTGGCCGGCCGGAGCGTGCGGACTCTGAGCGGCGGAGAGCGCCAGCGCGTCGCGCTTGCATCGGCGCTCGCGATGCGGCCGCGACTGGTCGTGCTCGACGAACCGACCTCGCAGCTGGACCCGGAGGGTGCGTCGATGGTGCTCGACGCGGTGAGGAACGTCGTCGAGCACGGTCGGTCAGTCGTGATCGCCGAGCATCGGTTGGAGCGTTTGCTTCCGCACGCGAACGCATCGGTCATCGTCGAGCACGGCGCGATCAGCACCGCACGGCCTGTGACGCCCAGCCTGAGTGCCGCCATCACGACGAGGTCGCGCACCGGTCCTCTGGCATGGTCGCTCGCGGGCGTCAGCGCCGGCTTCGGCAGGCGAGTCGTGCTTGATTCGATCGACGCGTTCGGCCACCAGGGTGAGGTGGTGGCTCTCTCCGGTCCGAACGGCGGCGGCAAGACCACCTTGCTGCGCCTGATTGCCGGCGCCCTCTCGCCGATGTCGGGAAAGGTCGAGCGCAGGCCTGGCCGTATCGCGTACCTGCCCCAGAACCCGACAGCCTTGCTGCACCGTCCGACCCTGCGTTCAGAGGTGAACCTGACGCTCGAGCGAGCCGGCGAACCCGAGCCGCCGGAGGCCATCCTGGCCGAGCTCGGTTTGCTGGAGGTCGCGGGTCGCTATCCGCGCGATCTGTCGTGCGGGGAGCGCCAGCGCGCCGCGCTGGCGGCGGTGCTTCCCGGGAAGCCCGATCTTGTGCTGCTCGACGAGCCGACGCGAGGCATGGATGCAGCCGCACGCGCGGCGCTCGTGGGCCTCGTGTCTCGCCTGCGCGACCAGGGGTCGGCAATCGTCCTCGCCACCCACGACCCAGAGCTCCGGTCGGCGCTGGCAGATCGAGTTCTCCAAGTGTCCGCGGGCAACGTCGTCGAGTCAGAGTCCCACTCGGTGTCCGCATGAAACGCGCGCTTCCTGTCGGCCTGGTCTCGCTGGCGGGACTCGTCCTGTTCTGCTGGCCGTTCTTAGGCACCGGGCTGCCGGCGAACACTCCGGCGTGGGCTCTCACCATCGGCTGCGTGGCGGGCCTGCTCCTCGTCGAGGCGGGCACGCGCGAGCTCGACTCGCGTGCGGTTGCGCTCCTGGCGGCGATCGCCGCCATCGACACCGCATTGCGCCTGGCGGTGATCGAGGGCATCGGAGGCTTCAACCCGATCTACTTCCTCGTGCTGTGCGCCGGCTACATCTTTGGCACCTCATTCGGATTCCTGGCCGGCGCGCTTTCCATCCTTGTCTCGGCGATCGCCGGCGGCGGAGTCGGTCCATGGGTGCCGTACCAGGTGTTCGCGCTCGGCTGGGTTGGCGTGGCGGCAGGACTGGCCGGCCACTGGCGCGGGCGTCCGCCAGGTTGGCGAGACCTGCTCGTCCTGGCCGGCGCCGGCGCGATCATGGGCTGGATCTTCGGCGCCCTGCTCGACGTCACGGACTGGGTGCCCGTCTATCGCGGCAACCCAACCCTGGGTTGGGCGCCTGGAATGTCACCGATCACCGCGCTGGTGCACTTCGGTCGCTACTACCTGCTCACCTCGCTCGCCTACGACACGTTCCGCGCGGTGGGCAACGTGGTGATGGTCCTCGCCCTGGGGGCGCCGGTTCTCGCGGCGCTCGCGAGATTCAAGGCGCGCCTGACGTTCGAGGTGGTCCCGCTTTGAGGTTCAAAGAGTTCCGGCGGCTGTGCCTTGCATTACCCGAAGCCGAGGAACGCGAGACCTGGGGCGAGGCAACCTTCCGTGTCAGGGATCGCATCTTCGCGATGGGCTCGCCCGACGGCGAGTTCGTGTCCATCAAGGCCTCGCTGGACGATCAGTCCGGGTTGGTCGAGATGGACCGCAAGACATTTGCCCCTTCCGCTTACACCGGTCGTTATGGATGGGTCAGGGTCAGGCTCGCCGGGGTCGGAGCCGACCTGGCCCGACAGATTGTGATGAACGCCTGGAAGCGGACTGCTCCCAGGCGCGTTGTCACCGACTACGAACGGCGGGTCGGCAAAGCGTAAAAGCTCGCCGCCCGGGGCATCTCCCCGGCCCCAGGCTCATTTCAACTTCGCGGCGAGATCGCCGAGCGCGGCGCCGAGCACGCGATTGAACGCCGGGAACGGATGGATGACGTCGGCCAGGGTGCGCACCGGGGTCCCGACCTTGACCGCTACGACGAGCTCTCCCAGGATCTCGCCCGCCCGCGGCGTGACCATGGTCGCTCCCACGAGCACGCCACGCGTGCGGTCGGCGACCAGCTTGAGAGCCCCGCCGTGGAAGTCGTGGATGTAGCCTCGCGCCGCCTCCGCGGGGTCGGCGGTGGCCACGACCACGTCGAGGCCGCCGTCCCGCGCGGCTGCCTCTGAGAGGCCGACCGACGCCACCTCTGGGTCCGTGAACGTGACTCGCGGCACGGCCGTGTGGTCGGCGCGGGCGTCCTCGCCGCGCAGCCGGCGAGCCACGACCTGGCCGTGGTAATAGGCCAGGTGGGTGAAGCCCCCGAGGCCTGTGATGTCGCCCGCGCCGTAGACATCGGCGTGGGCTTCGAGCGTCACCGGGTCCACCTTCAGCCACCCTCGCTCGGTCTGCGCAATTCCCGAGGTGCGCCAGGCTTCGAAGTTGGGCCGCCGCCCCGTGGCGACCAGCAGACGGTCTGCTTCCACGATCGCTCCCGACTTCAGGCTGAGCATCACGCCGGTTCCATGAGCCTCCACCGCCACGCACGGGTCACCGACGTGCAGGGTGATGCCGTCAGCTTCCAGGTGCGGCCGGAGCGCCGCGCCGGCCTCGGGTTCTTCGAGGCCCAGAAAGCGCGGCCCGGCTTCGATCACCGTGACCTTCGAGCCGAGGCGGGCGAAAGCCTGGCCGAGCTCGACGCCGATGGCTCCACCGCCAAGCACGGCCAGCGTGGCCGGCAGCTCGCGTGGCACGACGGCCTGGCGGTTCGTCCAGTAGGGGACCCTGTCCAGGCCTGGGATCGGGGGAATGGCCGCGGTGCTTCCGTTCGCGATCACGACCGCCTTGCGCGCAACCAGCTGCTCGCCGCCCACCTCCACCGTTCGCAGGTCCACGAGCTTTCCCTCACCGCGAACAAGCTTTGCTCCGGTCGCCTCGAGCGCGGCCGCGGGTCGCGTGTCGTCGAGGTCGCGCGCCATCCACAGCACGCGTTTCGAAACCTTGGGAAAGTCGACGTCCCATTCCATGCGCGAGGCGACGAGGGTGCGCGCGCGCCCGGCTTCCTCGAGCGCTTCGCCGGAGCGCAACAGCGTCTTCGACGGGATGCATCCCCAATAGGGACACTCGCCGCCCACGAGCTCACGCTCGACGACGACCAGCGAAAGGCCGCTCCCTTCAAGACCGCCGGCGATGGCCTCGCCGGCGACACCGCCGCCGAGGCAGACGACGTCAAACTCCTGTGGCAACCTGCTCACCTCCCTCAATGCTTGCCCGCCGCAGCGATTCCAATAACGATGTCGCGGTGAACGTACCCACGTAGCGTTCGCCGTCGTAGACCGCCGCGTGCTCGGTCGGGCTTGCGAGCGCTGCGGCAAAGGCCTCGGTCAACGTGCTCGACAGCGGAACATGCGGCTCGTCCGCGCGCGGCTCAGCGGCACGGGGCTCCAGCGTCCGTTGGTCGATCTGGACCACCGACATCCGGCGCACCAATCGTTCGCGACCGAGGAACTCCGCGACGTAGGCGCTCGCGGGTCGCGTGAGGATCCGATCGGGTGTGTCGTACTGCGCGATCTGCGCCTGCATCTGAAGCAGGCAGATCCGATCTCCGACCATCACGGCCTCGTCGATGTCGTGGGTGACGAAGACGACTGTCTTGCGCATCGAGCGCTGGATGTTGATGAACTCGTGCTGAAGGCGCTCGCGCGTGATCCGGTCCACAGCGCCGAAGGGTTCGTCCATCAAGAGGATGGGCGGGTCGGCGCCGAGGGCACGCGCGAAACCCACTCGCTGGCGCTGGCCACCTGACAGCTGGTGCGGGTAGCGATCCCGATACTCGGCGGGATCCAGCCCCACGAGCTGCAGCAGCTCTTCGACGCGCGCCTTGATGCGGGCTTTGTCCCACTGCCAGAGCCGTGGCACCGTGCCGACGTTGTCGCCGACCGTCATATGAGGAAAGAGGCCCGTCTGCTGGATCACATAGCCCATCTTCAATCTGAGCTGGGCGGGATCGACGCCAATCGTGTCCTCACCGTCGATCAGCACCCGACCGCGGTCGGGCTCGATGAGGCGGTTGATCATGCGAAGAGTGGTCGTCTTCCCGCACCCGGAAGGGCCGATCAGGACGCAGGTCTTTCCCGTCGGGATGTCGAGCGTGAGGTCGAGCACGGCGTTCGACCCGCCGGGGAACTGTTTGGTTACGTTCTCCAAGCGGATCACCGCGTCATTTACCGTAAACGAATGGCGGCGCCGATATTTCTCGACATCGTCGATCCATGGGTGAACTGGGACTGGCTCTCCACCCACATCCCCACCGTCCTTGCCGCCCTGGGACAGCACGTGACGCTGACCGCGATCGCGGTCGCGGGCGGCCTGGCGATCTCGCTTCCGCTCGGTATCGCCGCAAATCGATGGCCCAACCTGCATCTGCGTCCGGCCGAGCTCGCCGTGTTCGGTGGTTTCTACACGATCCCGTCGATCGCACTCTTTGCGCTCCTCATCCCCTACACGGGGCTCGGCACGGTCACCGCTGAGATCCCGCTCATCGGCTACAACGTGCTCATCCTTCTGCGCAACATCCTGGTCGGGCTCGATGCGGTTCCCCGGGACGTGATCGACGCCGCGAACGGCATGGGTTACCGGCCCCTGGCGCGGCTGCTCCGCATCGAGCTTCCGCTGGCCCTCCCCGCCATCTTCGCCGGCCTTCGGGTCGCGACCGTCTCGACCATCGGAATCGTGACCATCACGGCGGTCATCGGTCTCGGTGGCCTCGGCCAGCTCATCTACAAGGGCCTGATCGAGAGCTTCCACACGCCGCTCGTGGTCGCAACTGTGCTCTCGATCCTGCTGGCCCTCGTCGCCGACGTTGCGCTCGCGGGAGTCGGGCGCCTGGCCGTTCCGTGGTCACGGGGGGCCTGAGGCCGTGGCGATCGTCGAGAGCGTGATGCGGTGGCTGGCAGACCCGGCTCACTGGCAGGGCTCGGACGGAATTCCCACCAGGCTGGTGCAACACGTCCAGCTCTCGGGCGAGTCGGTCGCCATCGGCGCGTTGATCGCGCTGCCCATCGGCATCGGGCTCGGCCACTTCGGCCGGTTCGGCAACCTTGCGATCAACATCTCCAACGTCGGGCGGGCGGTGCCGTCGTTCGGCATCCTCGTGCTCGCGTTCCAGGTCTTCGGTCTGGGCGACCTTCCCATCGTCATTGCCCTGACCGCGCTCGCGATCCCGCCGATGGTGACCAACAGCTACGTGGCTCTTCGGGAGGTCGATCCCGATGTCAAGGATGCGGCGCGCGGCATGGGCTACCGCAGGTGGGCCCAGCTGCTTCGGATCGAGCTACCTCTCGCGGTACCGCTGATCATGGCCGGCGTCAGGACCTCGGCGGTGCAGGTCGTCGCCACGGCCGCCCTGGCCGCCCTGATCGCGGGCGGCGGCCTGGGCCGGTACATCATCGACGGGCTGGCTCAGCAGGACTACACAAAAGAGTTCGCCGGCGCCCTCCTCGTCGCCGCCCTGGCGCTGGCCACCGAAGCGTTGCTCTGGGGACTCCAGCAGCTTCTGGTTCCTCGCGGGATCCGGTTGCTCCAGGTGCCGGCTTCCCGTCGAGCGACAACCTTTAAGACCGCTTAAGTGGAAGAATCAGCAGGTCGCCGGGGTTGGAGCGGGGTAACCCGCCGCCGGATGGAGGAGATTCGATGATTCGCAAAACAGGCTCGATGTGGTTGACCGCGGCCCTCGCTGTGATCGTCACGGTCGCTGCCTGCGGTGGCACCAGCTCGCCCGGAACCACGAGCAAGGGCACGCTCACCGTCGCGGGCTTCAACTTCCCTGAGAGCAGCATCCTTGCGGAGCTCTACGGGCAGGCCCTCGCCCACGACGGCTACACGGTCAACTACAAGCTGCTTTTGGGCACGCGCGAGGTCGTCGCTCCAGCGATCAAGAGCGGCCAGATCGACCTGTACCCCGGATACGCCGCCACCGAGCTCGAGTACTACAACGGCGGCGCGGGCGAAGCGACCGGCGATGCAACCGCGACGACAGCCAAGCTCAACGGCCACCTGCAGTCGCTCGGCCTCGAGGCACTCACGCCGTCGGCGGCTGTCGACCAGAACGCTTTCGCAGTGACCAAGGCGACCCAGGCCAAGTACAGCCTGACCAAGCTCTCGGACCTCGCCCCCATTGGGAACGAGCTCGTTTTGGGCGCCGGTCCGGAATGCCCGACCCGGCCTTTCTGCGAGCCCGGGTTGAAGACCACCTACGGCATCACCTTCAAAGACTTCAAGGCCCTCGACACCGACGGTCCTCTCACGCGGGCCGCCTTCAAAAACGGGACGATCCAGGTCGGCCTGGTGTTCAGCAGTGACGCTGATCTGAACGCACTCGGGCTGGTGGTGCTCCAGGACGACAAGCATCTCGAGAACGCCGACAACGTGGTCCCGATCATCCGCCAGACCGTGGCGACCTCCGAGGTTACGAGCGTCCTGAACAAGATCGACGCAGGCCTTACGACGGCCGACCTGGTGACGATGAACGGACAGGTCGAGCTGCTCCACCAGGACGCGGACGCCGTCGCGGCGGCCTACCTGCAGCAGCACAACTTCTTCAGCTAGTCTCCGCCGGAATGGAGCGAGACGCCGCGTTGGCTGACTTCGAATCCGCCCGGAACGAGTGGGAGTCTGCTTTCGCGCAGGTCCCGGACGGCGCACTGGCCTACCTGAAGGCCGGGGACGACTACGCGCTCGGGGGTCTGCAGGTTCACGTGAACTGGGTGCTCACGCACTATCGCCGCGTCCTGGACGGGATGATCTCCGGCGGCTTCAAGCAGCTGAGCCCTCAGGACGCGCCGGGCGAAGGCGAAACCGCGAGTCAGAAGGCAAAGGAGGGTTTGACCCCCGGAGACCGGGCGAAAGCCATCCACGACATGGGACGCATGCATGCGGCGGTGACGGGTGCCGTGACAAAGATCTCGGCGGCCGATTGGTCGCGCAAGGCCGACGTTGTCTACGGCGAGGGACAGGATCCTTACCCGACCAGCCCCGAGGACATCGTCGAGTGGCTGCGCGACCACTACCGCGAGCACGTCACCCAGAGCGCGGACCTGGTCGACGCCTGGGAGGCCCAGGGGTAGGCCCCCTCCCTACTCCTGGCCGATCTGCGTGAGGCCGAGCAGGTTTCCGTCGGGGCCGCGCTCCAGGTCACGTAATCCGGTTGATCCAGGCCGGTGTCGCGTACTTCGTCGAAACCATGTGCTCGGCGGCGAGGACCTCCTCGCGTGTGACCTCGCCCGGATGGACATGGAACTCCCCGGAGAAATACCCCTCCATGTTTCGCGCCACGTCTTCGCATGAGAGCGACGTGAACCAGGCGAGGGGCGACACCGCCTTCTCCGCGCTCCGCACCCCGATCTGCGCGATCGATGGGCGCCCGATCCGGATGAGTCGTGGCAGCAACCCGACCTCCATCGAATGGGCGATCGTTGTGTGGTGCAGCACGAATCCGCGGCGGCGCGCCTGCGCTGCACCGCCGATCTTCCCGCGTGGCGAGATGATGTCGTTGATCTCGCGATAGCCCGCGGGTATGCCGAGCTCGACGAAGGCGCGCACCGCCCAGTCATCGAGCAGCGCGTATGACTTGCGGAACGTGATGCCGGCGACAATCGACTCCGGCAGGTAGAGCGAGTAGGTGATCGTGCGAGCCGGCTGGCAGAGCATGGTGCCGCCGCCGCTCATCCGCCTCGTCACGACAAATCCGAGCTCGCGCGCCGCGACCACGTCGACTTCGTTTATCACCGATTGGTGTGAGCCGATGACCAGCGCGGGCTCGATCCACTTCCACAGCCGCAGCGTCGGGCGACGCCGGCCGGCTCTCACGCTTTCGAGCAGCACCTCGTCGAGCGCCATGTGCATGTGCGCCGAGTGAGGCTGCGACGGGATCACATCCCACTCCTGCTCCAGCATCCGATCGTTGGTCACCGCTGCTGCCAAAGTATTCCGGATACGCATGCATCGGCGAACGCTGTGGACTCTGTATGCCGGGAACCTGTTGACCGCGATCGGCCTCTGGTTCTTCCTTCCGCTGCTGCCGATCTTCATCACCCGGCGAGGCGGATCGCCCGCGCTCGTTGGCATCGTGTTTGCGGCCGGCCTCCTGGCCAACGCAGCGATTCGATACCCAGCGGGTTGGGCTGCCGACCGGTGGGGCACGCGCCCGGTGATTCTCGGCGCGATGGGCGCATACGCGGCCCTCTTCCTCGCTTACCTGCTACCGCTCCCGCTGCCCGCCTTCGTCCTAGTCAGGCTCCTACACGGCGCCGCGTCGGGCGCTTACTGGCCGGCGGCCAATGGCCTGATCGCGCAGGTCACGCCACCCCACCAGCGCGGACGCGCGTTCGGGTTCATGCAGTCGACCATGATGGCGGGCATGCTCGTCGGTCCGGCGATCGGCGGCTTCATCGCCCTCTTCAACTTGAGTGCGGTGTTCGTCGTGTCAGCCTGCGTATGCGGCCTCGCATCAATCGCGCTCGCGTTTCTGCCCAACGTTCGAGCGGAGGCGATCCTGGAGGTTCCGTTCGGTGCGTTGGGCATGATCAGAAAGCTCGTGCCACTCATCTTGCTCGGCGCCGGGACGTCGTACATGATCGGATCCTTCGACACGATCTGGCCTCTGTACCTGACCTATCGAGGGGCCAGCACGCTCGCGGTCGGCCTGTCGTTTGTCGCCTTCGCCCTGCCGGCCACGCTGCTGAGCGCACGGGCCGGGATGTTAGGCGACAGGTTCGGGCCGCGCCGCTTGGTCGTCGCCGCGCTTCTGGCCACCGCCCTCTTCGCGATCCTGTATCCGTTCGTCGCATCCGTTCCGTGGCTGATCGGTTTGGGGCTCGTCGAGGGCGCCTTGACGATCTCCGGCGGCCCCAGCCTCAACGCCGAGGTCAGCAGAAGCGCACAGCAAGGACACCAGGCCCGCACGCAGGGTGTATTCCAGACCGTGCAGGTCTTGATCCAGGGTGTCGGGGCCGTGGCCGGCGGCTCCCTGTTCGCCCTGAACCCGACCTATGCTTTTTTCGCGATCGCGGCGGTATGTTTGTTGGGAGCCAGCACCGCATTGCGGCCGCGCACGAATCGCGCTCAGACCGCAACCGAGGTGCTGTGAAATGGCAACCGCCAATCCGATACAGATCGTTCCGCTGCATGGTGACGCGCTCGCTGCGCCGGTCTCAGCGCCTCAGCTGACGTACCGCGGCGGTCCACTGCTCCCGGCGGCCCAGGTCTTCGTCTTCTTCTGGGGGACCGCCTGGGAGGGGGCGCAGGCCGCGCTCGTGCAGCAGGTCAATCAGTTCTTCGACTTCGTCCTCACGAGCCCGCTGCTCGACCAGCTCGGCGAATACAGCGTCGCCGGCATGCCGATCGGTCACGGCTCGCGGACCGGGGCGATCATCTTGAGCACGGATCCGCCGGCCAGCCTGGCCGACGCCGCCATCCAGCGGCTGATCCAGCAGGAGATCTCCAACGACCCGGCGGTGCCGCAGCCCACGGCGAACTCGCTGTATTTCGTGTTTCTGCCGCCGGGCGTCTCGCTTTCGCTCGATGGTGGAACGTCCTGCGCCAATTTCTGCGGCTATCACAGCGACATCAACAGCAGCATCTTCTACGCGGTCATGCCTTACCCGGACTGCGCCGGGTGCACCGGCAGTCTGTCGGTCACGGACGCGCTGACCTCGACCAGCTCGCACGAGCTCTGCGAGGCGATCACCGACCCGGTGCCGGGCCAGGGTTGGTACGACGATCGGAATGGAGAGATCGGCGACATCTGCGCGTGGAAGACCAAGAAGCTCGGCGCCTACACGGTGCAGCTCGAGTGGTCAAACCGTGCGGGCCAGTGCGTCTGATGGCCGCCGGACCGATCAAGCACGTGGTGATCATCGTCAAGGAGAACCACGGCTACGACAACTACTTCGGAGGGCTTCCAGGGGGAAACGGGGTCACGATGCCTCACAGCCCGAACCCGCCGCCCGACGACCCCGACCATCGCCATGCGGCGTGGCTGACCCGCGACTCAACCGCGCCGCACGTGCAGTTTCAACAGGGCGACATCCCGCACTACTGGAGCTACGCGAACCAGTTCACGCTTTGCGACAACTACTACACGGACGTGGCAGGTCCCTCGACACCCAACCACCTGATGCTGATCATGGCCGACTCTCCGCTCATCGACAACCCGTCGCGCAGCTACCGGAAGAATCCCGGCCCGCCGCTGTACGACCAGCCGTCCCTGCCCTCGCAGCTCGACGCGGCAGGGCTCAGCTGGGGCAACTACAGCGGCTACGCGTTCGAGTTCATCAAGTACACCGCGGGCAACCAGAGGAAGTGGCAGCAGTTCGCGACCGACGCGTCGGCGGGAAAGCTTCCGGCGGTGTCGTGGCTCTACTCCGACGGGAATTTGAGCGAGCACCCCGCCGACACGGCGGCCGACCGCAAAGCCGGCGCCGGAAACGTGACCAAGGGAAGCGACTGGACGGCCGACCAGGTGCATGCCGTCGTCGCCGCGGGACTCTGGCCGCAGGCGGCGATCTTCATCACCTGGGACGATTGGGGTGGCTGGTGGGACCACGTCACGCCGCCGGAGGTTGAGAAATGGAAAGACGGAACGCAATTCCGCTTCGGCGGGCGGGTCGGCTGCCTGGTGCTGAGCCCCTACGCCCGGAAAGGGCATGTTTCGAAGGCCCAGCACTCGCACGTGAGCCTCGTGCGTTTCTGTGAGGTCAATTTCGGCCTCCCATCGCTCAACGCCCGCACCGCGGCCTCAGACGGCATGGAAGACTGCTTCGATTTCACGCAGGCGCCGCTCCCTCCGCCTCAGTAGCGAATCAGGTCCACGTCGCGCCATCCGTAGGACACCTCCTCGAGCGTTGAGCTTCCGATCGTGATCGGCTGCGCCCGCACGTAGATGCCGCCGAGCCGTTCATAGAAACGGCGAGCCGGGGCATTGTCGCGCAGGACCCAGACGATCATGTCCGTCAACTTCATTTCCTTCAACGCGCCCGCCGCCGCGCGCACGAGCTCGCGGCCTTGCCCGTGCCTCTGGGCGCTGTCCAGCACGTAGATCGCGTAAAGCTCGCCGGCGAAGGAGCCCTCTCCCGCGCGCTCGCGACCACATGACGCGAACCCCACAATCTCGCCGTCCTCCTCGACCACGAACACGCGGCTCGAACCTTCGCCGATCACGCGAGTCCAGCGGTCGGTGTAGTGCTCCTCGCTCAGCGAGGCGAGGAAGTCATCGGGCAGCAGGCCGCGATAGGCCGTCCTCCAGCTTGCGACATGGACGCGCGCGATCGCAGCCGAATCCTCGCGTTCCGCCGGTCGAACCATCTGTGTCCACAATCTATCCATGTCCGACGACCTGGATACGACCGCTGGACTGAGTCGACGCGCCAGGCGCGCGCTGCCGCTCATGGCGGGGGCGCTGGCCGCGATCGTCGTCGTCGGTCTCGTATATCTGCATCCGGCTTCTCGCACACCACATTTGGTCCTGAGGGTGGCGGCGACACCAGCTCCGCCGATCCTCCCCCAGAGGTACCTGGTCTCGTATGACTTCGTGACGCCGGCGGCCGGATGGGCCCTCGTCGAAGAAGGGACCACAGCCGTGCCCCGGTTCTGGATTTTCAAAACCACTGACGGGGCCAAGCACTGGCAGGTCCAGTTCACCCGCTCAGCGGGCCCTCCGACGGCCGGTGCCTTGAAAATTCAGTTCTTTGATCGGGACCACGGGCTGATAGCGCTGGGCGGGACCGGAGCTGTGTATCGCACCGGCGATGGAGGGGCCCACTGGACGGCACTGACAATGCCATCGTTCTCATATTCCTCTCTGTACTTTTCGGATCATCTTCACGGCTGGATCCTGGGCACTGTTCTGTCACCCGATCAGAGAACCGCCGACTCCCAATTTTTCTCGACCTCCGACGCGGGCGACCACTGGGTTGCGTTACCGCAACCACCCGCGTGGCAATTTGCAGGCAAGGGGGGATTCAGCAGCTTCGCCTTTCGGGGTCCGAGCGAAGGCTGGATGGGTGCAGCCACGCCAGATCGGGCCACGGTCTACTCGAGCCTCGATGGAGGGACCACCTGGCAGGCCCATCCTTTGCCGGTCACGGCGGGCAAGGGAGGATTGGCGGACGGAGCCGCACCTCTGCTGTTAAGCAGCGTGTACCTGCTGCCGGGAGCCGGTGTGCTCGTGGTCGCGGAAGACCTCAATGCCGGCCTCGTCGGATTGACCTCATTTGACGGCGGCGGCACCTGGCGACACCTCCCTCCGCCTCCTGGAAGCACGCAATACGGGGACTTCATCTTCCAGGACACCTTCCACTGGTGGGCGATGCGCTTCGGAACCCTGTTCAAGTCATCCGATGGCGGCCAAACGTGGAAACAGGTTTCGCTGCAGCTGGACGATTGGGATTACCTGCCCCAGGTCATCGACGCCAAGCACGCCTGGGCGCAGATGGTGGCCCCCTTTCCGCAGGCGAACGCGTTTCAGGGAACGGCCCTGGCGACCACCGCAGACGGCGGCCTGCATTGGAATCCGGTCAACGTGCCAAACCCGTCATAAGCTGATGCAAGGCGATGGGATCTGAGGCACCCGAGACCTATGACGACCCGCCGGTTGGGCGCGCGCGGGCACGGCGAGGGATCGGCCTGATCTCCGTCTCCCTGCTCGTGATCGGCCTGACGGGGCTGGCCTACCTTCGTCCATCACTCGGCGGCACTGCCTCACAGATCAAGCCCTCCATCCCTGCGCCGTACCAGCTGGCAGCCGTCGACTTCGTCAGCCCGACGACGGGATGGTTCGCTGCGACCTTCGACCCGGGTCGCTTCGCGGTCATGCACACGACCGATGCGGGCGTTCACTG
>Ga0207926_1000137_pt1 | contig 37481 bp, 32 predicted proteins | sample NGESurdeep072012_8_FD_184454 | JGI IMG/M metagenome (GOLD analysis project Ga0207926, IMG submission 184454) | Arctic peat soil microbial communities from Barrow, Alaska - NGEE Surface sample 210-1 deep-072012 (SPAdes) | ecosystem: Environmental > Terrestrial > Soil > Wetlands > Peat ...
TTGGGCAAGTTCAGCGACGCGGACGTCGATGCCGAACTGACCGCCATCGCCGCCGAGCAGGTGGCCGCCGAGCGGCGGATGGGAGCGCTGCGTCCAGCCGACGAACTCGTTGCTCCCGAGACAGTCGATCTGCTCGGCCAGCTCCGCCGGCACCTCGACGCCGGGCTGTCCGACGCCGAGCGTCAGGAGATCGTCCGCCATCTCGTTCGGATCGTCGTCCATCCGGGCGAGCCCACCCCCGGCGGACGGACGCGGCCGCGCGTCGTCGTCGAGTACCGGTTCCCGGGTGTAGTCGAAACTCGCACGGGCAAGGGTTCATCGCGGCGACAAGCTGGAAGCGGGCCGGCATCTCCACCGCGCCGTTCGCGCGCGCGATCGCGACTCGGCCTTCCTCGAGCGGCTGGCGGATGGCCTCCCGGGCCGCGCGATCGAACTCCGGTAGCTCGTCGAGGAACAGCACGCCGTTGTGCGCCCTCGTCACTTCCCCGGGCGCAAGCCGCGGCCCCCCGCCCACGAGCGCGGCATAGGAAGCCGTGTGGTGGGGCGCCCGGAAAGGCCGCCTCGTCAGGAGGCTCCGGACCGGCCCCTCCCCTGCCACCGAGGCGATGACCGTCGCCTCGTACGCCTCGGCCGGGTCGAGTGGCGGGAGAAGCCCGGGGATTGTCCGCGCGAGCAGGGTCTTGCCTGAGCCCGGCGCGCCGATCATGAGCAGCGCGTGGCCGCCCGCGACGGCGATCTCGAGCGCGCGCCGCGCCTCCGCCTGGCCGCGAACATCGGCGAGGTCCGGCCAGCCCTCATCGGTCGGCGCCGGCGAGGGCCTCGTGTCCGCTTCGTCAGGGATCAGCTCGGCGCGCGTCATCGGCCCACGCCCGCGCACGCGCCGGCCGCGCACGAGCTCCACGGCGTGGCCCAGGGAGGCTGCCGGCAGGGCCTCGATCCCGGGGACGAGACGCGCCTCGTCGAGCGCGTCGGCCGGCACCACGACTCGACCAGCGCCGCGCCGCGCGAGCGCGGCGATCATGGGAAGCAGGCCCGGAACCGGCCTGACCTCTCCGCCGAGTCCCAGCTCCCCGAGCATTGCCCAGCGCCCGCGGGGGTGAACCTGCTCGGAGCCGACGAGGACCGCGATCGCGATCCCCAGGTCCAGCGCCGAGCCCGCCTTCGGCACGTCGGCCGGGGCGAGGTTCACGGTGATCCGGCGGGGCGGGTGGACGAATCCGGCGTTGCGAAGCGCGCCGCGAACCCGCTCTCGCGACTCGCGGAGCGCCGCGTCCGCGAGGCCGACGATCGTGAAGCCCGGCAACCCGGGCGCCACGTCCACCTCGATCCGCACGGGGCGGCCCTCGAGACCTCGAAGCGTCGCGGCGAGCACGGTTGCGAGCATGGCCGCCACGGTAGGCGCGCTGCCTCACCCGCTGGCCAACTGCCGCTTCACGGCGGCTTATCGCCTTCGCGTCGATCGCCCCGCCGCGTGGCGGGCCGGCTCCCGCCGTCAGCGCGCGGGCACCACCAGGGCGGTTCCCTTCGAGACGTGCGGATGCTTGTCGACCGCGCGCGCAAAGTCGTGGAACGAGCGGCCCAACGGCGAGTCCGCCTTCGCGAACATGACCGGTGCGCCCGAGTTGAGGGCGCTGATCGCGCCCCGGTACTCGTTGATGATCTGGTGCTCGATGGTCCGCTTGAGCGCGCCCTCGGCGTTCTTGACGCTGATGCCGGTGAATGCGTTCGACCGGTTCAGCAGGAGCTTCACCCGGTCGTCCTCGTAGCCGATCCGGCCCAGCGTCTCGAGGACGAGGCGCACGTTCTTGAGGCAGGAGAGATCCGCCGTCATCACCACGAAAAGCGTGTCCGCCGCGTCGAAGATCCCGAGATTCGTGTCGTCGAGACGCTTGTCGACGTCCACCACGACGTAGTCGTACACCCCCCGGAGCGTCTCGATGATGCGCGTGATGTGCTCCTTGGAGACGAGCTCCGCCGTCTCCGGGGAGGGCGGGGCGAGCAGCAGGTCGACTCCCGAGTCGTGCTTGACGACGACGTTCCGGAGCAGGTCCGCGTCGATCGACGGGGCGGTCACGACCTCCACCACGCTCCGGCGGTCGAGGCCCAGGTCCAGGAAGACCCGGTGGTCGCCGAACTGGAGGTTGGCGTCGAACAGGCAGACCTTGCGTCCCAGCTCTCGATGCAGCGCGATTGCCGTGTTGATCGCGATCGTCGTGGTCCCGACGCCGCCCTTGGCGCCGTAGAACGCGAGGACGCGGCCCATCGGCGGCCGGCCCACGACGAGGTCCCGCGGCGCGAACCGCGCCAGGAGGCTCTTGATCCGCGCCAGCAGCTCGGCCGGGTGGAACGGCTTGACCAGGTAGTCGTCCGCGCCGGCCCGGAGGCCGCGGATCTTCTGCTCGACCTCGCTCTCGGCGGTGAGCATGATGATCGGGACGTGGCCGGAGGCTCCCTCCTCGGCCCGGATCTTGGCGGCCACCTGGTAACCGTCGAGCTTCGGGAGCATCACGTCGAGAAGCACGAGGGCGGGCGGATCCTCCGCCCAGAGCCTGAAGCCCTCCGCGCCGTCGCCGGCGACGACGACTTCGTAGCCTTCCTGCTTGAGCGTGAAGCTCAGGAGGCGCTGGACGTTCGGGTCGTCATCGACGACGAGGATCTTGGCGGACATCGACCTCTCGGTTCCCCACGGGTCCCGTGACGCGGTCGTCCCCGCGACCGTTCGCCCACGACCACCCACGGCGATCATAGCGGACCGGCACCGCCGGAACGCCTCGTTTTCCTACCCGGGTTGCGACGCGTCCCGGAACGCGCCTTCAGCCCTCGCCGGTCTTGGCTCCGGACGCCATGCCGGCGCCGATCGTGCGCGCCAGCGGCTCGAGGAACTTCGTGAACTCGGTCGGGATGATGAACTTCGTCGCGGGGCTGGCACCCAGCGCCTTGAGCGCCTCGAGGTACTGCAGGAGCATCGTCTTCTGGTCGATGCCGGAGGCCGCCGCGTAGATCCGCTCGAGGGCCTGGCTGAAGCCCTCCGCGTTGAGGATCTGCGCCTGGCGCCGACCCTCGGCCTCCAGGATGGCGGCCTGCTTCGATCCCTCGGCGATGTTGATCTCCGACTGGCGCTTCCCCTCCGACTCCGTGATCACGGCGCGGCGCGTCCGCTCGGCCGAGAGCTGGCGGTTCATCGCGTCCTGCACGTCGCGGGGTGGCGTGATCTCCCTGATCTCGACCGTGGTGACCTTGCCGCCCCAGCGCTCGGTCACCTCGTCCAGCTTGACGCGTAGCACCTCGTTGATCTGCTCACGCCTCGAGAGGACCTCGTCGAGCAGGATGTCGCCGATGACGGCCCGCAGCGTGGTGGTCGCGACGCCCTGGAGCGCCCCGCTGAAGTTGGCGACGTTGACCACGCTCTTGAGCGGATCGCTGATCCGCCAGTAGATCAGGAAGTCGACGTTGATCGGGGCGTTGTCCTTGGTGATCGTGGTCTGGCTGGGCACCTCGATGAACTGCTCGCGGACGTCAACCTTCACGGGGCGATCGATGATCGGGATCAGGAAGCGAAGGCCGGGTGCGCGCACGAGCGCCTCGTTCGTCTTGCCCAGCCGGAACACGACCATCTTCTCGTACTGCTGCACCACGCGGACCGAAAGGTAGAGGAGCAACAGGGCGAGGACCAGGATGGCCACGATGATCGCGAACAGGACGGCGACTTCCACGCGGGAGCTCCTTTCGAGCTGCGGGATCAGGTGGCCGAACCGGGATCGACCGGGGAAACGTACAACGTCAGCCCGTCCTGGCGGACGATCTCCACGTGCGCGCCGCGAGGGAGCGGCCGTCCGTCGACGCTGCGGGCGGTCCATTCCTCGCCGACCGCGTGCACGGTGCCGAGCGGGTTGATGTCGGTCGAGACGACGGCAGCCTCGCCGGCGACGCGGAGGCTGCCCACGAGGACCGGGCTCGTCCGCATCCGCCGCGTCCGGTAGGCCGTCACGGTGATCAGCGCGCCGAACGCCGCGGTGAGGCCGACCATCACGACGATGACCGGCAGCGCCACCGCAACGCCGGGCACGGTGGGCGCGCCCGGGTTGCCGTAGAGCGTGCCCGCCCCGAGCGCGACGCAGACAGCGGCGATGATCGAGAGGACGCCATGGCTGGGGACGTGCGTCTCGAGGACGAGGAGGCCGACCCCGAAGCCCACGAGGAGGAGGCCGGCGACGTTGAGCGGGAGGTCGGTGAACCCGATGAACGCGAGCACGATTGCGAGGGCGCCCAGGATGCCCGTGACGATGTTCGGGTTGCCCAGCTCGAACGCGATCAGGAGCACGCCGACCACGAACAGGATGAAGGCGAGATTCGGGTCGCCGAGGAATCGGATGAAGGCCTGGAACGGGCTCATATCGACCACCTCGGTGGAGGCGCCCGCGAGCGCCAGCGTGACCGTCCGCCCGCCGCCGACCGAGACCGTCTTCCCGTTGGCGGCGGCCAGCACGTCCGCCTGCGTGGCGGCGATCCCGTCTGCCCCACCGGCCGCCACTGCGTCCGTCGCCGAGTAGCTCTTGGCGTCGCTGACCGTCGACGCGGCCCACGCGACCGGGCGCCCGCGCGCCGCGGCGATCGCGGAGATGTTGGCGACGGCGTCATTCATGACCTTCAGCCCGAGCGTGCCGCCGATGTCCTGGCCGTTGCTGTCGACCGGGCTCGCCGCACCGATGTTCGTGCCCGGTGCCATGTAGGCGAGGTTGGCGGCGAGGGTGATGAAGGTGCCGGCACTCGCCGCTCGCCCGCCGGCGGGCGAGACCCACACGATCACCGGCACCCGCGACTCGAGGAAGGCGCCCGTGATCTTCTGGGTCGCGTCGAGGCTGCCGCCCGGCGTGTTGAGCTCCACGATGACCGCCGCTGCACCCTCGCTCGACGCCCGCGCGATCCCGTCGGCAAGGTACTGGGCCATCACTCCGTCGACGTCGCCCGTGGTCGGGAGGACGATCACGCTGGGACCGTCCGCCCGGGCGGGCCCGGCGGAGGCCGCGAGCGCGAGCGCCAGCGTGCCGGCGGCAAGCAGGATGAGGCGAACAGGAGCGGTCGGTCGGCGCATCGTCAGGTTCCGCGGTTAGTATGCACCCACCGGGCTCGCCGGCCGCACGAGCCGCTTGCGGACGACGCCCCGGGACGGCCCCTGGCTGTTCGCGCTCAGGGGCGGTGGGGCACCTCGCCACCCGCGCCCGGCACCCCGCCGGTGACCCCGGCACCGCGGCCGACGAGGAAGTCCAGGACGAGCTGGCTCCAGGACTCCATCCGATCGCGGACGGCCAGCAGGTCCGCGGTCGTGACGAACCGTCCCTCGAGCTTCTCGGTCTCCCGAACGGCCACCGGGCGGCCCTCCGCCTCGGCCACGAACACGACGCCGACGTGGACTCGCCCGACATCCGTCTCGTCGTCGTTGAGGAGGCCCAGGAGGCGGAACTCAGGGACGAACCCGGCGTCGAGCTCCTCCGCCCACTCTCGGGCCAGGCCACCGGCCAGGTCCATGTCGCCGGGGTTCAGGTGGCCACCGACCCCGATCGAGAGCCGCTCGTGGAGGCGCGCGTCGACGCCGGCCCGCGTGCGCCGCATCAGGAAGGTGCGTTCGAGGTCCCGGAGGACCAGGTACGGGATGACCTGCTTGAAGCGCAGGTCCTCCTCCATCGCGGATCGCGGGGCGAACCGGCCCTCCCGCTCGATCACCGCCAGGTACGGGTCCGCACCGCGGCTCAGCACGCCGTGCCAGCCGGGCGTGCCCATCAGGGCCGTGCGCGGGACGACCAGCACCATTTCCCCCGGCATCCTCTCGCCCTCAGCTCGGGTCGCCGAGCCTGGTGCGCGCGCCGTCCAGCCGCTCGCGGATGGCGGCCTCGTCGGGGAGGCCGTCGGCTCCCACCGTCTCGAGGAGGCAAAGCCAGGCGTCGAGCCGGTCGCGATAGGCACGCAGGCGCTCCGCGATCGCCCCCGCGTTGGTCGCCGCGATCCCCGCCCCCATCCGGGCATCGCCGCGCGCGAGCCGGGTGGCGTCGCGCCAGCCCGACGCGGCCAGGGCGGCAGCCGCCGGCCAGTCGCGCGGGACCGGCTCCCCCGACGTGCCTGCCGCGGCCTCCACGAGCGCCGCGGCGGCAATGATCGGCAGGTGGCTGATGGCCGCCACCGCAGCGTCGTGCGCCCCGGCGTCCATCCGGACGGGGCGGGCGCCCGTGGCCCGCGCCAGCGCCTCCACTCGCTGGATCGCCGCCGTGTCGGACGGATCCCCCGGGACCACGACCCACGGACGGCCGCGGAACAGGTCCGCGCTGGCCGCCGCGAACCCGCTCGTCTCCCGGCCCGCCATTGGGTGACCGCCAACGAAGCGGATCCGGTTCGCCGCCGCGCGGGTGACGACGAGAGCCTTCGTGCTCGCGACGTCCGTCACGACGGCCGACCCGGGCAGAGCTCCGCGCGCCTCGCCGGCAAGCCGGTCCAGCAGAGCGAGGCATGCGGTCGGCGGCGCGGCGAGCACGACGAGATCGGCATCCGCGAGGGCGCGGTCGAGCGTCGCCGGCGCGGCGTCGATGGCCCCGGCCTCGAGTGCGCCGGCAGGGCCGGCACCCGAGGGGCTCCAGGCGGCCGCAGTCCAGCCACCGGCCTCGCGCAGCGCGAGGGCCACGGAGCCCCCGATCAGGCCCAGCCCGAGGAAGGTGACGTGCACGTGGTTCGAATCCTGTCCAGCTGGCCGGGCGCGCGGCGTGCGCTACTGGCCGCGGCGCCGCGTGCCGGATCGCCGTTCCGCCATGCGGCGCTCACCAGCTGTCGGTGGCCCCGGGTCGTCGGGCGGGTTCTGGCGGCGGACAACCTCGCGGCGCTGGACGTCGCGCCGGTCAGGGTTCATCTGGGCACCGCAGCGGGGGCAGCGGCGCTCCTCGCCGAAGAGCGACTCCAGCGGCGAGGTCGCGTAGATGTTGCGGCCGCACGACCAGCAGGCAAGACGGGGCATGCCTGCATGCTACGCCCCATCGGGGCGCCGCGATGACGGCGCCCCGATCGCGAGATCAGCCCACGACGGGCAGGGCCGCCAGCGCGTGCGCGACCCGCTCCGCGGGGTACTCGAAGTCCTCGAGCGCGCCCGACAGGTAGCGCTCGTACGCGGTCAGGTCGAAGTGCCCGTGCCCTGACAGGTTGAAGAGGATCACCCGGGCGACGCCCTCCTCCTTGGCCTTCAGGGCCTCGTCGATCGCCACCCGGATCGCGTGGTTCGATTCCGGCGCCGGGAGGATCCCCTCCGTCCTGGCGAACTGGACGCCTGCGGCGAAGGTCGAGTTCTGGTGCACGGCCCGAGCCTCGATCTTGCCGAGGTCCTTGAGCAGGCTGACCATCGGCGCCATGCCGTGGTAGCGCAGGCCGCCGGCGTGGATGGGCTCCGGGATGAACTCGCTGCCCAGCGTGTGCATCTTCACGAGCGGCGTCAGGTGTGCGGTGTCACCGAAGTCGTAGGCGTAGACGCCGCGGGTGAGGGACGGCGCCGCGGCAGGCTCGGCCGCGATGATCCGGTACGTGCCCTCGCCGCGGAGCATCCGCCCCACGAACGGGAACGTGAGCCCGGCGAAGTTCGAGCCGCCACCGGTGCACGCGATGACGACGTCCGGCTCTTCGCCGGCCATCTCCATCTGGAGGATCGCCTCCTGGCCGACGACGGTCTGGTGGAGCAGGACGTGGTTGAGGACCGACCCCAGCGCGTACTTCGTGTCATCGCGCGTGGCCGCGTCCTCGACCGCCTCGCTGATCGCCATCCCCAGCGATCCGGGGCTGTCCGGAGTCTCAGCCAGCACGGCACGCCCGTAGTTCGTGGTCGGCGACGGGCTCGCCACGACGGAGGCGCCGTAGACCTCCATCAGCATCCGCCGATACGGCTTCTGGTCGTAGCTGGCCCTGACCATGTAGACCTTGACCTCGAGGCCGAACAGGGCGCCCGCGATCGAGAGGGCGGTCCCCCACTGGCCGGCGCCGGTCTCCGTCGCCAGGCGCTTGACGCCGGCCTCGGCGTTGTAGAACGCCTGCGGGATCGCCGTGTTGGGCTTGTGGCTCCCGGCCGGGCTGAGACCCTCGTACTTGTAGTAGATGTGGGCGGGAGTGTCGAGCGCCTTCTCCAGCCGTCGCGCCCGGAAGAGCGGGCTGGGACGGAAGAGGCGGTAGGCGTCGCGCACCGGCTCCGGGATCTCGATCTCCCGCTCCGTGCTCACCTCCTGCCCGATCAGCGCCATCGGGAAGAGCGGCGCGAGATCGGCGGGACCGAGCGGCTGGTGCGTGCCGGGATGGAGCGCAGGCGGCGGCGGCGACGGAAGGTCCGCGACGATGTTGTACCAGGTGCGAGGGATGCGCTCCTCGTCGAGCACGTACTTGATTCGGTCGTTCGACATGCGCGGATCTCCTGCGGGTCGCGGGGGGATGAGTGGGAAGGTGTCCGGGCTGGTCCCGTCGTCGGGCGGGAGCCACGAGGCTACAACGCGCCGCCCGGGTCCTGCAAGGCCGTGCCCTCGAGCGGGGCACTGCGGAGCGGCACGTAGCGGGCCGGACCCCCCCCGAGAAGGCTCTCGAACAGGACCATCCGGTCCACGATCCAGGCAGTGTCGAGCGTTGCCGCCGCCTCGGCCAGGGCCTGCACGGCCGCCGGAGCACCCGGCACGCCGTCGGAGCGCGCGAGCGTCAGGTGGGCTTCGAACGGCCGGCCTCCCGGCGGCCAGCCGCCCGCGGCGAGCTCTGCCGTGAGTCGGTCAGCCAGCGCGGCCAGGCGAGCCGCGCCGGCGTCGACCCGCAGGAACACGGCCCGGGGTCGTGCAGGGGACGGAAAGGCGCCGGCACCCGACAGGCGCGCCTCGAACGGCGCCGCGGCCCGCGCCGTTCGGTCGATCGCGGCCTCGAGCGCGGGGATGGCACCGGCCGGCGTGGCGCCGAGGAAGCGGAGCGTGAGGTGCAGGTTCGTGGAGCGGACCCAGCGCAGGCGCGCGGAAGGCGGCGCGTTCGGGTCGGGGTCGCGACCACCCTCGGGCGGTGCCCCCAGGCCGGCCATCAGGTGCGCCACGGCCAGGCGGGCGGCATCGCCGAGCGGGACCGCGATGAAGAGGCGCCGCTCGCCGGGCGCGAGCGGATGCACCCAGCGGTCGGCCCGACCGCCACTCATCGGGACTGCTCGCGACCCCACGCTGCGCGATCCTCGCGGAGCACCTCCAGCGCCCGGGCCCGGTCGCGCCAGCCCAGGACCTCGGTCTCCTTCTTCTCGAGGAGCTTGTAGGTCTGGAAGAAGTGCTCGATCTCGACGAGCCGATGCGGGCGCACCTGCTCGAGGCGGTTGATGTGCGCCTGGTGGGGATCGCCGAGCGCCACGCACAGCACCTTGAAGTCGAAGCCGTTCTCGTCGCTCATCTCGAGCCCGCCGATCGGACGGGCCCAGACATGGCAGCCGGTGAAGGTGGGCTCGTCGATGATGAGGAGCGCGTCCGTGTGGTCCCCATCGGCGGCCCGCGTGTCCGCGATGAAGCCGTAGTCGAAGTTGTAGAAGACGGCCGACGACAGGACCCGGTCCAGCCGGAACACGCCCGTCTCCTCGTCGAACTCGTACTTGTTGCGGCTTCCCCGGGGAATCTCGACGATGATGTCGACGGTGCCCGGGAAGTCGGCGCGATGGGATGCGGTCATTGCGGCACGATACGCCACCCGGCCCGCACCGGCCTGTCTCGCCGCGGTCAGTCGTTGTAGAGGCGTTCCTCGATCAGCTTCTCCTGGACGGTCCGTCCGTTCGGATCGAAGCATGAGAACTCGAAGTGCTTCTCGAACTCGACGTCGACGTTGTCCTGGCCGCCCCGGTTCTTCTCCACCGAGACCACCACCCAGTCGCGGAAGCGCTGCGCCTGGTAGGGGTTGAACTCGATGTTGACCTTGGCGACGATCTGGTACTTCTCGTTGATGATCAGGATGATGTCGGCCTCGTAGTTGATGGCCGACGAGCCGCGCAGGTGGTGGTTGCGGAGCCGGGCGGCCTTGAGGCCTTCTTTGTCGGCGGCAACGATCGCGATCATGGCAACCTGCTCCGAGAGCGCGATGTCCTTGAGGCCATTCACGACGAAGGTGACCTTCTCGGTCTCGGAGGTGGGCTCCGGGTACTGCGGCACCTTCTGGAGGTAGTCGACGATCACGAGCAGCTGGCGGTCGCCGGAGAGCGCCCGGTGCTTCTGGACCAGCAGCCGGATATTGTCGACCGTGCTGGCCGTCTGCGTGCCGCGCATCAGGAAGAGGTTCTGCCCGTAGCGCCCGATCCGGTCCAGGCTCGGCCGCAGCCGCGGGTTCGAGGCGAGCACGGGTCCGCCCTCGCCCTCGGCGACCCATGACCCCAGGATCTCGCGCCGGACATCCTGGACCTTGATGGCGCCCGTCTTGTGAGGCAGGTGGGCGAGCGCCGATTCCATGGCGATCATCCGGTTGAGCAGGTAGTGCTCTTCGTGCTCGAAGCAGATGTAGAGGACGTTGGCCTGGCCGCCGGACGCGACGTTGCGCGCCATCTGGAGCGCCATCGTGGTCTTGCCGGTTCCCTGCGCGCCGCCGATGAGCAGCAGCTCGCCGGGCCGGATGCCGTTCCCGATGGTCTTGTCGAGCGGCGTGAAGCCAAGCGGCACCGCCTGGTACTCGGCGAGGTTCCCGCTCGCGACACGGTCGTTCAGGTCCACCAGCACGTCGAGCGCCGAGCGCGGGACCAGGCTCCCGGTCGCCGCGTCGTATCGCCACTCGGCCTGGGGCTCACGGGTTGCAGGGCGCTCCATCTCGGTGCTCACGCGGTCTCACGCTCCCCTGGCATGCGGACGCAACGGGATCGTCCCCGTACGGCCATCGTAGCACTCGCGGGACCGCGAATCACTTCTCGGAACCGACCTCCGGCGGGACTCCCTGCCGGATGCGCGATCGCCCGCTCAGCCGGCCGGTCGGCCGGCGAACTCGTCGAAGAAGCACGCGAGTGCCCGGACGCCGGTCTCGAAGTTGGCCATGTCCATCCACTCGTTGGGCGCGTGAAAGTTGCCGTTCGGCGGCATGAAGCCCATCACCGTGACCGGCAGGCCCAGGATCGACTCGAAGCTGGCCGCGACCGGGACGGAACCGCCCTCGCGGACGAAGACCGGCGCCCGCCCGAACGTCGCCGCGAGGGCACGCGCATAGGCCTGCGTCGCCGGGTGATCCTCGGGCGTGAGCGTCGGCCGTCCGCCCCCCATCGCCACCACGTCCACGCGGACGCCGGGCGGCGCGACCTCCCGCACGTAGTCGCGGAGGAGCTCGAAGATGCGGATCGGGTCCTGGTCGGCGACCAGCCGGCACGTGATCTTGGCGTGGGCGCGTCCCGGGATGATGGTCTTGGTCCCCTCGCCCGAGAAGCCACCCCAGATGCCGTTGACGTCCAGCGTCGGCCGCGCGCTGCGACGCTCCATGGTCGTCCAGCCCGACTCACCCACGAGCGCCGGCACGTCCAGCTCGACGCGGAGCGCCTCCTCGTCGAAGGGGAGGGCGGCCATCGCCGCGCGCTCCGCGTCGGAAAGCGCGACCACGTCGTCGTAGAAGCCGGGGATGCGAACCCGGCCGTCCGCTCCCTTGAGGCTGGCGATGATCGAGGCGAGCGCGTTGATCGGGTTCTCGATCGCGCCGCCGTAGGCGCCCGAGTGGACGTCCTGGAAGGGCCCCCGGACGTGGATCTCCGCGGCCGCGAGGCCGCGCAGGCCCACGGTGATCGCGGGCAGGTTGCCCGCGAAGAAGCCGGAGTCGGCGACCAGCGCCACGTCGGCAGCCAGCCGGGCGGCGTTGGCGGTCAACCACGGCTCCAGGTGGACGGAGCTCGATTCCTCCTCCCCCTCGAAGAGGAGGCGAAGGTTCAGCGGGAGTGCGCCGCGGGTGACAAGGACCGCCTCGACCGCGGACAGGGCGATGGAGATGTTCGACTTGTCATCCGACGCGCCGCGGGCCAGGACGCGACCGTCGCGGACGACGGGGTCGAAGGGCGCCGCCAGCCACTCGTCGAGCGGGTCGACCGGCTGAACATCGTAATGGCCGTAGAGGAGCACGGTCGGTGCGCCGGGCGCATTGAGCCAGTCCGCGTAGACGATCGGGTGGCCGCCCGTCTCGCTGACCTCGACGTGCTCCAGACCGCCGGCCAGCAGGTCGGCGGCCAGCTGCTCGGCGGCTCGCCGGCAATCCGGGGCGTGCTCGGGAATCCCGCTGATGCTGGGGATCCGCAGGAACTCCAGGTAGCGCGCGAGGCGCCGCTCGGCGGTCGCGTCCAGGTAGGCTGCCAGGGAGCTGGCAGGTGCAGGAATCGTCATGGCGTGCTCCACTCCTGGCGGGCGTGGCGCGGTGCGGCCCGCCCGCCGGTCGGCCGTCCAGGCGCCGCCTCGATCTCCCCGCTCGCGGTCTCAGGCAGGCTGCGGTGCGGGCACCGAATCCAGCTTCGGCACGACACCGTGGATGGGCTCCTTCGGGGGCAGGTCCGCGAAGAGCGCCTCGAACTCCGTTGCGTCGAGGGTCTCACGCTCGACGAGCTGCGCGGCGAGCGCATCGAGCTTGTCGCGGTGACGGGTCAGGACGTCCTGGGCCCGTGCGTACGCGTTGTCGATGATCGCCCGGACCTCGTCGTCGATCTGCCGAGCCACGTCGTCCGAGTAATTGCGCTGCTCGCCGATCCCGCGGCCCAGGAAGACCATCTCGTCGTGCTTCCCGAACGCGAGGGGCCCGAGCTTCTCGCTCATCCCGAACTCGGTGACCATCCGGCGGGCAAGCTCGCTGGCCTTCTCGATGTCGTTGGAGGCGCCCGTCGTGGTGTCCCCGAAGACCAGCCGCTCGGAGGCGTTGCCGCCCAGCATGCCCGCGATCTTGTCCTCGAACTCGGTCTTGCTCTGGAGGTAGCGGTCCTCCGACGGGAGGGCCATCGTGTATCCCAGCGCCATCCCGCGGCTGATGATCGTGACCTTCGCGACCGGGTCGCACTTCGGGAGGATCCGCTGGACCACGGCGTGGCCACCCTCGTGGTACGCGATGATCAGCTTCTCGGCATCCGAGATCACCCGGCTCTTGCGCTCCGGGCCGGCCACGATCCGCTCCAGCGCTTCCTGGAACTCGGGCATCCCGATGAGCTTCTTGTTCCGGCGTGCCGCCAGGATCGCCGCCTCGTTGACGAGGTTCGCGAGGTCCGCGCCGGAGAATCCCGGTGACTGCTTGGCGACGTCCTCGACGACGAATGCCTTGTCGAGCGGCTTGCCCTTCGAGTGCACCCGCAGGATCTCGACGCGGCCCCGCATGTCGGGGCGGTCCAGGATCACCTGCCGGTCGAAGCGGCCGGGCCGCAGCAGCGCCGGGTCCAGGACGTCGGGCCGGTTGGTGGCCGCCACGACGATCACGTTCGTCGCGGTGTCGAAGCCGTCCATCTCGACGAGGATCTGGTTCAGCGTCTGCTCGCGCTCGTCGTGGGAGCCGCCGAGCCCGGCGCCGCGCTGGCGCCCGACCGCGTCGATCTCGTCGACGAAGACGATGCACGGCGCGTTCCGCTTGGCCTGGTCGAACAGGTCGCGAACGCGGCTGGCGCCGACCCCCACGAACATCTCCACGAACTCCGAGCCGGAGATCGAGAAGAACGGCACGCCGGCCTCCCCGGCAACCGCCCGCGCCATCAGGGTCTTCCCGGTTCCCGGCGGGCCCACCAGGAGCACGCCGCGTGGGATCCGGGCGCCGAGCGAGTTGAACTTCTCGGGGTACTTCAGGAACTCCACGACCTCCTGGAGCTCCGTCTTCGCCTCATCGACGCCCGCGACGTCGGCGAACGTGACGACGGTCTTGTTGCCCAGGAACATCCGGGCCCGGCTCTTGCCGAACGAGAGCGCCTGGTTGTTCGTGCCCTGGGCCTGCCGCATCATGAAGAAGAGGAAGCCGCCGATCAGCAGGACGGGCAACAGCGCCCCCACCAGGAGGTTGACCCACTGCCCGGCGTCCGACGCCGGCATCGCCGTGAACACGATCTTGTTCGGGTCCTGGCCGCCGGCCCTCGCCGCGTCGAGCGTGTCCTGGAACGCGCTCTGGACGCCGATCCCCGGCACGGTGGTCGTGTACTTGGACGTGGGATTGCCCACGGTTGTCACCGTCAGGGTCAGGTCCTGCTGGGTGACCTGCGTCACGGCCCCGGACCGAACGTCGGCGAGGTACGCGGAATAGGGCTTCGACGTGCTGCTGGTGGGCGATACGAGGAACGTGTAGAGCAGCGCCACCGTGCCCACCACGAGGACGAGCATCACGATGCCGTTGCGGAAGAACTTGCCGTTCAACCTGGCCTCCGGGTCAGTCGCGCCGGCGGCGCTCCGCCGACGTCAGGTCTGGAGTATAGCCGCCCACCTTCCCAACCCTCCGTCGGCGTCCTCGGCGCTCCGCGGGGCGCTCGAGGGATGCGCCCGGCCCCGGCCCGGCCCGGAATCGAGAGAGCCGGCCACGTGGGCCGGCCCGGGGTATCGCGATCCAGTGGTAGCTGGGACAGGACTCGAACCTGTGACCTAGCGATTATGAGCCGCTTGCTCTGCCAACTGAGCTACCCAGCCACGCCCCACGAATCTAGCACAGCCGCTTCGCGGCTCCACCCGCCGGGGCAGGACGCACGACCGCCCGGCACTCAGCTGCCGGGCCCGAAGAGGGCCTCCAGCCACGAGTCCAGCGGCGACGGCTGCGCGACGACCGAGCCAAGCCGACGGGCGGGTGACCCCGGCGCATCCGGTGCGATCGACGGGGCGTCGGCTGCGATCTCGAACGGCCGCTCGGACTTCGAGCCAAGCCCGTAGGCGCGTGCCTGCTGGAGGATCCAGTTCTGCGTCTGGACCAGGTTCAGCTCGTCGCGGAGTGCCGCGACGTGGGCTGCCAACGCCTCGTTCGTCGCCTGTTCCTGGACCGCTCGATCGGCAGCACGAGCTGCCTCGGATGCCTGGCCGGCGAAGCTGAGGACGATCCACAGGGTGGCGAGCGCGACGGCTGCCCAGCCGACGCGGCGGCGGGTCAGGCCGGCGATCCCCAACCCGGCCAGCGAGACGTGTGCCGCGCCCGGCGATGTCGGCGGTAGTGCTTCTTCGGCGGCCTCGGCCCCTGTCTCGCCGGGTGGCAGCGTGGGCGGCATGACCGGATGGTAGCTGCGCGCAGCTACCGTGTCAAACCCTCACGGCGTGCCGGACAAGCTGTCACGGACCACGGAAACGATTCGCCGGGCGCCCGGACCGGGGTGCTAGACTCCGACCATACCGCTCATGTGTTCGAATTGAGGGAGGCGCAGCGATGCGCACGTACGCGCCCGCTCCCACCGTCGCCGTGCTCGCGCGGCTGCTCGAGGAGCCGTCCCTGGCCCGCGGCGTCGTCCACCATGCCCTCCTGCCCTCTCGGGAGGCGGAGACGGTCCCGCTCCCGGCATGGGTGGACCCGCGGATCCGGGTGGCCCTTGCGCGGCAGGGCATCGCCGCCCTCTACACCCACCAGGCGGAAGCGCTCGCCGCCGTGCGCTCGGGACGCGACGTGTGCGTGGTCACCCCCACCGCGTCGGGGAAGAGCCTCTGCTACGAGCTGCCCGTCCTCCAGGCGCTCGCCGAGGATCCGTCGGCGCGCGCGCTCTGGCTCTTCCCGACGAAGGCGCTCGGCGCCGACCAGGTCGCCGCGTTCCGCACCCTCGCCGGCACGGCCGGCCTCGAGGTCTCCACCGCCACCTATGACGGCGACACGCCCGCGCCGATTCGCTCCGCAATCCGCGAGGCGGGCCAGGTGGTCGTCACCAACCCGGACATGCTCCACGCGGCGATCCTGCCCCACCACACGAAGTGGTTCCAGCTCTTCGAGCAGCTCACCGTGATCGTGGTGGACGAGCTGCACCTGTACCGGGGCCTCTTCGGAAGCCACGTGGGCAACGTGCTCCGGCGGCTCCTCCGGATCTGCCGCCACTACGGCTCCAATCCCGTGATCGTCACCTGCTCGGCCACCATCGCGAATCCGGGCGAGCTGGCGACCCGCCTGACCGGCCGCACGCCGCTCGTCGTGGACCGGAACGGCGCGCCCGCGGGCGAGCGGCACGTCCTCTTCGTGGACCCCCCGGTCGTGGACGCACCGTCGGGCGCGCGCGGCTCCGCGCTCACCCTCGCCCAGCGCTGGGCCCTGCCGTTCCTGCAGGCCGGCCGCCAGACGATCGTCTTCGGGCGATCGCGGACGGGCGTGGAGCTGCTCTTGACGGGGCTCCGCGAGGCGCTCCGGCAGCATGGCGGGCCCCGGGCACGCGTCCGTGGCTATCGCGGCGGCTACCTGCCAACCGAGCGCCGCGCGATCGAGGAAGGCCTGCGCGACGGGGACGTCCTCGGGGTTGTGAGCACGAACGCGCTGGAGCTCGGCGTCGACATCGGCCGGCTCGACGTGGCCATCCTGGCCGGCTATCCGGGGTCGATCGCCGCGACCTGGCAGCAGTTCGGGCGTGCCGGGCGGCGGCAGGACGCCAGCGTCGCAATCCTCGTCGCCACGTCCGCGCCGGTGGACCAGTACGTCGTGCACCACCCGGAGTTCGTGCTCGACCGTCCGCCGGAGGAGGCGCGGCTGGACCCGGACAACCTCCACGTCCTGCTCGCCCACCTGAAGGCGGCCGCCTTCGAGCTGCCCTTCACGCCGGGCGAGGTCTTCGGACCCGGGCCGGCCGACGACCTGCTCGCGTTCCTGGGCGAGGACGGTCACGTGCATGCCGGCGACGACGGCCGCTGGTACTGGGCCTCGCCGGACAACTTCCCGGCCTCCTCGATCTCCCTGCGCACGGCCGCCGAGGAGAACGTCGTGATCATCGACACGACCCCGGACCGGCCGAAGGTGATCGGCGAGCTGGACCTCTTCTCCGCGCAGACACAGGTCCACGAGGACGCGATCTACCTCCACGAGTCTGCCCAGTTCCATGTCGACCGGCTCGACTGGGACGAGCGCAAGGCGTATGTCCACCGCGTTGACGTGGACCACTACACGCAGGCCGAGCTGGCGGTCACGCTCAAGCCGCTCGACGTCTTCGCCCAGGCGGAGGTGCCCGGAGGCCAGCGTCGCCACGGCGAGGTGATGGTCGCGAGCCGCGCCACGATCTACAAGAAGCTCAAGTTCGCGACGAACGAGAACCTTGGCTGGGGCAAGATCCACCTTCCCGAGCTGGAGCTGCAGACCACGGCCTACTGGGCGACGCTGGACGGCGCGGCCGCCGGCTGGCGCCGCGCGGAGCTCGACGTTGCGCTCGCGGGGACGGGCCGCGCGCTCCAGGCCGTCGCGAGCGTCCTCCTGATGGTCGACCCCCGCGACCTCGGCCTCGTCACGCAGGTCCGCTCGCCACACGCGGAGGCACCCACGATCTATCTCTACGAGGCCGTCCCGGGCGGGGTCGGACTCGCGGAGCGGCTCTGGGCACGCCACGCGGAGCTTGTTGGTGGAGCCGCGGAGCTCGTGGCCGCGTGCGGCTGCGAGAGCGGCTGCCCATCGTGCACCGGACCGCGCCCTCCCGGCGCCGACGACCAGGTGGATGCGAAGGGCCTTGCCCTCCGCCTTCTGGCCGCGCTGGGCGCGCCCGTGCCGCGGGACGCCCGCGACGCGCCCCGGTCCGCCCGGTCGCTGCCGGCCGTCGCGGTCGCGCGATGACCCCGGTCAATGTCGCCCTCCTGGTCCCGCGATGACCGACACCGCGCTGCTCGGACGCCGTCTCGCCGCGCTTCGCGCCGCGCGGGGGCAGCTCCCGGCACCGCGACCGGGCCCGGAAGCGCCCACCGGCAGGTCGGTGGGCGCTTCCCGCGCGGAGCGGCTCGCCGCGGCGGTCGGCGGCGAGTGGCTCTCGGGACCGGGCGGCCACGTTGTCCGCGTCGAGCCGGAGACCATCGCGCTTCCCCTGGAGCGCGCGCGCCTCGCCTCGCTGCCGGGACAGCCACCTGCCGACGCTCGCCTCGTCTGCCTCGACACGGAGACAACCGGGCTCGGCACGGCCGCCGGGACGCTGGCGTTCCTCGTCGGCATCGGCTGGTGGGAGGGAGACCGCTTCCGCCAGGTCCAGCTTGTCTGCCCGGACCACGGCAACGAGGCCGCCCTCCTCGCGGCGGTGGAGGCGGCCATCCCGCCCGATTCGTGGCTCGTGACCTACAACGGCCGCGGGTTCGACTGGCCGCTCCTCGTGACCCGCTACCGGCTCATGCGGCGGCCGGCGCCCGTCCACGCCGGGATGCTCGACCTCCTGCCGCACGTCAGGCGCCTGTTCCGGCACCGCCTGGGGGACGCGCGCCTCGCCACCGTCGAGCGGGAGCTCCTGGGCGTGCGGCGGGACGGCGACGTCGCGAGCGCGGAGATCCCGGAGCGGTATCTCGCGTTCGTCCACGGCGGCAGCGCGGAGCCCCTGGCCCCGGTGGTCACCCACAATGCGGAGGACGTCCGGTCGCTGGGTCGGCTGCTGGTCCACCTCGACCGGCGCTACGCAGACCCGGATCGACGCCGACACGCGCCTGCCGGCGATCTCGTGGCACTTGCCCGTGGCTACACGCGGGAGCGGCGCCATCACGCGGCGCTGGAGTGCCTTGACGAGGCGGACGCGGGCTGGCGTCCGCCGTCGCCCGGATCCCGCGCGTGGCCCGGCCTGCCTCCCACGCCCCTCGTCACGGTCTCGCGCGAACGGATCCGGGCCGAGCGTGCCCGGACGCTGCGCCGTCTCGGGCGTCCCTCGGACGCGGCCACGGCCTGGGAGGCGCTTGCGGTCGCTGGCGGGCCCGGGGCCGCCCATGCCTGGGTGGAGGTTGCCAAGGTCCGGGAGCATGTGCTCGGGGACCATGCCGGGGCGCTCGCGGCGACTGCCGCGGCGGAGCGCGCCGCCGAGCGCTCCCGCCTCCTCGGGATCCCCTGCCCGACCCTCGAACCCGCCCTCGCCATGCGTCGTCGGCGGCTCGACGGGCGGCTCCAACGTGCCCGGGACGAAGCTTTCCCCGGCGACGCCCGCACCGGTCGCCGGTGGTAGGCTCGCGGGAGAGCCCACCGCATCGGGGAGCCCGCATGCCCGCCTTCGACGTCGCCGCGATCCGTGCCCGGTTCCCCGCACTCCGCAGGGAACACGAGGGCAGGCCGGTCGTCTTCCTTGACGGTCCGGGCGGGACGCAGGTCCCGGACCCCGTGATCGACGCGGTCACCGGCTACTACCGGACGATGAACGCGAACAGCGGCGGCTCCTTCGTGACAAGCCAGGCCAGCGACGCGATGGCCAATGCGGCCCATGCCGCGGTCGCGGACCTCCTGGGCGCGGCCGCCCCCGACGAGGTGAAGTTCGGGTACAACATGACTACGCTGACCTTCCACGTCAGTCGGGCCATCGCCGCGACCTTCGCGGCCGGAGACGAGATCGTGGTCACCACGCTGGACCACGAAGCGAACGTCTCGCCGTGGCGGGCTGTCGCCGCGGATCGAGGCCTGGCTGTCCGGACCGTGGACATCCACCCGGAGGACGGCACGCTCGATCTCGAGTCGCTCGATGCGGCCCTGGGCCCCAGGACGCGGCTCGTCGCGTTCGGGTATGCGTCCAACGCGCTGGGCACCATCAACCCCGTCGAGGAGATCGTCCGGCGCGCCCATGCTGCCGGCGCGCTCACCTACGTGGACGCGGTCCACTTCGCCCCCCACGGCTCGATCGACGTCCGCGCGCTCGACACGGACTTCCTGGTCTGCTCGGCGTACAAGTGGTTCGGGCCCCACCTCGGCGCGCTGTACGGCAAGGCCGAGGTCCTCGATCGCCTTCCCGCCTACAAGGTCCGGCCCGCTCACGACCGCTACGAGACCGGGACGCCATCGTTCGAGGCCTACGCCGGGACGCTCGCCGCCGTCGAGTACCTCCGCGACCTGGGGCGGGCTTACGGCAGCACCACGGATGGCGCGTCCTCCGGCGAGGCCCGCGGCGAGCTGGTTGCGGCGATGCGGGCGATCTCCGCCTACGAGCGCACACTCGCGGGCCGGCTGCTGGACGGCCTGCATGCGATCCCGGGCGTCCGCGTCTGGGGGATCAGCGATCCGGCCCGGATCCGCGATCGGACGCCCACCTTCGCGATCACGCTCGACGGGATGTCGCCGGCCGACGCCGCGGCGCAGCTCGGCCGGGCGGGGATCTTCACCTGGGACGGGGACTTCTACGCACGCGCGCTCATCGAGCGGCTGGGCCTGTTCGAGCAGGGCGGCGTCCTCCGGCTGGGCCTGGTCCACTACTCCACCGCGGCGGAGGTCGATCGGACGCTCGAAGCGCTCGCGCACCTCGCTGCCGGGGCGCCGGCCCGGTCGCGCGTCTCCGCCCGCTAGAATCCGGGCCACCACAGGAGAAGGAGACGCGGTGCACTTCTACGAGCTCCACGAGGGCGACGACGAGCTCTACTCGGACGTCCTCCTCGCCCGCGAGGAGGAGATGCCCGCGGACGACTTCTTCGACCTCGTCCAGGGGGTCCGCAGGCAGGTCCAGGGCCACCACGAGGAGGACACGCTGATCGAGGCGATCGCGGTCGAGCTGGAGCGCAACCACGCGTTCGTGTTCATCTCCGACGAGCGCATCACGGCAGCTGTCAACGTCTCGGTGGAGGAAGACGACAACTTCCTGATCGCGACCGATGACGAGTTCAGCGCCCTCGGCCTGTCCAACGCCGACTACCGCGGCGCCTTCGCCGACTACGTCGACGAGGATGGCGGCTCCGCGAACGGCTGAGCTGCCGGGCCGGCGAGACGGCGCATGACGGCCGCGCGATCGGGAACCGCCTCCATCCCGGGTCCTTCCACGGTGAACGACGCGGCCGCCGCGGCGAAGCGGAGGTCCGGCGCGGGCCAGCCTTCTCCGGCGGCCTCGACCCCGTCGGCCGGGGCAGGCTCCGCGCCCTGCTTCCCGCGCAGCACGCTCGTGACGAGCGCGCCCAGGAACGTGTCGCCCGCGCCCGTGGCGTCGACCTGGTGCGCGGCCATGACCGCCTGGTAGGGCGCGACGCTCCCCACCCCGCCGCCCGTCACGTCAGCGACAAGGCCGCCCGCGGCCCCGCGACTGACGACGAGCAGCGCTCCGGGATGGAGAAACCGGGCCAGCTCCTCCGGCCGGGTGCCCGGCACCACGTCGTGCTCGCTGAGCGAGACCAGGTCGGCGCGCCGGACGAGGCGCCCGGCGGACGGTTCCCTGCGCCTGACGTCAGCACCGGCCCTGAGGACCCGTAGCAGGCCCTGCCATCCGAGCGCGACGTAGGCGTTCGCCGGGATCGAGTCTGCCCAGGCGTCGTCCAGCTCCCCGGCAACCGGCGCCAGGATCCAGGCCCGCGCGCCTCGCCACGCCTCCGGCACGGCGACCGGGGGCAACGGGCGTCCGGGATCGATGCAGGCCTGGACCCGGCCTCCGGGCGTCTCGAGGTTCCGGAAGACCGGGCCATGGGGCAGGGACACGTGGAGCAGCAGCACGCCGGCCCCGGCCAGCAGCTCGAGCTCCTGCGCGTCGCGCGCCTGCGGGTCGAGGCCGATCACCGCGGCCGTCCGGACTCCCAGGCGCGCGCACGTCAACGCCGCATAGGCGACGCCGCCGCCCAGCCGCCATCCGCGCGGATCGTCCGGAGCGAGGTCGCGGCTCGCGGCTCCCACGATCACGACCTCGGGCGCGTCGGGGCCGACGCCGCGGCCGCGGCCGGCAGTTTCGGCCCGTTCGCTCACTTCGAGAAGAGGACCTCGAGGACATCGCCATCGCGAACGCGATACGTCTTGCCTTCGGACCGCAGCTTGCCGTGTCGGCGAGCCTCCGCCATCGACCCCAGCGCCACGAGGTCTTCGTAGAGCACGGTCTCGGCGCGGATGAAGCCCTTGGCGAGGTCGGTGTGGATCGCGGCCGCGGCATCGACCGCAGTGGAGCCATCCGGGATGGGCCAGGCGCGAACCTCGTCGGGCCCCGACGTCAGGAACGAGATCAGCCCGAGGAGCCGGTAGGAAAGCCCGATGACGCGGTCGAGCGAGGACTCGGTGATGCCGAGCTCGGCGCCGAAGACGGCGGCCTCCTCCGGGTCCAGCTGGCCCAGCTCCATCTCGATCCGGGCTGACAGGGAGTCGATGAGCGCGTGGCGGTGCGCGTAGCGCGACGCGATCTCGGCAACAAGGGCCGGTGCCGCCGCCAGCGCGCCCTCGCCCACGTTCAGCAGGATCATGACCGGCTTCTGGGTCAGGAACCGGAAGCCGCGGAGCCGTCTCTCGTCCTCCGCGTCGACGGTCTCATCGCGGATCGGGTGGCCCTCCACCAGCCGCGCGCGGAGGCGGTCCAGCAGCAGCGCCTCCTGTTCGTTTGCCTCCCGCTCCGCGGCGGGCCCATGCCGGCCGGCGCCTCGCAATCGCTCGAGGCGGCGGTCCACCACGGCGAGGTCCGCGAGGATGAACTCCAGGTCCAGCTGCTCCAGGTCCCGCCAGGCGTCCACGGAGCCGGCCGCGTGGGGCAGCGTCGGGTCATCCCAGGCACGCACCACGTGGAGCAGCGCGTCGGCGTCGCGAAGCCGCGCGAGGTGCTCCGCGGGGAGCTCCTCCGTCCCGACATGGCCGTCCGAGGACGCGGGCGGCGCGGGCAGGTCCACGTACGTCACGTCAGCGTGAACGACCTTCTTGGGGTGGAAGATCTCGGCCAGCCGATCCAGGCGCGGGTCAGGGACCTTCACGACGCCGACGTGGAGCTCCATGCCGCCAAATCCGCCGGTCTGGACGTTGCCCCGGGTCAGCGTGTTGAAGACGGTGGTCTTGCCAGACCCGGCGAGGCCCACGATCGCGATCTGCATGCCGTCAGTATCCGGCCCCGGGGTCCACGCTGTTGCGAAGCGGCCGCCCGGCGGCGAAGCGTCGGAGGTTGTCGGCGAAAAGCTCCACGCTCCGGTCGAGGACCCGGCCGCTCGACCATGACGTGTGCGGCGTCAGGATGACGTTCGGCAGGTCGTAGAACGGCGAGGTGGGCGGGAGGGGCTCGTCGCGGAACGCGTCCAGCACGGCACCACCCAGCCGGCCTTCCCGCAGGGCTCGCAGGAGGGCCTGGTCCACGATCAGGCGGCCGCGCGCGACGTTCACGAGCCACGCCGTCCGCTTCATGAGCGCGAGGGCCCGATCGTCCACCAGGTCCTCCGTCTCGACGGTGAGCGGCAGCGCGAGGATCACGAAGTCGGAGGCCGCCAGCAGGTCGCCGAAGGCCCCCGGGCCGTGAAGCTCCACGCCCGGCGGCAGGGGCGGCTCGTCCGGCCGCGGGGTCGGGTCGCGGCGCATCGCGATCACGCGTGGCCCGAACGGCGCCGCGAGCTCCGCCACGGCCCGCCCGATGCTCCCGAAGCCCACGAGTCCCAGCGTCACGTCGCGCAGCTCCCGCGCTGCGAGCGGCTGCCAGGTGCGTTCCGCCTGGAGCTCGAGAAGCTGCGGGAGGCGGCGGCTCACGGCCAGCACCATCATCAGGACGTACTCCGCGATGGGGCCGCTGAAGACGCCGCGCGCGTTCGTGATCGAGAGCCCCCGCGCTCGCGCCGCGGGGGTCAGGAGCCTCTCGACGCCCGCCGCCGCCGAGTGGACCCAGCGCAGCGAGGGCGCGTGCGCCAGGAGCCGCTCGTAGGCATCGGCGGCGAGGAACCCGTGGAGCAGCACCTCGACGTCGTCGACCGGGCCGTCGGCCAGCCCCTCGTGCGAGAGCATGACGACCCGCGCGCCCGGCGCCGCCGCGACGATCCGGGCGAGGTCCTCCGGCCGATAGCGCGCGGAGAGGATCGGCGAGAGCGCGATCGCGCTGGGCACGCCGCCCGGACCACCTCCGGGCCCCGGGCTGCCGGCCGGTCGCCGCCCCGTCATGCTGCCGTCCCGAGTACGCGCCGGACCCAGCGCTCGGGGTGGTCCAGCTCGTCGTCGCGCGCCAGCGTCTCCGGGCCATCCCAAAGCCTGCGGAGCGCGACCGTACCGCCGATCCGCTCGATCCCGGCGACGAAGCGCTCGCCGCGCGCGTACTGCTCCATCTTCAGGTCGAGGCCCGTGACCCGGAGGATCGCCCGCTCCATCGGCGTCCGCGCGGCCCGCCGCGCGTGGAAGCGGGCGGAGATCGTCTCGACACCGGGCACCAGGTCCGCGCCGACCGTGTCCATCACGTGGTCTCCGAACCCCTCGAGGAGGCTCATCACCGCCTGGGTCTCGCGGAAGAGCACGCGTTGCTCATCCGACATGAGGCGCTCCAGCCAGTGGCCGTCGCCGCCGCGGAGCGCCCGCCCCACCGCCCGGGCCGCGCCGCTGCCGAGCGATGAGGTGGTCCTCGAGAACGCGCCCAGCTGCTGTTCCAGGCGTTCGGCCAGGTACGGCCGAAGCCACGGGTGCGCCTCGAACTCGAACGCGTGGGTCGTCTCGTGAAGGGCGATCCAGGTCCGGAATGCGGTCACGTCAACGCCGAGCGAGGCCGCGGTCGCCCGGATGTTCTCCTCCACGAAGAGCAGCTGGCCGGGCTCCGCTTCAGCGGAGAGGAGCGCGAGGTCGTACTGGCCGAGGACGCGCTGGCCCAGGAACCCCAGCAGGAACCCGAGCTGGCGAGTGGTGATCCAGCGGTTCGCCAGCGCCACGGAGGCCTTGAGCAGGCCCGCGCCCTGTGGCACCAGCTGGTCCAGGAGCTCGCCTTCCAGCTTCCCGAAGAGCGCCTCGAACGTGACGAGATTCGCCTCGACCCAGCCGGCCCGATCGACGACGGCGACGCGGTCCACGATCCCCGGAAGCGGGACGCCCAGCGCCTGCTCCAGGGCCGGGACGACGCGCGCCATGGCGGCCCCGTAGGCCGGCTCGGTGGCGGCGATCTCCAGGCGGATGAGCCCGCCGGGGGCACGCCGAAGGCGCGCCTCTGCCAGGTTGGCCACCGCGCGCCAGTCCACGAGGCCTGCGCGTGCCCGCTCCTCCGCCCGGCGACCCAGGACAGTGGCGGCCGCGCCGAGCGCGGTGCCGACCAGGAAGCCAGCCTGCCACGTGCCGCCCGAGGGCCGCCCACTGAGGCGTCCGGCTCCGCCCCGTGGCGATCCCACAGGTCGTCGGCCTCAGGCCGCGTCCGCGCCGACCGCCACCGACTCGGCGGTCGGGACGTCGGCGCCGAACAGGAGGCTCGCAAGGGCCTGGAACGCGGCGAGGTTTCCGGTGGTCAGCAGGCGGCGCGTCGGAGGGACTGCCCGCTCCACGGGTGCGTCATGCCCGGCGTGACCGGGGTCGGCCGCCGTCCCCCGCGTCGTCCCCGGCGCTTCGAGGCCGTTGACCGAGAGCAGCTCGGCGAGGGCACCGGCCGTCGCCGTAGCGCTGTCGACGATCGCGACACTGTCCCCCACTGCCGACTGGAGGATCGCCCGGAGGAGCGGATAGTGCGTGCACCCGAGGAGCAGCGTGTCGATCTTCGCCGACACGGGCAGCGAGTGAATGAACTCGCCGCGCTCGTCGCGCCGGCCGAGGAGCGGCCCCAACGCCTCGGCGACCGCGGCGATCGCCGCATCGCCGGTGAGGATGCCGGCCTCGACCAGCGGCACGAGCGTCGGCGTGGCGTGCTCGTACACCTCCACGGCCGGGTTCTCCTCCTTGATCGCGTCGAAGTAGGCGTGCGATCGGATGGTGGCCGGCGTCGCGATCACGCCAACCCGGCGAGTGCGGGTCGCAAGCGCCGCCGCCTGCGCGCCGGGCCGGATCACCCCCAGGACCGGGATGTCGTAGCGGCGTCGATACTCGCCGAGCGCCACGGCCGTGGACGTGTTGCACGCGACGACCAGCGCCTTGACGTCCCGGTCCACCAGTCGATCGAGGCACTCGATCGAGAAGCGACGCACCTCCGATTCCGAGCGTGTCCCGTACGGCGCCCGGGCGTTGTCGCCCAGGTAGACCAGGCTCTCCTGGGGTGTCCGGCGGAGGATCTCGCGGAAGACGGTCAGCCCGCCGACACCGGAATCGAAGACGCCGATGGGGCGGGGGTCGGACATCGGCTCAGCGCCGGGTGGCGGCCGGCGCCGGTGACTCGACGAGCATCGTGGCAACCCTCGCCAGGTCACGGCTGACCTGGGCGTCCGGGCTCGCGAGCACGAAGGGGACGCCCTCGTTGTTGGACTGCATCACGAGCTTGCCGTCCGAGATGATCGTGTAGTCGGGAGCCCGGCCGAGGGCACGGGCCAGGTCCTCCGGAGAGATCCCGCCCGCGGAATCCGCCCGGTTCACGAGGTAGCGGACCTTGCCGGCCCCGTAGCCGATCGCCCGGAACGCATCGGCAACAGCGAGTGTGTTGCGGATGGTCGTGGAGTCGTAGGTCACGATCTGGAGGATCGTGTCGGTGGCGTCCAGGATCGCGAGCGAGACGTCGGCGAGGGCCACCGGCATGTCGACCACCACGACCTGGTAGACACGGCGCAGCAGCGACAGGATCTTCTCGACATCGCGGACGTTCACCATCTCCGCAAGCTCGACGCGCGGGGGCGCAAGCAGGATGTCGATCCCCGAGGGGTCACGCCAGAGCACGTCCGCCAGGTCGGTCTCGCCGATCCTGTCGGTGGGCAGGTCGAGGATCGATGGGGCGTCACCGGGCACCTTGAGGAGCGACCGGAGGTCGCCGAACTGGAGACATGCGTCCACGAGGCAGGTCCGGTGACCCTGCACGGCGAGCGTCACCGCGAGGTTGAAGGCGATGGTCGTCTTCCCCACGCCGCCCTTCGGAGCGAAGACGGCGACCACCCGTGACTGACCGGTCGCCTGCCCTGCGGAGGCCGCCCGATGGACCGCGTTGACGACGTTGACCAGCTCGAAGCCGGAGAACGGCATGGAGATGACCGCGGTGATGCCTGCGGCCGGGTCGGGATCAAGCGGGCTCTGGGGAACCGTGAGGGCGATCACGGGGATATGCAGCCCGCCGTCACGGATGCTCTCCACGACGCGGCGACCCTTGGTCCGGCCCTGCAGGAGCCAGTCGACGATGACGACGTCGGGGCGCAGCTGCTGGACCTGTGCCGCCGCGTGGGCTCCGTCGGTGACGACGTCGACCAGCTTGATGGCCTGCTGGGCGTTGAGGAGGCCGCGCACGTACTGCGCCACCTGGGGCACATCCTCCACGAGCATGAGGCGGATCTGGCTGGCGGGGTCTGGCATCGGTGCCGACGATACCAGACTCAGGCCCCGGGACCGGGCCTCCTCGCCAAAAGGATCAGCCGATCGTCGTGCGGGCCCAGCGGCTCGAGGTCGTAGCCGCCGGAGACGAGCTCCACGTCGAGACCCGCGGACTCGGCCAGCGCCCGCTGCTCGTCGGCGGAGGTCAGGCGGACCACGTCGCGCCGAAACCACCGGACCGGCGACCGGCCCGGGTCCCCCTCGTCGAAGAACGTCGTCAGGGCGACCGTCCCGGTCGCCCCGTCGTGCTGCGCCGCGGCCGTCTTGGAGACCCACGTGCCGCGCTCGGGATCGCGCCGAAGGTACTCGTGGTGGAGTCGCCCGTCGTAGCGGGCAAGGTCGGCCGCGTCGGGCAGCCAGACGTCGATCGCTGCCAGCCCACCGGGCGCGATGTGGCCGGAGAGCGCCGTCCAGGCGGCCTGCTGGGCGTCGCGAGAGCGCAGCAGCAGCATCGAGTTCAGGGCCACGAAACCGAGCCCGAACGTGCCCGCGCCGGGCAGCTCCAGGCCCACGACGTCACCGAGCACGAGCTCGAGGCGCGCGGCGACCTCGTCGTCGGCGTCGGCGGCGCGGCGCGCGGCGCGCCGGAGCATCGCCGGGTCCAGGTCCACGGCAGTGACCCGGTGGCCAGCCTCGGCGAGGGGGATCGCCAGGCGGCCGGTCCCGGCCATCAGCTCGAGGATCGGGCCCCCGGTCCTCTCGGCCAGCGCGAGCCACAGGTCCACGTCCCCGGGGTCATCAAGCAGGTCGAGGTCGTAGAGGCGTGCGAGCGCGTCCGGGAGCTCCTCCGGCCCGGGCACCTGGGACGGGTGGGTCACGCTGGTCGCGTCCCGGGACCGGCAAAGCGGACCGGCGTGCCGGCGGCCTTCCTGGCCGCGAGCGCGGAGATCGCTTCCATCGCGCACCGGTTGGCCGCCATCGCGGTCACCTCGGCGTGGTCGTACGGGGGCGAAACCTCCACGATGTCCATCCCGGCGAGCTCCACGGCCCCCACGACCCGGCGGATAGCGCGAAGCAGCTCCCGCGTCAGCAGGCCGCCCGGCTCCGGCGTCCCCGTCCCCGGTGCCATTCCCGGATCGAGCACGTCGATGTCGACGGACAGGTAGATGGCGTCCGCTCCGTCGAGCGCCTCCGCGATGGCCTCGTCGACGACCGCCTCGGCGCCGCGCTCCTCGATCTCGCGCATGAGGTGCCAGCGCATCCCCTGGTCCTGCATCCAGGCGAAGACGTCCGTCGGGGGCCAGTATCCACGCAGGCCGACCTGCACGAAGTTGCGCCCCTTGACGGCCCCGGACTCGATGAGCCGGCGCATCGGCGTCCCGTGGCCGGCCAGCACGCCCCAGTCCTCCGGCACGGTGTCCGCGTGGGCGTCGAAGTGGACGATCCCGATGCTCCCCGGCCGGCGTACCTCGGCGACCGCCGTCGCGGACGGCCAGGTGATCGAGTGGTCGCCACCCAGCACGATCGGGATCGCGCCGGTCCGGGCGACCTCGCCGACCTTGCGGTAGACGAAGGCGTGGCCGCGCTCGATCCACGCCGGGACGATGTTCGCGTCCCCCGCGTCCACGACGGTCAGGATCTCGAACGGCTCCACGCCGAGCTGGAGCGAGTTCAGCGACCCGGTGGAGTACTGCGCCTCGCGGATCGCACGCGGACCGAAGCGCGCACCGGACCGGTGGCTCACCGCGTCGTCGAACGGCGCACCGATGATCGCGACGTCGACCCCGCGTCTCCGGAGCTCCGCCGGGTCCGTCACCCAGGGGAGCCGCGCGAAGGTGGACGGGCCCACGTAGGTGGGCAGGTCGAAGTCGCCGAACGCCTCGTACTCCCGGTCCCAGCCATTGGCGTGGGCGTAGTCGGGTGCGGCGTCGACTGGATCGTTCGCGTCGGTCACGCGAGGCTCCTCTCGGGCCGCGAGCGTCGTCGGCACGCCGGCAGAGACGTGCGCCGGGGACGAGGGGCCGTCGGTTGTCGGCGCCGCCGGTTCGGGTCCGCCGTCCGGCGGGGCGCCCGCGGATGATAGCGCGCGGGACGCCCGGCTCCTATCCCTCGCCGCGAAACTCCCGCCAGGCCGCCTCGACGAGGGACGGATCGGCAAGCAGGTCGAGCGCGGTCTCGGCGACGAGCGCCGCCGCGACGAGCGTGGTCCTCTCCGCCCGCGGCGTGGCCGCCGCCCGAAGCGATTCGAGCGAGTGCCAGGGCACGCCCTCGTCGCAGATCGCGAGGGAAGGGTGGATCGTTGGGAGTACGCGCGAGACGTTCCCCATGTCCGAGCTCCCGATGTGCTCCGGGTCCGGCCCCTGGTCCGTGAGCCCCGCCGCCTGCATGTTGGCGCGCCAGAGCCCGCCCAGGGTCAGGTTGTCCTTCATGGTCGTGGACCCGCCCGAGAAGGCCAGCTCACGCCCGACGTCTGCCATCATCGCGGCGCCGTCGACGAGGGCCCGGAAGCGCTCGCGCATCGACTCGAAGTAGGCCTGGTCGGTGCTTCGGATCATGAAGCGGGCGGTGGCGCGGTCCGGGATGATGTTGGCCGCCGTGCCGCCCTCCAGGACGATGCCGTGGACCCGGGCATGGTGCGGCAGCTGCTGGCGCCACAGCCCGATCCCCGACAGGAGCAGGGTCACGGCGTCGAGCGCATTCCTGCCCTCCCAGGGCTCGCTGGCCGCGTGTGCCGCCGTGCCGAGGAACGTCACGTCGACGTCCTCGCTCGCGAGGAGCGGGCACTCGACCATGTCACGGTCCGCCGGGTGGAACAGGAGCGCCGCGTCCAGGCCCTCGAACAGGCCATCGTCGAGCATGAACTGCTTGCCGCTGCCCCGCTCCTCGGCCGGCGTGCCGAGGAAGACGACCTCGCCCGCGAACGAGTCGCGGACGGCCGCCAGCGCGATCGCGGCCCCGACCCCGGACGCCGCCATCGTGTTATGGCCGCAGCCGTGACCCAGGCCCGGCAGCGCGTCGTACTCGGCCAGGACGCCGATGCGCGGCCCGCCCGGCCCGAGACCGCCGGTGAGCCGGCCGCGAACCGCGGTCGCGAGCCGACCGGCCGGATGCTCCACCGCGTAGCCGTGACCGGCGATCGCGGCGGCGACGCGCGCGGCGGCGCGGTGCTCCTCGAACGCGGGCTCCGGGTCGGCATGGATCGCCCGCGAGAGCGCCAGGATCTCCTCCCGGCTCGCCTCGACGGCGGCGGTGGCACGGGCTTTCAAGTCGGATGGGGCGGGCATGCGGACCTCCACGGCGGGACGTGACGAGAGCGGCTCAGCGCTCGATGGAGAGCGTGAGCTCGGCGAACACGACGAGCACGACCACGAAGACGGCGATCGGCAGGCTCAGGATCGCCTGCAGGCGCAGGGCCACGAACAGCCCCACGATCAGCCCCACCCACAGCGCACGACGCGCGGCGCGGAACCAGTCACCGCGATACGCGATGCGGCGATGCCGTCCGAAGGCGGCCAGCCAGAAGAGCGGGACGGTGGTCAGGCCACTGGCGAGGCCCATGAGCGCCGCGCCGACGATCCCCGCTGCCGGGTCCGCGCGCGGGTCGCGGGTCAGGACAAGGAGTCCCACCAGGGCCCACGAGGCGGCAGCGGCCGCGAACACCCCGAGATTGGCGAGTCGGTCGCGGGCCTCCACGTCCGAGAGTCTAGCGCGCCACGCTGGACGGGCAGATGCTCCGGAAGGCGCACCATGAGCAGGCCGAGTACGAAGGCCGGGCCTCGAACGCGCCCGCCCGGATGCCCGTCGCCGCCGCCCGGATGTCGGCGATGCCACGCTCGATCCGCGGTGCGTCGACCTCCGCCGTCCCGACCAGCCCGGAGTCCAGGAAGTGGAGCGCCACGGCGTCAGGCAGGCGGCCCGTTTCGGCCTGCCAGGCCATCGCGTAGATCGTGAGCTGGAGCGAGTCGCGCGCCCGTTCGCGTGCCTTCGCGGGTTCGCGGACGTCCGAGCTCTTGTAGTCGGTGATCACGACACGCTCGTGGAGGAGGGGCAGGGCGGGCTCCACGACGTCGGCCGCGTCGGCCACCGGCGCGGCGCCATCAAGCCCGTCGGGGCGGCCGTCGGCGGCCGGTCCCACGAGCGGGATGACGTCGACCCGGTCCATCCGGCCGCGGACCCGGTCCCCGTCCAGGGTGAAGGCGAACTCGCGCTCGACGTAGGCGGGGACGACGGCTCCCGGCTGGAGCTGGGCCCGCCGGAACCGTCGAAGCGCCGTGCGGCCGGCTTCCAGCCGCGCCTCCTCGTGCTCACGGGACACGAAGCCCTCCGTGGACCATGCGCGCTCGAACACCTCGATCAGCTCGGCCTCGCTCATCACGATGCCGTGCGCATGGCGCCTGTGGAAGTCCTGGACCGCGAGGTGGAGCGCGGACCCGTAGACGATCGCATGGTTCGGGGCGGTCGGGACCCGCAGCACGTGCGCGTACTTGTAGCGGAGCGGGCAGGTCAGGTAGGCGTCGACCTGGTAGAAGCTGAGGACCAGCGGCTCCTTCATCGCCCCGCTCGCCGGCGCAGGGCGCGCGGCCGCCGGCGCCTCGAACGTGCCCAGGCGCTCGAGCGGATCTGCCGAACGGGTCGCGGGCGCGATGCCGGCCGGCAGGTCCAGCGTCTCCAGCACGAACGGCGACACCCGCCGTGTCCGTTTCCCGCCGTAGTCGAGGGCGTGGCTGAGCACCAGCTCGTCGCGCGCGCGGGTCATGCCCACGTAGAACAGCCGCCGCTCCTCCTGGACCTGCGCGTCACCCGCCGGGAATGTCCCTCGGAGGAGCGCGTCGGGAACCCCGAGCTGCTCGCGTCGGCCGCGCGCCGGGAACCGGCCATCGACCAGCCCGACCATGAAGACGACCGGCCACTCGAGGCCCTTGGCCTTGTGGATCGTGACGACCGCCACGGCGTCGGCGTCTGGGTCGAGATCCGCGGTCGCGGGGTCGTCGCCCGCCTCGATGAGGGTCTCCAGGTGCGGCGCCAGGAAGGCGGCGCGATCGTCGGCGAGGAGGTCGGACTGGGACCGCACGATCTCGAAGAAGCGCGCCACGTTGCCCAGCGCCTCCTCCGCCGCCGGCGTGCCGGCCTCCGCGAGGCGCCGGAGCCAGCCGGACGCGGTCAGGAACTCGTAAAGCACTTCGCCCGCCGGCTGGCGACTCCCGAGCTCGGCGTACCGACCCAGGTCGGCCACGAGGCGGGCAAGCGACGTCCGCGTCTCGGCGCGCAGGCGCAGAAGGCCCGGCTGGCTCTCGAGCTCCTCGAGCGTCTCCCGCAGGCTCCGGTTCGTGCGCCGCGCGCGGTTCGTCAGCGCCGCGAGGTCGTCGCCGGCGATGGCATAGAGCTCCGACGCCGCGAGCGCGAACACGTCCACGGAGCTGTGCGGGTTCGCGAGGGCACGCAGGAATGCCAGCAGCAGCCGAATCTCGGGACGGCTGTAGAGCCCCGAGACGCCGGAGAAGCGCCACGGCACCCCCGCGACGTTCAGGGAGCGCAGGATCGCGTCGGCGTCCGCGTTTGCCCGGACCAGCACCGCGTGGTCTCGCGGCGCGGCCCCGCCACGAATCCTCCGCCTGATCTCGGCGGCAACCCAGTCCGCCTCGTCCGTGCCGGCCGCAAACGCGACCTGGCGGACGGGCGCCGAGCCACGGCCCCGGCGGTCCGGCACGAGGCGCTTGGCGAGCCCGCGAGAGATCTCCAGACGGTCGGGGTCGTTGAACCGGATCAGCCGGTACGAGGCGTCGAGGATGGGTGCCCGCGACCGGTAGTTCCGCCGCAGCACGATCGTCCGCGCGCCCCGGAAGTGCTCCAGGAAGTCCACGATCGCGCCGGTGGCGGCGCCGCGGAAGCGATAGATCGACTGGTCGTCGTCGCCCACGACCGTGACGTTGCGGTGCGGCTCGGCGATGAGCTCGACGAGCTGGGCCTGCGCACGGTTCACGTCCTGGAATTCGTCGACCAGCACGTACCGGAACCGCCCCTGGAGCCCGTGTCGCGCGGCCGGATGCTCGCGCAGGAGCGTGAGGGCCAGGCGCACCTGGTCGCCGAAATCGATCGCGCCGGCCTCGGCCAGGAGCTCCTGGTAGCGCCCGTATGCCGCCGCCAGCTCCGCGTGGCGACGCGCCTCGTCGCGCAGGGCTGCGCCGCCCGGAGCGTCGCCGGCGGCCTCCGCCGCGCTGGCGAGCGACGTCGCGTGGGCGCGGTAATCCTCCGGGGCGACGTCCTCGTCCTTGAGGCGGCTGAAGAGCGTGGCAAGCGCCGCGAGGAACTTCGTCGGGTCGCCGAGCGGCCGGTACGCGTCCAGCTCCAGCCGGAAGAGCCGCTCGCGCAGGAAGATCACCGTCTCGGGTCGCGAGAGAACCCGCGGCTCCGACGGGAGCCCAAGCTCCAGGGCGTGCTCGCGGATCACCCGGTCGCCGAATGCGTGGAAGGTGGCCACCAGCGTGTCCGTGTAGCCGTACGGGACCAGCTGGTCAACGCGGAGCTGCATCTCCTCGGCGGCCTTGTCGGTGAACGTCAGGGCAAGGATCTCGGAGGGCTTGGCCCGCTTCGTGGCGATGAGCCAGGCGATCCGCCGGGTCACCACCTGGGTCTTGCCGGTCCCCGCGCCGGCGACGACCAGGAGAGGCCCCTCGCCGTGGGTGACGGCGCGGCGTTGCTGCGCGTTGAGGTTGGCCAGCAGCGCCTCTACGCCTGCCGTCGCCGGCCCGGTTGCCCGCGGCGGCGCGACCACGTGCTCGAGCCACACGGGGATCTGCTCGAGCGGCGCCGGCTCGCGCCGCCGTCGCGCCACGCGGGCCATCACGCGCCCCGGGCCGTCGGGCGCGAGCCCGTGGCCGCGCCGTGGTTCACGCGTCCTCCGTCAGCGATCGAGCGCCCGATCTGTCGCCTCGCGGAGCGCCTCGCCCTCCTCCGCGGACAGGGCGCCCTCTGCGACACCGCGGGCCACGACCTTGCCGTAGACGCGGGTCTGGTTCCGGGCATGCAGGCTGGAGAGCACGACCCCGTTCGCCTCCGGGTCGGCGAGCGCCAGCGCGAAGCTCTGGTTCCCGCCCGTGTCGTCGAAGTTGTTGAAGCGGACCAGGCTGATCCCCTGCAGCGTGTGCCGGGCACGCTCCTCGAGGGCGGCGGCGCGCGCGTCGAGCTCGTCCTGGCGGCGGGCGACGGCGTAGACCTTGTCGAGATGCGCCTCGAGGACGTCCGTCAGGCTCGTGCCGTCGTCGCCGCGGGTGAGCGACCCGAGCTGGGCTTCGAGCCGCCGCGACCGCCGCGCGGTGACCGCCAGGACCCACGCCAGGATCGCGATGGCGGCCGCCAGCAGCGCGACGATCGGGCCGATGCTGGCGCTGACGAGCGCGTTGAGATCGCTCACGGGTCCTCCGGTGGGGCTTCGGCGAGTCTAGCAGGGCTCGCCGCCTCCGGGCGCCCCGGAGCGGCCCGGAGCGCCGCTGTCGCCGGTGCTATCCTTCGGCCTCGGCGGACGCACCTGCACGCCGCCCGAACACGCCCGGCCCCGGTGGGCGGGAACCTCAGGAGGCCGACCTCAGCATGGCGAAGCGCCAGCGCGGCAGCACGCGACCGGGCCAGCGGCCCCCCACGAAGAGCACGACCGGGCGCCCCGCCGCCGCCACGTCCCCGGCTCCTGCACCGCAGCGCCCGACCGGCACGCTCACGGACGACGAGCTGGCCCGCGCGGCAGAGATCGAGGCGCGCATCGTCGACGAGGAGCGACAGGCAAGCGCCACGCTGGCGCGCGGTCGTGACCGCCGCCGAAGCGCGTCCGCCGAGGGGATGGCTCGCGGGCGCGTGCGGGGCGTCAGCACGCTCGCCGCCGTCGCCGCCGACGAGTACACCTACGTCCAGCGCGACCTCCGGCGCATCGCGATCGTCTTCGTCGGCATCTTCGCGATCCTCTTCATCGCGTTCATCGTCACGCAGATCGTCGGGATCGCCCGGGTCTCCTGACCCGACGCCCCGTCGCCTGACCGACGGTTCCGGGAGGAGCGACAGGTGGCGCGCCGCGCAGGCGGAACTTCCCCGGCACCCCTGTTCGCGCCGCCGGACCGGCTCCGCCCGCTCGCGGACCGGATGCGGCCTCGCTCCCTCGACGAGGTCGTGGGCCAGGACGCCCTCCTCGGCCCGGGTGCCGCCCTGCGTCGCCTCGTCGAGGGCGGCCGGCTTCCGTCGTGCATCCTGTGGGGCCCGCCCGGGTCCGGCAAGACGACCATCGGGCGCCTGCTCGCCGAGGCGATCGGGGCGCGGTTCGCCGCCCTCAACTCCACGACCGACGGCGTGGCGACCCTGCGCGGCGTGGTCGAGGACGCCCGCAGCGCGGCGGCCCTCGAGGGTCGCACGACCGTCGTCTTCCTCGACGAGGTCCACCGCTACAGCAAGGCGCAGCAGGACTCGCTCCTCCCGCACGTGGAATCCGGCACGATCGTGCTGGTCGGCGCGACGACCGAGCCGCCGATCGCGGGTGGGATCACCCCCCCGCTCCTTTCGCGGCTCCGCGTCTTCCGGCTCCAGCCGCTCGGCGAAGCCGAGCTCGCGACGATCGCGGCCCGCGCGCTGGCCGACCCGACGCTCGGCCTCGCGGGCGCTTTCGCCCTCGACGAGTCGGCGGCCCGCCAGCTGATCGGCTACGCCTCGGGCGATGCGCGACGGATGCTCGGGCTCCTCGAGACCGCCGCGCTGCTCGCCGAGCGGCGCACGATCGATGCGGCGCTCGCCGACGCGGCCGGGGACATCGCGCCCGGTCCCGTCGCTCGCCCAGTCATCGTCGAATCCGCCGACATCGCGCGGGCGGCCCAGTCACCGATGCTCGGCTACGACCGCTCCGGGGTGATCAGCGCGCTCATCAAGAGCATCCGGGGCTCCGACCCGGATGCCGCGCTGTGGTGGCTTGCCACGGCCCTGGAGTCGGGCGAGGACCCGCGCTACCTCGCCCGCCGTCTCGTCATCTCGGCCTCGGAGGACGTCGGGAACGCGGAGCCGGCGGGGCTGCCGCTGGCCGTGGCGGCCCTCACCGCGGTCGAGAAGATCGGGGCCGAAACCAACGACGAGGGCCTCTATGCGCTGGCGCAGGCGGCGGTGTTCCTCGCCGCGTCACCCAAGTCGGCCGCCGCCGGCCGGGGCTTCTTTGCCGCTCGCGACGAGCTGCGCGCACACGGCCCGCGCCCGGTCCCCGGTCATCTCCGGCCGGCCGCGAGGACCTACCGGAACCCGCACGACGAGGCGGACGGGGCGATTGACCAGGCGTACCTGCCGCGAGGCGTCGCGGCTCGACGGTTCTGGGAGCCGACGGACGCAGGCGCCGAAGCCCGCCTGCGGGAGCTCCACGAGGCCCGTCTCGAGGCAAAGGTCAAGGCCAGTCGCCGCCGCGGCGAGTAGCCTCCCGGTCGAGCGGCCACCCGGCTGGCGGGACTGTGGGGATCACGCTCCCGCCAGCCCGTCTACGGCTCCAGGTCCACGAGCCGCTCCCCCCACGAGCTCCGCGGAACCAGCACGGCAAGCGGCCGCCGGTCGAACGTGGCGATCCGACGGACGCCCAGGCGCTCCGCCGCCGCCACGAGGAGCGCGTCGGACAGGCGCGGACGGTGCTCGGCATGCTCGACCAGCAGGGCCGCCGCACGGACGAGGTCGTCGCTGGTGGGCGCAACCACGCGGATCGCACCGCTCGTGAGCGCCCCGATGAGGGCGAGCGAGGCCGCCTGGCCGAGATCCCGCTGGAGGACGTGGTCGGCCTCGCCCAGCGTGAGCGCGCCGAGGAGAAGCGGCTCGTCGACGCGCCCGAACCATGCCCGCGCGGCGGCGTGGTTGAGGTCGGCGGTGTCCGCGGCCGCCACGATCGCCGACACGTCAAGGAGGACCGCCATCCGTCAGCCGCCCCCGTCCGTCCGCGGTCGCGCGCCCGCCTCGCGGCCCGCGATCCGGCGGGCATCGAGCGAAAGCCGGCCATTTGTGCTCCGCCCCACCCCGATGAACGCCAGGGGCGTGGTTGCTTCGTGCGCGGAGAGGTACGCCTCGAGCGCAGCCGCGATCACCGCCGTCTTGGTCGACCGCGTCCTGCGGGCGTGGCGGTCCAGCCGGTCGAGCAGGTCCGGCTCGGCGAGGATCGTCGTCCGCTTCAGGGCAGGCATATGCGCGCATATATACCACGCTGGACGACGCACCGCCGCCTGCCCTACCCTCACCCGAGTTCGTGCGCGCCTCCGGGCGCGGACGGCCGCGATCGACCGCCCAACCAGGAGGCGCCGCCGTGTACCGCTTCGAGCCCAACCTCCGGATCCCCGGCCCGACCCACCTGCCGC
>Ga0207926_1000140_pt1 | contig 37102 bp, 42 predicted proteins | sample NGESurdeep072012_8_FD_184454 | JGI IMG/M metagenome (GOLD analysis project Ga0207926, IMG submission 184454) | Arctic peat soil microbial communities from Barrow, Alaska - NGEE Surface sample 210-1 deep-072012 (SPAdes) | ecosystem: Environmental > Terrestrial > Soil > Wetlands > Peat ...
CAACGAGGGCTTCTCCGGCGGCGAGAAGAAGCGCCTGGAGATGCTCCAGATGGCGGTCCTCGAGCCCGAGATGGCGGTCCTCGACGAGACCGACTCCGGCCTGGACATCGACGCGCTGCGGATCGTGGCCGAGGGCGTCAACGCGATGCTCAACCCGAACCTCGGCGTCCTCCTGATCACGCACTACCAGCGGCTGCTCAACTACATCAAGCCGGACCAGGTCCACGTCCTCGCCCGCGGCCGGATCATCAAGAGCGGCGGGAAGGATCTCGCGCTCCGGCTGGAGGCAGAGGGCTACGCGCCGGTCCTCCTCGAGGCGGGCTACGACGTGGACGAGACGGACGCCCCCGAGCTCGCCGAGCCGGCGGCGGCGCACTGACCCATGACGGACCTCGCGACCAGCCCCGCAGCCGGCCTCGCCCGCGCCGGCGGGCCTGCGCCCGCGAGCAGCGGGCCTGCGCCGGCGAGCGCTGACCCGCGCGGCCCGCTGGACCCGCGGGCCCTCGCCGCCGACTTCCCGATCCTGGAGCAGCGTCCTCACGGGAAGCGGCTGGTCTACCTGGACGCGGCCGCCACCAGCCAGAAGCCGCGCGTCGTCATCGAGGCGATGGACCGCTACTACCGCGAGTACAACGCGAACGTGCACCGCGCCATCTACGAGATCGGCGAGCGGGCGACGCAGGAGTACGAGGCTGCCCGTGTCAAGGTCGCCCGGCTCATCAACGCGCCGGCCGCCCACGAGATCGTGTGGACCCGCAACGCGACCGAGGCCATCAACCTGGTCGCCTACAGCTGGGGCCGCCGCAACATCGGCCCGGGTGACGCGATCGTCCTCACGGAGATGGAACACCACGCGAACCTGGTCCCCTGGCAGATCCTGGCCCAGGAGGTGGACGGTGACCTGGAGTTCATCCCGATCACGGACGACGGGCTTCTCCGCCTGGACGTCTTCGAGGTGCTCCTCCGCCTGCGGCCGAAGCTGGTGGCGTTCACCCACGTCTCGAACACGCTGGGAACCATCAACCCGGTCCGCGAGATGGTGGAGATGGCCCACGCCGCGGGCGCGCTCGTCCTCGTCGACGGTGCCCAGGCCGTCCCGCACCTGCCGGTGGACGTCCAGGCGCTGGGTGCCGACTTCTACGTCTTCTCCGGGCACAAGATGATGGGCCCGACCGGGTCCGGCGTCCTGTGGGGCCGCCGCGAGCTGCTGGACGCGATGCCGCCGTTCATGACCGGCGGCGACATGATCCGCGAGGTCAAGCTGCGCCGGTCCGAGTTCAACGACGTCCCCTGGAAGTTCGAGGCCGGCACGCCGGACATCAGCGCGGCGATCGGCCTGGGCGTCGCGGCCGACTACCTGCGAGAGCTGGGGATGGACCGCGTGCGCGAGCACGAGCGCGAGCTGGTCGCCTATGCCCTGGATCTCCTGCCGCGGGAAGTCCCGGGGATCTCCCTGTATGGGCCGACGGCCGACCGCCGCGGCGGCGTGATCGCCTTCAACCTCCCGGGGATCCACCCCCACGACGTGGCCCAGATCCTGGATCGATCCGGCATCTGCGTGCGGGCCGGCCACCACTGCACGATGCCGCTCCACGAGCGCCTGGACCTGGCCGCGACCGCGCGCGCCAGCTTCTCCGTGTTCACCTCGACGGACGACATCGACGCCCTCGCCGCAGGCCTCCGGGAGGTCCAGCGGGTCTTCGGGGGGTAGGCGAGGGCATCAGCAGGGGCAGCCAATGCAGGCCGGCGATCGAGCTTCCCACACAGGAGCCCATCCATGAAGGTCCTGTTCGTCGGTGGCACGGGCCTGATCAGCAGCGCCTGCACCCGCCTGGCCGTGGAGCGAGGCGTGGAGCTCTTCCTGCTGAATCGGGGCAGCCATCCTGACCGGGCGCTCGGCGCGACGCTGATCGTCGCCGACCTGCGGGACGAGGGGGCGGTCCAGCAGGCGCTCGCCGGCTACCGGTTCGATGCCGTGGTGGACTGGGTCGCGTTCACCCCCGACGACGTCGAGCGCGACCTTCGGCTCTACCGCGACCGGACCGACCAGTTCGTCTTCATCAGCTCCGCGAGCGCGTACCGGAAGCCGCTGGGCGACTGGCTGCTGCGCGAAGATTCGCCGCTCGCGAACCCGTTCTGGGACTATGCGCGGAACAAGATCGCCTGCGAGGAGCGCCTCATGCGCGCGTTCCGCGAGGACGGGTTCCCGGTCACGATCGTCCGCCCGTCGCTCACCTACGGCGACACACAGGTGCCGCTGGCCGTCAACAGCTGGGAGCGGCCCTTCACGGCGATCGCTCGGATGCGCCAGGGAAAGCCAGTCATCGTGCCCGGCGACGGGACGTCCCTGTGGACGATCACCCACAACAGCGACTTCGCGAAGGGCTTCGTGGGCCTGCTGGGTCGCCGCCAGGCGGTCGGTCAGGCCTTCAACATCATGTCCGACGAGGTCCTGACCTGGGACGAGATCTACCGGCAGGTTGCGGCTGCCGCCGGCGTCGAGGCCCGGATCGTCCACATCGCGTCCGACTTCATCGCGGCCTGCCTGCCGGAGATGCGCGGCACGCTGCTCGGCGACAAGGCCGTCAGCGCGGTCTTCGACACGACGAAGATCAAGCGCTTCGTTCCGGACTTCCAGGCCACGACGCCGTTCGCGGAGGGGATCCGGCGGACCGTGGCCTGGTTCGACGCGGACCCCGCCCGGCAGCAGGTGGACGCCGGGATGGACGCCCGGTGGGACCGCCTGGTCGCGGCCTACGACCTCGGCCTCGCGAACGCGATCGCGGCATTCGAAGGGAGCGCCTGAATCCCGACCGGATCAGTCGGGATTGTGCCCGTGGCGGCTGACAGCGCTAGACTTCACGGCCCATGGACGACCTCTACCGCGACTACATCCTGGAGCACTACCGGCACCCCCACAACTTCGGGATCCTCGAGGCGCCGGATGCGCGCTACGAGGGCGCAAACCCGCTGTGCGGCGACCGCATCACGATGATGCTGGAGATCCGCGACGGGGTGGTGGCCGAGGTGGCGTTCACCGGCCGCGGCTGCGCCATCAGCCAGGCGTCGGCCAGCCTGCTCACCGACGAGATCAAGGGCAAGCCCGTGACCGAGGTCGAGAAGCTGACCGCCGCGGACGTCCTGGACCTGCTGGGAATCGAGATCAGCCCGGCGCGGCTCAAGTGCGCGCTGCTCAGCCTGGACACGGTCAGCCATGCGCTCGAGGAGCGCGGCAACGCGGCCGCCGGCGCGCCCGCGGACGCGGCTGCCGCCGGGGCCTGACCCGCGATCCCGGGCATCCGATGACCAAGTCGTACGCCGACCTGTTCCGCGAGGCCCGGGCGATGGTCCGCGAGGTCACCCCGGAGCAGGCCGACGCGCTCCGCGGCGATCCCGCCACCCTGTTCGTGGACGTCCGCGAGGCCGACGAATGGGCGCAGGGGCACATCCCGGGCGCCCTTTTCGTCCCGAAGAGCCATCTCGAGGAGGAGATCGAGGCGAAGGTCGTCGACCGGGCGCGGCCGGTGGTCCTCTACTGCGCCGGCGGCGTCCGCTCCATCTTCGCCGCTCGGACCCTGCAGGAGATGGGCTACACGGCCGCCGTCTCGATGTCCGGCGGGTTCCGCGAGTGGCACGCGCTGGGCCTGCCGTCGCTTCGACCGCCCGGCCTGACCGCGGATCAGCAGCAGCGCTACAGCCGCCACCTCCTGATGCCCGAGGTGGGGCCGGAGGGGCAGGCGACGCTCCTGCGATCGAAGGTGCTGCTCGTGGGCGCGGGCGGGCTGGGGTCGCCGGCCGCCCTGTACCTGGCGGCTGCCGGCGTCGGGACGCTCGGGATCGTCGACTTCGACCTCGTGGACATCAGCAACCTCCAGCGCCAGGTCCTCCACTCGACGGACCGGGTGGGCCTGAAGAAGGTCGTCTCCGCGGAGGTGGCGATCCGTGCCCTCAACCCGGACGTGACGGTCGTCGCCGTCGACGAGGTGCTTGGCCCGGACAACGTGGAGCGGCTGATCGCCGGCTACGACGTCATCCTGGACGGAACCGACACGTTCGAGACGCGCTATGCGCTGAACGATGCTGCCGTCGTGGCCGGGATCCCGGTGGTCCACGCCTCGGTCTTCCGGTTCGAGGGCCAGCTGACCACCTTCGTCCCGTATTCGGGGCCGTGCTACCGCTGCCTCCACCCGACCCCGCCGCCGCCGGAGCTGGCCCCGGGCTGCTCGGTGACGGGTGTTCTGGGCGTGGTGCCCGGGATCATGGGGCTGCTCCAGGCCACCGAGGTCCTCAAGCTGCTCCTGGGTGTCGGCGAGACGCTCGTCGGACGGCTCGTCCTCTTCGACGCGCTCGAGGCGACGTTCACCGAGCTGCGGTTCCGACGCGATCCGGCCTGCCCGGTCTGCTCCGACGCAGCCGTGGCGGCGCGCGCGGCGGGGCGGCCGTTACCGAGGCCGGAGTCCCCGACCGAGGCGCTGGCCTTCCCATTCCCGGCGCCACCGCAGGAGATCATCGCCTGAGCCGGTCGCGGCCCGCGCGCGCCGACGCGGCCAGAGTCCAGCCGGGCACCATGCACCCGGGTCCCGCGCGGGCGTCGCTTCCGGCCGCGATCCGCCACGCGATCGCGGCGCATGCCCGCGCCGAGTACCCCAACGAGGCCTGCGGCATCATCGCCGGGACGGCCACGGCCGCCGCCGGCGGCGCGGCCACCCGCTGGCACGCCACCCGCAACCGGGCCGCGTCGCCGCTCCGCTACGAGATCGACCAGGACGACCTCCTGCGCGTCGTGCTCGCGATCGACGACGCGGGCGAGGTGATCTGGGGGATCGTCCACTCCCACGTCCGATCGCCCGCTCGACCGTCACCGACCGACGTCGGTCTCGCGTTCTATCCGGACGCGCTCTACCTGCTGGTCTCGTTGAGCTCCGACGAGGCCGACCCGGTCACCGGCGCGGAGAGCGTCCGCGCGTGGCGGATCGTCGACGGGCAGGTCTTCGAGGTGGCGCTGGCGATCGCGTGAGGAGCCGCTACGCCCTCGCCGCGAGGGCGTGCACGAGACTCGCCTCCGTGGGAGTGCTCCCGACCCTCAGCCGCGCACCGACCCTTGCGGCGAGCGGTGGCTCGAGGTAGGCATCGGCCAGCGCCGGCCAGTTCACCTCGGCGAACACCTCGGCCGGCGTCCCATCGAGCACGATGCGCCCGGCGCGCATCACGACGACGCGGCCGAACGTCTCGGCCACGAACCGCATGTCGTGGCTGACCGTGATGACCGTTCGTCCCTCGGCGGTCCGCGCCGCCACGATCGCCCGCACCCGCGCCACCCCGCGGAGGTCCTGGCCGGTCGTCGGCTCGTCGAGGACGACGACCGGGGTCCGCATCGCGAGGACCGACGCGATCGACAGGAGCTTCCGTCGCGAGTAGCCCAGGTCGTACGGGTTCTCGCCGGCGGAACCTGCCAGCCCGACCTCCTCCAGCGCCTCCGCCACTCGCCCGTCGAGCTCTGCGCCGCGCAACCCGAGGTTTCGAGGTCCGAATGCCACCTCTCTGCGCACGCTGCCCGCGAAGATCTGGCGGTCCGGATCCTGGAACGCGAGGCCGACCAGCCGCGCAAGCTCGGCGACGTGGCGTCGCCCGACCGCGGAACCGTCGAGCAGGACCTGCCCTTCGTCGGGTCGAAGCAGCCCATTGAGATGACGAACCAGGGTCGACTTCCCGCTCCCGTTCTGGCCAATGATCGCCAGGGCCTCGCCGGGTCCGATCGCGAGATCGACACGGTCGAGCGCCCGGACCCCGCCGGGGTACGAGTAGGCGACTCCCCGGATCTCGACCGCGATCACGTGGCGAGCTCCGCCATCAGCCGGTCGGTCTCGGCGGCCGTTCCCAGGCCAGCGGCTGCCAGCGCCGATTGGACACGGACCCGGGGCGGCGGCTCCACCCCGTGCCCGGGGAGCGCCGCGTCGCCCAGCACATCGGCCGTCGGCCCCTCGCGGACGATCCTGCCTTCGTCCACGACGACGACACGATCCGCGAGCCGGTCGAGGAGGGCGGTCTTGTGCTCGACGACCAGGATCGCCGTCCGGCTCTCCCGCACCAGGCGGCGGAGCGCGTCGCCCACCAGCCGTGTCCCTTGCGGATCGAGCTGGCTGGTTGGCTCGTCGAGGATGAGGAAGTCGGGCCGCAGCGCGAGGATCGCGGCGAGCGCGACCAGCTGCGCCTGGCCGCCCGACAGGCGGGCCGGGTCGCGATCCGCGAGCGAGGCGATCCCGAGGGCCCCGAGGCAGGCTTCGACTCGCTCGATCACCGCCGGGAGCGAGAGGCCGAGATTGCGCGGGCCGAAGGCGACCTCCTCGAACACCGTCGAAGCTGTCCCGGAGAGCTGCGCCTGCGCGTCCTGGAAGAGGATCCCGCAGCGCTGGGCCAGCTCGTGCGGCCGCATGTCGGTGGTCTCGCGCCCGTCGATCGTCACCGATCCGCTGAGCCGGCCCGAAACGACAACCGGCGCCAGACCGGACGCCACCAGGCAGAGCGTGCTCTTCCCGGCCTCGTTCGGACCCACGACGCCCAGCACCGACCCGGTCGAGATCTCGAGATCGACGGAGTCCAGCGCGTCGCGGCGCGCGCCGGCGTACCGATACGTCGCCGCCGACAGGCGAAGTGTCACGGTCGCCGCCTCACGGGAGCGGAAACCGCCCGGCGATCGACGCGCCGACGACGACGATCGTCCCGACGCCCAGCAGCCACCGCAGGGCGCGCTGCGCGCCGCTGTCGGGCAGGATCCGCATGACGGTCCGGCGGGCGGGGGCGGAGAAGCCGCGCGCCTCGAGGGCGACGGTTCGCTCCTCGACTTCCGAAAGGGCGCCGAACACCATGGGGCCCGCCAGCGGCACGATCCCCCGGATTCGCCGGCGCACTGACCCTTCCGTGTCGAGGCCGCGCGCCCGCTGCGCCTCCACGATCTCCGTCGCGCGCGACGCCATGGCCGGGATCATCCCAATCGCGGAGCCAACGACGAACGTCAGTCGCCGGCCCGTCCCGCGACGCTCGAGGTCGGCCAGGAAGTCGTCGGTCGCCGTCGTGAGGCTGAAGACGGCAACGCTCAGGGCGAACGCCACGACGCGCAGCGTGGCCTGCAGCGCCACGGTCACGCCCGTGCCCGTCGCCGCGAACGGCCCGACCCTGAAGAGCACGTCCGTCGCGCCCGGGTAGAGGAACGCGTTGATGAGCAGGATCGAGACGACGATCGGGATCGTGGCGAGGACGAAACGTCGAAGGGAGCGCGAGACGCCCGCGACCAGCGCGATCGCAGCCGTCAGCAGGAGCACGCTCAACGGGCCCGTCCAGCCCCGGACCCCGAACGCGACGAGCGCGCTCGAAAGCGCGACCACGGACTTCGTGAACGGGTTCAGCGAGCGGTATGTCCCGGTGGGGACCCGGAGGACGTATGCAGGGAGGCCGGCGGCGCTGCCTTCCGGGTTCGCGACCGACGGATCCGGCCCGCGGTCAGGCGGCACGGTCCCTGACGAGCCGGTCACCCAGCGGGAACCTGGCGAGGAGTCTCGGGGAGAGCCCGCTGAGGATGATGAACACGACGAAGCTCGTGATCGTCTTGTCGATCGGGTCGCTGAACAGGCCCTGGCCGAGCGACGCGTGTATGACGTCCGACCCGCCCTGCCGCAGGGCCGCGACGAGCAGGTCGGTTCCGCCGCCCGTGACCCCACCGAAGGCGATCGCGGAGATCGGTGCCGAAACGAACGCGGCGACGATGCCGGTCAGCACGCCGGCCACGGCGACCCAGAGACCGGCGAGGTCGCGTCGGACGTAGATGAAGGCGGCCACGACGACCGCGACGATCACCGCGATCACAGCTGCCGCCGTGTACACCCAGCTGGGGTATCCACCCACATTCGGATCCGTGTACGCGGGGTTGTTGAGGATCGGGATGACCACGACGACCGCGATCACGCCCGCGGCAATCGCCGCCACGATCAGCTGCATCCCGGAGGCGGGCCTCGACCGGTAGACCGCCAACTGTCCCCAGATCCCGGCGAGCAACCCAATGACGCCGGCGGTGATCGCGAACGGCCCGATCGTGCCTCCCCCGATCACCGGCGCGTACTGCCAGATCAGGTTCGACAGGATCCCCGTCAGGGCCCCGGCGATCGGCCCCGCGAGCACGCCCACGAGGATCGTCCCGATCGAATCGAGGTAGATGGGCAGCTTGAGGATCGTCTGGACGGTGTACCCCAGGACGATGTTGATCGCGATCGCGATCGGGATCAACACGATCACCCGCGTGCTGAACTGCCGTGACAGCCAGGCCATGGTGCTCAGACCTCCCTCGACCCGTACGTGGCGCGCTCGGTCGCCGCCGCGCCCGCGTCGTGCCGGCGACCGCGTGGGCGCAGTGTCCCACGCCGGACGTTGCCCCCGCCCGGTCTCCGTGGGCCCATGCCCGGCACCCTCAGCCGATCCGCGCCGCCAGCCCGCCGACCCGCTCGATGAAGCGCTCGATGAACGCCTCCGCGTTTCCGTCGACCGCCACGTCCAGCGTGGGCGGCCGGCCCCAGGCGCGGCGCCAGTCCGCGACGGTCTCGCCGGTGGTCAGCGTGCCGGCCAGCTCCACGTCCACGGCGACTGCCTGGCTGCGCACCAGGGACGGGTCCAGCGCTGCCGCGACCGCGAACGGATCGTGGATGAACGCGCCGTAGAAGCCGTCGTTGCGGACGTGGAACTCCATGTAGAAGCGGAGCGCGTCGTCGATGAAACGGAGGACCGGGTTCGTGCGGAGGGGCGTCCCGACGCCTGCGCCGGGCGCGACGCTGACGCCGGTCGCGGCGCCGACGCCGGTCGCGACGCCCGCCCGGACCGCCAGCGCCGCGAGATGGTCCGGCAGGAGCTTCGCGCGCTCCGTGACGTCGAGGCCCAGCGCCAGCGGGAGCGGCGCCATGCCGGCGGCAACGCGCGCCTCCGTCACGTCCGGCCGTCCGAACGCCGCGATGCAGCGCTGTGCCGCGTCCGGATCGACGCTCACGTTCCACTCGGTCGTCGGGGCGGTGTTGCCCGGCGATCGATAGCTGCCGCCCATGATCACCCAGCGTCGCAGGAGTGTCGGGAGGGCGGGCTCGCGCTGGAGGGCGACCGCCAGGTTTGTCATGGGCCCCAGCGTCACGAGCGTCAACTCGCCGGGGCGGCGCCGCGCCTCCTCGACGATGAGGTCCGGCCCGAACCGCGTCGAAAGCGGCCGGCCGGCCGGCGGCAGGACCGCGTACCCGATCCCCCGCGGGCCGTGCGTCTCGGGCGTCGTCACCAGGTCGCGGACGAGCGGCGTCTCCCGCCCCAGCGCGACCTCGACGTCGATGCGACCGGCGAGCTCCAGCACTGCCCGCGTGTTCTCGGCGACCTGTCGGGCGTCCACGTTGCCCGCGACGCAGGTGACGGCCACGATCTCCGCCTCCGGCGACGCACACGCGTACAGGAGGGCAAGGCTGTCGTCGATCCCGGTGTCGACGTCGAGGAGCAGGGCGGTGCGTCCGGTCACGACCCGATGCTAGCGCGCCCGGCGCCGAGCGCCACCGCCGGCCCGTTGCCGGGCCGCGCGCATCGCCGCCTGCCGTCCTCGCCCGTACACTCGGGAGCGCGATGTCGAACCGCCACCCGCGCGCCCCGCTCCGTCCCGGCACGACGATCGGCGTGCTCGGGGGCGGCCAGCTCGGTCGCATGCTCGGGTTCGCGGCGCGCTCCATGGGCTACCGGATCGTGGTCCTGGACCCGGACCCGGCGTGCCCGGCGGCCGCGATCGCCGACCGCGTCGTCGTCGGCGCATACGACGACGCGGCCGCGGCCGCGGAGCTCGCCACCCTCGTCGACGTGGTCACGTACGAGCTGGAGCACGTGGACGCCAGCGTGGTTGCCGCGCTCGACGCAAAGCTTCCGGTCCGGCCCGGCCTCCTCGCCCTGACCGTGGCGCAGGACAGGCTCGCGGAGCGGCGGTTCGCGGCGGGCCTCGGGATCGCGACCGCGCCGTGGCGCGAGGTGGCCGACGACGCCGACCTCGCCGCAGCAGCCCGCGAGCTCGGCTTCCCGCTCCGGCTGAAGGCGCCGTTCGGGGGCTACGACGGGCGAAGCCAGGTCCGGATCGGGTCAGCGGACGAGCTGCCCGGGGCGCTGGAGCGACTGGGCCGCCCACCGGGGACGCCGCTCCTGCTGGAGGCGGAGCTGGACTTCGCCATGGAGCTCTCCATCGTGCTTGCCCGCGGGCTCGACGGCGGGACGGCCGCGTTCCCGGTCAGCCGGAACGTGCACGACACCGGGATCCTCGTGGAATCGGTCGCGCCGGCAGACGTGCCCGCCGGCGTCGCGGCCGCCGCCACCGCGCTCGGCGAGCGGATCGCCGAGGCGCTCGACTCGGTCGGCGTCGTCACCGCGGAGCTGTTCCTGCTCCGGGACGGCACCCTCGCGGTCAACGAGCTTGCCCCGCGGGTCCACAACAGCGGCCACTGGACCATCGAGGGTGCCCGGACCAGCCAGTTCGAGCAGCACGTCCGCGCGATCTGCGGGCTCCCGCTGGGCGACCCGACCGCGCTCGGGCCAACCGCGATGGTCAACCTCCTCGGGACGGGGGAGGCGCGAGAGGCCTCGCTGGAGGGCGCCGCCGAGGCGCTCGCCGACCCGCTGGCCCACCTCCACGTCTACGCCAAGCGCACCGTCTTCGAGCGACGGAAGATGGGCCACCTGACGCTGGCGGGAGCAGCCACGCCCGACGAGGCGCTGCGGCGAGCACGGGCGGCCGTCGCGAAGCTCCGGTGGGCGTGAGCGGGGCCGGGCTCAATCCGCGACGTCGAATACATCCAATGCACGAACCGGACCAGCGCCGGGCCATCTGGCCGCAGCGGACGTCACGATCGTGCGCCCGATGAGACGTCGCGACGAGCAGCGGGCCGAACCCATTCCTCAGGTGACCGGCCACGCCGAAACGGCGTCGCCCGGCGGTCCGAGCGTGCGTCTGATGCAGCGGCCGGTCGAATTCGTGTGCCTCACGAAGAGATCCGACGCGAAAGCACCGGCGCGCCCGCTCGCGACCTCCGCCGCTGGCGGGCGCGCGCGACCCCGCGATGGGGCAGAATCCGCCACACGCCCGCGACGCGCCACGCGCCGCGACGAGTGTCGCCCAGATCCCGCACAGGAGACCCGTCCCCATGCCAGGTCAGCCCCACCGCGTCACCGTCATCCCGGGCGACGGGGTCGGCCCGGAAGTGGTCCTGTCCGCGCAACGGATCATCGCCGCGGCCGGCGTCGCCATCGACTGGGAGTCGGCCGAGGCGGGCGCCGAGGTCTTCAAGCGGGGTGACACCTCCGGCGTGCCGCAGGCGACCCGCGACTCGATCGCCCGGACCCGGGTGGTCCTGAAGGGCCCTCTCGAGACACCCGTCGGGTTCGGCGAGAAGAGCGCCAACGTCACGCTGCGCAAGCTGTTCGAGACGTACGCCAACGTCCGGCCGGCGCGCGAGCTGCCCGGCGTCCCCACCCGCTACGCGGGCGAGGGCGTCGACATGATCATCGTCCGCGAGAACGTGGAGGACCTCTACGCCGGCATCGAGCACATGCAGACGCCCGACGTCGCCCAGTGCCTCAAGGTGATCAGCCGGAAGGGCAGTGAGAAGATCATCCGCTACGCGTTCGAGCTCGCCCGCCGCGAGGGGCGGCGCAAGGTGACCTGCGCCACGAAGGCGAACATCATGAAGCTCACCGAGGGCCTCTTTAAACGGGTCTTCGAGGAGCTCGCTCCGGAGTACCCGGAGATCGCCGCCGAGCACTTGATCATCGACAACGTGGCCCACCAGATGGCCAAGAACCCGGCCCAGTTCGACGTCGTGGTGACCACGAACCTCAACGGCGACATCATCAGCGATCTGGCATCCGGGCTGGTGGGTGGCCTTGGCTTCGCGCCATCCGGCAACTACGGCGACGACGTCGCGATCTTCGAGGCGGTCCACGGCTCGGCGCCGAAATACGCCGGCAGGGACCTCGTCAACCCCACCGCGCTGGTCCTCAGCTCGCTGATGATGCTGCGGCATCTCGACGAGTCGGACGTCGCGGACCGGATCGAGGACGCCGTCCTCGTGACGCTCGAGGAAGGCCACTCGGTCACCCAGGACCTGGCCCGGCAGACCGGCGGCGACGTGGAACAGGCCGCCTCCACGACCGGCTTCACGGATGCGATCATCGCGAACCTCGGCCGCCAGCCGTCGACCGTGCCGCCGCGCCTCGGGTCGGAGCGGCCGTCGGGCACTGCCAGGCAGCGGCCCCACTGGTCGTACGGCGAGGCGGTCTCCGCGGCGGTCCCGCGTGTGACGGTGGGCGTGGACCTGTTCCTCGAATCCTGGGAATCGCCCGACGTCGCCGGCCCCGTCCTGGAGCAGCTTTCCGGGGATGCGCTCCGGCTCCAGATGATCTCGAGCCGCGGCACGATGGTCTACCCGACGACGGGGCTGTCGCCCGACAGCGTGGGCCTCCTGCGCGCGCGCTTCGTCGCCCGCCAGGACGGCGGCGCGGCCTCGGACGAGGAGATCCTGGCGCTCCAGGGCCGCGTGGCCCGGCGCTTTGCCTGGACCCACGTCGAGAAGCTCCACGTCTTCGCCGGTGAGCCGGGCTACACGAAGGCGCAGGGCCAGTAGGCCGTGGCTGACGGAGCCGGCCGACCGGCACGCGGGGCGCCGGTCGTCGGGATCGTCGGGATCGTCGGGGGAAGCCGGAGCGACTTCCCGATCCTCGAGAAGGCACGGGCGCTCCTGGACCAGCTGGGCGTGCCCTGCGAGCTGCGGGTGGTCTCCGCCCACCGGACGCCGGACCACCTCTTCCGGTATGCCGAGACGGCGGCCGGGCGGGGGATCCGCGTGATCGTGGCAGGGGCCGGGGGCGCCGCGCACCTGCCCGGGATGCTGGCCGCGAAGACGCAGCTGCCGGTGATCGGCGTCCCGATCCCCACCCAGCACCTCGGCGGCCTCGACTCGCTGCTCTCGATCGTCCAGATGCCGCGCGGCATCCCTGTTGCCACCGTCGCGATCGGGAGCGGTGAGAACGCGGCGCTGCTTGCCGCGGCGATCCTCGCGCTTTCCGACGACGCGCTCGCGGCGCGGCTGGCGGCATACCGGGCTGCCCAGACGGCGAGCGTCCTTGGCGACGAGAGCAACGCCGAGCCGCTCGTGTGACCGCCAACCTGGGGCTGCCCCCGCGGAGCGTGCCGGAGCCGCGGCCGACCCCGCTCCAGAAGCACTATGTGCTGCTGTCTGCCCCCGCCCTCGTCCTCGGGACCGTCGCGATCACGGCGCTGGAGATGGGCGCGGCGCCCGGCAGCCCGCTGATCAAGGTGTGCGTCGTGATCGCGGCGCCGCTTCTCGCGATCGCGAACGCAGACGCCATCGTCCGGATCTGGCGTTCGGCCTGGGCGTGGATGCCCGTCGACGCCACGAAGGGCCGGTTCCGGCTGGCCTGGGTGGCCGTCGGCGTGATCCTCTACGCGCTCCTGCTCGTCGCGGCCTGGCTGGTGCTGACGGCATGAGCCACGGGACGCGTCGCCCGCCGACGCCGGTCGGCCTCTCGGACCTCCGCTCGACCGACGAGGCGAGCCTTCCGCAGCCGGGCGTGGACGCGGGCGCCGGTCACGGCGTCCCGGCCTGGCTCGCTGCCACGCTCAACCACTGCTCCCGGTGCGGCGCCCCTCTTCACCTCGGCATGGTGCCCGGGGAGGACCGCGAACGCCTGGCGTGCGATGCGTGCGGCTTCGTGGCCTACGTCAACCCGCGCCTGGTCGTCACCTGCCTGCCGGTCACCGACCAGGGCGAGGTGATGCTCCTGCGCCGTGGCATCGAGCCGGGCCGCGGCCTCTGGGCGCAGCCGGGCGGCTTCATGGAGATCGACGAGACGGTCGAGGCGGGCGCGATCCGCGAGACGCTGGAGGAGACCGGCCTGCTCGTCGAGCCGAGATCGATCGTGGGCCTCTACACGCGCCCCGAGGCGGCGATCGTCGTCATCGCGTTCGAGGCCCGCATCGTGGGCGGCGCCGTCACCGAGACACCGGAGGCGCTGGAGGTCCGGCCATTCCGCCCGGACGCCATCCCGTGGTCCGGGCTGGCCTTTCGCACGACCGAGTGGGCGCTCCGCGACTGGGTCCGCCGCGTCCGCCCGGACCTGGAGCCCGGCGGCCGGTGAGCGCCGGCGGCGAGCGCGAGGGAGGCGGGGCCGCCCGCGCGCTCGGGCAGTCGCAGAGCCCCGCGACGCTGGACGCGGAGGGCATCGTCTTCCTCGGCCCGGGTGCGTTCGAGATCGCCAGGTACCGTGTTGATCCGCCCGGCCCCGGCGAGGTGCGTGTCCGGATGGCCGCCTCCGGCGTCTGCCACTCCGACCTGCACGTCCTTGATGGGCACTGGGCGCGGCCGGCTCCCCTGGTCATGGGCCACGAGGGGGCGGGCTGGGTCGAATCCGTCGGGCCGGCAGCAGGCGGCGGGCCGAAGGCCGCCGGAAGGCCGAGCGTCGCCGCCGAGCCTGACGCGACCGGTGCCGCGTCCCCCGGCCCGCGCCGTGGACCGCGCGTGGGCGACCTTGTCGTGCTCGCCTGGACGGCGCCGTGTGGCCGCTGCGCCGCCTGCCTCCGCGGCGAGGGCTGGCTGTGCATCTCCCCTGCGGGGTCCGGCCACCGGCGGGCAGCCGGCGACGTCCGCATCCGTCGTCCGGACGGGACCGCCCTCGGCGCGTACTCGGGGATCGGGACGATGGGCTCGGTCCAGGTCGTGGCCGCGGACGCGGCGATCCCGGTGGATCCGCGCACGGACCCAGCCGTCGCCGCGCTGATCGGCTGTGCGGTCACGACGGGCGTCGGAGCGGTGACCCGGAGCGCGCGCGTGCAGCCCGGCCAGACGGTTGCCGTGGTCGGGCTCGGCGGCGTGGGGCTCGCGGCCGTGCTCGGCGCCCGGCTCGCGGGCGCCCGCAGGATCGTGGCGATCGACCGTCTCCCGGCGAAGCTCGACCGGGCCGCCGAGCTGGGCGCGACCGACCTTCTGGTTGCGGGCGCCGACCCGAGCGAGACTGCGGCTTCACTGCGGGCGATCCGCGCGGGCTGGGGCGAGGGTCGCGACGGAGTGGACCACTCGTTCGATGCCTCCGGGTCGATCGCGGGCATCGAGACCGCACTGGCCGCGGTCCGGCCTGGCGGGACGACGACCCTCGTGGGCATGCCGCCACAGGCAGCCCGGCTGGAGCTGGACGTGTACTCGTTCGTCGAATCGGGCGCCCGGATCCTGGCCAGCAACTACGGGTCGGCCGTCCCCTCGGAGATCTTCGTGGAGCTCGCCCGTCACTCGGTCGAAGGCTCGCTCCCGCTCGAGCGGCTGGTCGAGGAGCGGATCGGGCTGGCCGACGTCGCAGCCGCCTTCGAGGCGCTCCGCCGGGGCGACGGCGCCCGCCGGGTCATCATCTTCGCCCAGGGCTGAGTCCACGGTCGTCGCGCCGGGAGCCCTGGACGGGCTCCCGGTCGGGTCAGTAGATCGTCGCCGCCGTGGCTGGGATGCTCAGCGTGAACGCGCTGTCGGGGATCGGCGCATCCGGGCTCAGCTCCGTCGCCGTGGCCAGGCGGCTCAGGGCCGTGCCGTAGCGCTCCTCGAGACGGGCCACGACGCCGGTCTCGCGGTCGACTGCGAGCACCAGGCGGTGGTCCGGCCGGTCGCCGGCCATCTCGATCGCCCGCGGGTGGAGCGACTCGATGACGACGGCTTCCCGGCCCCCGACGAGCTCCGAGCCGACGATCCGGCAGGCCCCCGTGGCCAGCACGTTCTGGCAGTAGCCGGCCGGGTGCACGAACGTGTCCACGAGCGAGTTGGCCGGAAGGCCCGTCCGGGGGTGATAGGCGCGCGCCGTCCCGGGCAGGTCGCGGCCGTCGAGCCCTGCCACCCGTGGTCGCGACGGGCGGACGGTTCCCAGCCTGTGCCCGGCCCGCCAGGTCCGGACCGTCTCGCCGTCCAAGAGCCAGACGTCGTGGTTCGTCGGCGTCCGATCCTCCGGGCGGATGGTCGTGACGCGTGCGGAGCCCGGGTGCCGGAGCAACAGCTCGTGGAGCCGGACCGTCTCATCGCGCGCGACCCAGGTCCGCTCCTCGAGGCGCAGGCGGAGCGTCTCGAAGCGCAGCTCCGCGTCCCGCATGAACGAGAAGAGCGTCTCGACATCGGGCAGCCCCGCGGGCAGCTGGGCGATCTCCGGGTGGCGTTCGCCGTCTGCGCCCAGGCTGAGAGCGGCGGCGGCGGACCAGCGGGCGGTCGAGGACATGCGCGGCATTCTAACGTGCGGTTCCGCGCGCGCGATCTGGGGAGCGCGGTCGGCCCGCGTAGACTCAAGCCATGGAGCCAGCCTTCCCGTGAGCCGGCACGTCGCGGCCAACGGCCTCTCGGTCGCGTTCCACGTCGCGGGGAGCGGCCCGCCGCTCGTGATGCTGCACGGGGCTTCGTCGACGGGACGCGTGGATTTTGCGGCCCAGATCCCGCTCTTCGGCAAGGCCTTTCGCTGCTACCTGCCCGACGCGCGCGGGCACGCCGGCACGCGCTGGGATCCGGCAGCCGGCCTGCGCTACGGCGACCTGGCTGTGGACCTGGACGCGTTTGCCAATGCATGCAACCTCGGCACGTTCCACCTGCTCGGCTTCTCGATGGGTGGCGCCACGGCGCTGCTGTACGCGATGCGCCGCCCGGAACGGCTCCGGACCCTGGTGCTGGTCGGGACGTCGCCGGAGGTCGAGCCTCGCACCCACGTCATCCGCCACCTCGCCAACGTCACCCGGATCGAGGCACAGGACCCGGCCTGGGCCGACCGGCTGGCGCGGCGCCACGACCCGACCCAGGGAGAGGGCGCCTGGCGTCGCCTGATGCCCGCGATCATCGCGATGGTCGAGCACCAGCCCGGCATCCCGGCGGCCGATCTCCGCCGCGCCGAGGTGCCCGCGCTCGTCGTGGTGGGCGACCGGGACCCGTTCGTGCCGGTGCCCCAGGCGTGGCAGCTGGCTCGGCAGCTGCCCGACGCGCGACTGGCCGTGATCCCGGGTGCCGGCCACGAGGCGATGGCCCGCCAGCCGGGCATCTTCAACGAGGCGTGCGCGGCCTTCTGGCGATCCACCCAGGCGGTCGCCGCGGCCCGGGCCGGCCGGGTCGCCGCGCGCGATCCCGGCGCCGAGGTCCTGTGATCCGGCCCCGCGTCGTCGGAGTGCATCTCGACGAGCCCCGGGGATGGCGTGGATACTGTGCCGTGACGTGCCGGTCCCACCGGCGCGGCAGGGAGCGAGACGCGTGACCGAGGCGCTCGACGCGATGGGCCACTCCGGCACCGACCTTGTCGGGGTCGCCTACCCGGTGCGCCGGCCGGCGACCGGCGATGGCGACGAAGGTGCACGCCTCGACGGAGTTGCGCTCGTCACGCTCAATCGTCCGCGCGTGCTCAACGCCCTCAGCCTTGCGCTGCTGACGGATCTCGGCCGGATCGTCGAGACGCTCGACGCCGACCCGGGGGTCCGGGCGATCGTGATCACCGGGGCCGGAACACGCGCCTTTGCCGTGGGTGCCGACGTCGGCGAGCTTGCCGAACAGACCCCCGACTCGCTCGCCGAGGTCGAGGGCATCCGGGGCTGGGACCGGGTGGCCGCGATCGGCACGCCCACGATCGCAGCCGTCCGGGGATACGCGCTGGGGGGTGGCTGCGAGCTGGCGATGGCCTGCGACATGCTCGTGGCCGGGAGCGACGCGGTCTTCGGGCAGCCCGAGATCAGGATCGGGATCATCCCCGGCGGCGGCGGCACGCAGCGGCTCACCCGGGCGATCGGCGCCGCACGGGCGATGGAGCTGATCCTGACCGGCAGGCAGGTTCGCGCCGACGAGGCGGCCCGCCTGGGCCTCGCCACGCGGGTGGTCCCGGCCGAGGAGACGCTGGCGAGCGCCCTCGACCTCGCTGCCGAGATCGCGGCGCTTCCGGCGGGCGCGGTGCGCGCTGCGAAGGCGGCGGTTCGCGCGGCTGCCGAGCTGCCACTTGCCGGCGGCGTCCTCCACGAGCGGGAGCTCTTCCGGCAGCTGTTCGGAACGCCGGACCAGGCCGAGGGGATGCGCGCGTTCCTGGAGAAGCGACCCCCGCGCTGGGAGGGTCGGCAGTGACCGGCGTCTCGCTCGCCCCCGAGCACGACTGGGCGTCCGCGGCCGGGCTGGTCTTCCCGGTCCTGCGGCCGGCGGGCACCCTCGGCACGTTCCTCGACCGCCTGGCCACGCCGATGAGCGCTGCCGGGGACACCCAGCCGGTGATCGACCCGGGGCCGGCGGACCTCGTGGTCGCGTACGTGATCTCGGCCGTCGGGTTCGACGTCCTCGTCAACGGCGACCATCTCGCCGCCTGGTCGATTCCGCCGGCGGCGCTCCGCGAGACGGCGTTCCGGAACCTGGCGGAGTGGTCGGCCCGGGCTTCCTGGTCGGAGGAGGTCGACGGCATGCGACGCATCCTCTCGTCCGATACCGGTGACGGGTGGGACGCGTCGCGCATCCTGCTGCCGGAAGTGGTTGCCCATCTCGACTCGACGCTCGGTGAAGGCGGGGCCCGGGTGCTGGTGGGGCTTCCGGCGCGCCACCTCCTGCTGGCGGGAGCGCTTCACCCGGACGACCCGGAGTTCGGGCCGCAGTTCGCGGACTTCGTCCGGGACTACGCGGACGACTCGGACGAGGCGATCGACGTGCGCGTCTTCGAGCTGGTCGCCGGGCGCCTCGTGCTGTTCTCGGTAGCCGCGCCGCCCGGCTGACGCGTCGTCTCCAGGCTGCTCCTCAGCGGAACGCAGTGAGGGCGCGCTCGAACGCGGCGAGCGCGCGGGGCGAATAGAGCACGAACGTCACGCGCTCCAGCGGCGCGCCCGAGCGGAGCGACTCCGCGACCGTCCCGATCGCGATGCGCGCCGCGTCGTCGAGCGGATACCCATAGGCGCCGGCGCTGATCGCCGGGAGCGTGAGCGTGCGGGCGCCGAGCTCGGCGGCGATGCTCAGGACGGACCGGTAGGCGCCGGCCAGCTGGACCGACTCCCCGTGGTCGCCGCCGCGCCAGACCGGGCCCACGGCGTGGATCACCCAGCGCGCCGGGAGTGCTCCCGCGCCGGTCGCCACTGCGGTCCCCGCCGGAGTCCCGTACGAGTGGCGCGCCCGCAGCTCGGCCATGATCTCCGGGCCGCCGGCTTGATGGATGGCCCCGTCAACGCCACCGCCGCCCGCGAGTGCCGCGTTCGCCGCGTTGCCGATCGCGTCCGCGGCCACCGTCGTGATGTCGCCCTGGACGAGGACGAGCAGGCCTCCGCCGAACTGGTGCTCCATCTCGCCTCCGCCGGAGCCCGGCCGCCGGGACCCGGCCGAACCCGCCACAAACCGGCCAGACGCGGCCGGACGAGGCCATTCTGCGCCTGTTCGCGGCCGCCAGCCGCTCGATCGATGGGTCCTGGACGGCCGAATCTTCCATGTCTGCGCGATCCCGCCTATCCTGCAGCCCCCGGCACGAGGTCCGGGACGAGCGGCACCGGGCCGCCACGGCCAGTCAATGGGAGAGAATCCATGCGCCTTCGTTCATTCGCACCGCTCGCCGCCACCGCGGCCGTCGCCGTCCTCATTGCCGCCTGTGGCGGCTCCGCCACCGCTGCCCCGAGCGTCGCAACGCCGGCCGCGGCGGCATCCGTCGCCCCGTCGGTCGAGCCCTCCCCCTCGCCCGCGGCGAGCACGGCCGCGGCGGCGAGCGGCGCCCTCCCGAGCATCGGGCTCCCCAACCAGGACACGAACCTGGAAGCCGTGCTGCCCAGCACCTTCGGCGGCGTGAAGCTGCAGAAGATCAGCATGAAGGGCGCGCAGTTCCTGGGCCAGAGCACCAGCCCGGAGTTCAACAACGCGATGAGCGCGCTCGGCCTGACCACGGCGGACGTGAGCGTGGCCATCGCGGCCGACCCGACGGGCACGTTGGGCGTGACGTTCCTCGCGATCCGGTTCGCCGGCGCCGACAGCGGCAAGCTGTCGCAGGTCTTCCAGGCGGCCTCGCAGGCGTCGGGGGACGTCGTCACCTCCGTCAACCTCGCCGGCAAGGACGTCCTGAAGGCGAAGAGCTCCAACGGGGACCTCAGCTACTACTACGTGAAGAACGACACCGTCCTCGGCGTCACGGGTCCCAAGGACGACACCGCCGCCGCAGCGGCCCTCGCCGTCCTTCCCTGAGCCGTCCGGCCGCGGGGCGGGGCCGCAACCCGGCCGCGCCCCGCGGCGTGAACGTTCCCAATGGCCCCGCGCTGTCTCGATCGCCCAGCCCGGAACCTCCTGCCTGAGCCCAACCCGGATCGCCGCCGCCGCAGCCGCCCCGGGCGAGGCCACATCGGAGACACGCCTCATGCGCCGTCGCTTCTTGGTTCCGCTCGCCGCCTTCGGGGTGCTGGCTGTCCTGCTCGCCGCGTGTGGCGGCTCTGCCACCCCGGCCCCGGGCGCCGCGGCCCCGTCTGTCGAGCCGTCCGCCTCACCGGGGGCCAGCGCGGCCGCGGATGCGAGCGCCTCACCGGCAGCGAGCGGCGCCCTCCCGAGCATCGGGTTTCCCAACCTGGACGCGACCCTGGAAGCCCTGCTGCCGAGCACGTTCAACGGCGTGACCCTCCAGAAGCTCAGCATGAAGGGAGCCCAGTTCCTTGGGCAGGACCCGACCTCGGACATCACCACGGCGGTCACGGCGCTGGGCCTGACCACGGCCGACGTCAGCGTGGCGATGGCGGCGGACCCCACCGGTGCGATGAGCGTCACGTTCGCCGCCATCCGGTTCGCCGGCGCCGACAGCGCCAGGCTTCTCCAGGTCTTCCAGGCCGCCGCACAGGGGTCGGGCAGTCCCGTCACGTCGGCCAACGTCGGCGGCAAGGACGTCATCCGGTCGCAGGACACGGCCGGGGGGACCTTCAGCTACTTCTACGTGCGGAACGACGTGGTCCTGGCCGTCACGGCCACCGACGACGCGTCCGCCGCGCCGGCCCTCCAGCTCCTCCCCTGACGCATCCGTCGCGGGGGCGAGCCCGGCCTACAATCGCCGCATGCGCCGTGATCGTGCCCGCCCGCTCCGCGATGCCTGGATCATCGACGCCGTTCGGACGCCGATCGGGCGGTATGGCGGCGCGCTGGCAACGGTGCGGCCGGACGATCTGGCCGCGCTCGTCATCCGGGCCATCGTGGACCGGACGGGAATCGACCCCGTGAGCGTCGAGGACGTCATCCTGGGCTGTGCCAACCAGGCCGGCGAGGACAACCGGAACGTGGCGCGGATGGCTGCGCTGCTGGCCGGTCTCCCGGTGGAGGTGGCCGGCCTGACCGTCAACCGGCTCTGCGGCTCGGGCATGCAGGCGATCAACTCCGCCGCGCACGCGATCGCCGTCGGCGACGGGGACGTCTTCGTCGCGGGTGGGGTCGAGTCGATGAGCCGGGCGCCGTACGTGATGCTGAAGCCGGAGACGGCGCTGGAGCGAGGCACCCATGAGCTGGTGGACAGCACCCTGGGCTGGCGCTTCGTCAACCCGCGGCTCGACGCCCGGTACCCGACCATCAGCCTCGGCGAGACGGCCGAATGCGTGGCGGACGACTGGTCGATCTCGCGCGAGCGTCAGGACGCCTTCGCCCTCGCCAGCCAGCAGCGGGCCGCGGCCGCGATCGCCGCCGGCCGGTTCGATAGCCAGCTGGTCCCGGTCACGATCCCGCAGCGGAAGGGCGAACCGCTGGTGGTCGCCCGCGACGAGCACCCCCGTGCCGACACGACGGCCGAGGCGCTGGCCCGGCTGCGGCCGGCGTTCCGGGAAGGCGGCACCGTGACCGCCGGGAACGCCTCTGGCATCAACGACGGGGCAGCCGCGATCCTCCTGGTGGAGGCCGAGCGGGCCGTCGACCTCGGGCTGCGCCCGATGGCCCGGATCATCGCGACCGCCGTGGCCGGCGTGGACCCGCGCGTCATGGGAATCGGGCCCGTGCCCGCGGTTCGCAAGGTGCTGGAGCGGGCCGGCCTGGCCGTCGCGGACCTGGACCTCGTGGAGCTCAACGAGGCCTTCGCCTCCCAGTCGGTCGCGTGCATCGACGAGCTGGGACTGGATCCCGCCCGGGTGAACGTCAACGGGGGCGCGATCGCACTGGGACATCCGCTGGGCGCGTCGGGCGCGCGGCTGGTCACGATGCTCGTCCACGAGCTGGCCCGGACCGGCGGCCGCCACGGGCTTGCGGCCATGTGCATCGGGGTCGGCCAGGGGATCGCGACCGTCGTGGAGCGGATCGATGGCTGATCCGCAGCCGACTACGGCCGTGGCCGCTGCTCGCCCGCGCCGGCTGGCGGACTTCGCGAGGCGCCTGCGGATGGCGTCGACCCTGGCGAGCCGCGCCGCGCTCGCCCCCGTCTACCGCGCCTACACGGTCCGGCTCCGCGCCGAGGTGCTGGCGCGGCCGGTCCCGGAGCACGTTGCACTGATCATGGACGGCAACCGTCGCTGGGCGCGCCAGCTGGGCGGCGGGGCCGGCCTCGGGCATCGGCACGGCGCCAACAAGGCGATCGAGCTCCTGGACTGGTGCGGCGACCTCGGGATCCGCGAGGTCACGCTATGGGCGCTCTCGCTGGAGAACCTGGACCGGGCGCCCGAGGAGGTGGAGCTGATCACGGAGATCGCCCGCCAGACGCTGACCGCCCTCTCCGAGCGCGACAAGGTCAAGCGGCTCGAGATGAGCCTGCGAGTGATCGGCCGGCGCGAGCTCCTCCCGGACCGGCTCCGCGAGGCGGCCGAGCGCGGCGAGGCCGAGACGCAGGGTCGGCCGGGGCTCCGGGTCACCCTGGCGCTGGGCTACTCCGGCCGCGACGAGATCGTGGAGGCTGCCAGGGCCACGATCCGGACCCTGGTGGCGCAGGGCGTGCCGCCGGACCGGCTCCCGGACGCGCTCACCGCCGAGCAGCTGGAAGCGCACCTCTACACGCGCGGCTCCAGCGACCCGGACCTCATCATCCGCACCTCGGGCGAGGTCCGGCTATCCGGGTTCCTGCCCTGGCAGAGCGCCTATAGCGAGTTCTACTTCTGCGAGGCCTACTGGCCGGCCTTCCGCGAGCTCGACTTCCTTCGCGCCATCCGGACCTACCAGCTTCGCGGGCGCCGGTTCGGTCGCTGAGGCCCGGCGGAGCGCAGGTGGCCGCGCCGCCTCGCGCGACCGCCTGCCGACGCCGCGCCGCCCGGCCCGGTGGCCGATTTCGACGTCCCGCTTGTCGAAAATCGGCGGGACGACTACGATCTCCCTGCCTGTTCCCGCCCCCCTTCGTCCCAAGGAGGACGCTCCCCAATGATCGACAGCGGCTCGACCATCCTCAGCCTGAGCGACGTGGCCGCGGGCAAGCTCCGCGAGATCACCGCCGGCGAGGCCAACCCGAACGTCGGGCTTCGCGTCTACGTCTACTCGGGTGGGTGTTCCGGCTTCCGCTACGGGATGATGATCGAGGATGCGCCGACCGCCGAGGACCGGGTCCTCGAGTCGCAGGGGATCAAGGTCTACGTCGATACCAAGAGCATCGACCTGCTGGCCGGTTCCCAGATCGACTATGTCGACACGCTGATGGGGGCGGGCTTCACGGTCAACAACCCCAACGCGGTCGCGGCGTGCGGGTGCGGCTCCTCGTTCCGGACCGCGGAGTCCGAGGGCGCTCCGGGGGCCTGCCACCACTGAACCTCCGCCCCGCGCCGAGGCCACGTCGCGACCCCCGACGACACCCGAGCCTGCCGGCTCCGGGGCCTGCTGGCCCTTGACGCCGCGGCCGCGCCAAGCTGCTGATCAACGACGCCACGCGCGGACGACGGACCCGATCGCCTTGAGCGTGATGCGGCGCTCCGCCGGCTCACGAGTCTGCGCGCCGCCGACGCCGCCCGAGATGTCGCCTCCAACGAACAGGGCGCCTGAATCCCGAGTGAGGTCGGACCCGGCCGGGGCGCGCGTGGCCACGACGTCCGCGGGAGGCGAACAGATCCGTCGAGAACCAGGTCCGCCCGACTTGTGACCCGCCGATCTCCGCCGTCTGTTCGCCGGGCGCGACTTCCTGTGCGATTGGGGGAAACCGGCCGTGCGGCCGTGCGATCGGCCCTTCGCCAGGCCTCGGCGCTGACGTTGTCCAGCGGCGCCGAGGCCACGTCGCGGCACCCGGGCTGACGCGTTCAGCGCTCGTCGATCTGGGCCATCCGCTCGCGCACGATCCGCGCCACGAGGTCGCTCGGGAGGCGATGCTCCGGCGTGAACCGGAGCGTGCCCTTGGCCGTGGCGAAGCCCGCGAGCTCGTCGCGATGCGCCTCGATCAGCCCTGCGCTCATCGGGAAGAACGAGCAGTGCGCCTTGAAGGCCGCATAGGAAACGAGCGCCCGCCCGTGGTACCGGAACGCCGGCATGCCGTAGCTGATCGTCTCCGCGGCCCCGGGAGCCGCCGCGGCGATCGTATCCCGGAGTGCCTGCAGCGCGGCTCGCTGCTCCGCCGGCAGCCCCGCGAGCGTCTCGTCGATCTGCGCCGTCGCGTGCGTCGGGTCCGTCATGCCGTCGCCTCCCAGGTCCGACTGGTCCGACTCGCTCAGCGCGCCTCGAACGAGCGCTTCGAGAGCCCGTAGAAATAGCCCTCGATCGTGAAGTCAGGCGCCTCGTCCGGCTTCGCGACCGCCCCCAGCGTCACGAAGATGGGCGCGAAGTGCTCGACCGTCGGGTGGGCGTAGGGCATGCCCGGCGCCTTCTCGCGGAACGCGAAGAGGGTGTCGAGGTCGCCCCGGTTCAGCGCCTCCGTCGCCCACTGGTCGAAGTCGATCGACCACTGGGGAGCGCCCGGCCGGCCAAGGAAGTAGTCGTGGACGAACGGCAGGCCGTGGGTCATGAACCCGCTGCCGACGATCAGCACGCCTTCATCCCGGAGCGGCGCCAGGCGGCGGCCCACCTCGAACAGGTGCCGCGGGTCGAGGTCGGGCATCGACATCTGGAGGACGGGGATCCCGGCGCCCGGGTACATCGCCTTGAGCGGGACCCACGCGCCGTGGTCGAGGCCCCGCGTCTCCCGTTCCAGCACGGGCTCGTTCGCGGGCATCAGCGCCGCGACCCTGGCCGCGAGCTCGGGCGCCCCGGGCGCGTCGTAGGTCATCCGGTAGTAATGCTCCGGGAAGCCGTAGAAGTCGTAGACGAGCGGGACCCGCCGCGTCGCGCTCAGGGCGATCGGCGCCGTCTGCCAGTGCGCGCTGACGATGAGGATGGAGCTCGGCCGCGGGATCGAGGCGGCCCACGAGCCAAGCTCGCCCATCCACTCCTCGTCCTCGAGGAGCGGGGGCGCGCCGTGCCCCAGGTAGATGGCCGGCATCGGCCGGGCGATCCGAGTCCCGTCCGCCGGGGCGGCCGGGGTCGGATCGGGGTTCGGGTGCAGATCGGCCATGCTGGAGCCCCCCTGTGTCGCGGCCGCTTGCGCGGCGGCTACTCGCTGAATCGCTCTTCCTTCCAGGGGTCGGCCTCGTTGTTGTAGCCGTACCGTTCCCAGAAGCCGCGGATGTCGTGATCCAGGAACTCCAGCCCGCGGACCCATTTCGCGCTCTTCCAGAAGTAGCGCTTCGGCACCACCAGGCGGAGCGGGTAGCCGTGCTCCGGCTCCAGCGGCTGGCCCTCGTAGCGGTCCGCCAGCAGCACGTCCGCGTCGTCGAGGACCTCGAGCGGCATGTTGGTGGTGTAGCCCTGCTCCGAGTGCACGAGGACGTGGGTCGCTTCTGGCCGCACCTGGGCCAGGTCCAGGATCGCCCGGATCGGCACGCCCTCCCAGGTCGTGTCCAGCTTCGACCAGCGCGTCACGCAGTGGATGTCCGCCGTCACCTGCGTCCGTGGAAGCGCCAGGAACTGGTCCCAGGTGAACGTGAGCGGCGCGCCGACCAGCCCGTGCACCCGGAGGTCCCACGATGCCAGGTCGGCCTTCGGGACGCTGCCGTAGTGGAGGACCGGGAACTTCTCGGTGAGGTACTGGCCCGGCGGCACGCGCGATGCCGTCGCGGGATCCTGCCCGCGGGAGCCGAAGAGGCGCTCGAACATGGAGTTCTCCGTGAGGGTGGCAGCATTCTCGCCGATGGAGGAGACGGGGTCCAACGGCCGTGTTCGATGAATCGTCCACGCAGGTCGGCGAGCCGTTACGCTTCGCCCATGGAGGTCCAGGTTCAGCACCCCGAGGACGCCGCCGCCCGCGAGGCGATGGCCGGCCACCGGATCGTCGTCGTCATGCCCGCCTACAACGCGGCCAAGACGCTGGAGCGAACGTACGCCGACATCCCGCACGACGTCGTCGAGCGGATCATCCTCGTCGACGACGTCAGTCGCGACGAGACCGTGGAGATCGCGAAGCAGCTGGGCCTGGACGTCATCGTGCATCGCCAGAACCGCGGCTACGGCGGCAACCAGAAGACCTGCTACGACGCGGCCCTCGAGATCGGCGCCGAGGTCGTGATCATGCTCCACCCCGACTACCAGTACGACGCGACCCGGATCCCGGCGCTCGTGGAGCCGATCCTCCGCGGGGACGCGGACCTCATGCTGGGCAGCCGCTTCCTGGGCGATCCGCGGGCGGGCGGGATGCCGACCTGGAAGTTCATCTCCAACCGCTTCCTCACGGCGCTGGAGAACTTTGCCTTCGGGCTGCGGCTCTCGGAGTACCACACCGGCTTCCGGGCGTATTCCCGCCGCCTCCTCGAGACCATCCCGTACCACCGCAACTCGGACGACTTCGTCTTCGACCAGGAGCTGGTCGCCCAGGTCGTGGCGGCCGGCGGCTTCCGGATCGGCGAGATTGCCGTCCCGACGCGCTACTTCGAGGAGGCAAGCTCGGTCGGTTTCCGCCGGAGTGTTGTCTACGGGTTGTCCACCCTCCGCGTGGTTGCCCGGTTCGTGCTCCACCGCGTCCGCGTCCGGCCCTCCCCGAAGCTGACGCCGCGCGCGCCGGGCGACTGAAGCCGGCCCGGCGGACCAGGACGCCCCGGCGCATGCGCCGATCGCTCCTGCGCGCCGGGATCGGGGTCGCGATCTCCGTCCTCTCGCTCTTCCTCGTCCTCCGCCAGGTTGACGTTGGCGCGGTTGCCCGCGTGCTCGGGAACGCGGCACCCGGCTGGGCCCTCGCGGTCTGCGCCTGCATCGCGACCGACGTCGTGTGCCGGACGGTCCGCTGGCAGGTGCTCCTGGCCCCCATCCAGCGTGTTCGGTTCGTGCCGGTGCTGGGGTACCTCCTCGTGGGCTACCTCGCCAACAACGTCCTGCCGGCGCGCCTGGGCGAGCTGGTCCGGAGTCACTACCTTGGCGACCGCGAGGGGATGAGCCGCGCCACGACGCTCGGCACCATCGTGGTCGAGCGCGTGGTGGACACCGCGGTCCTCGTCGCGATCGCCTCGGCCGCGATCCTCCTGCTCCACGTCCGGGGCATCGTCGCGAGCGCCGTCCTGGTGGGCCTGGGCCTCACCGGGCTGCTGGTCGTGGGCCTCGCAGTCGCGCTCGTGGCGCATCGCCTCCCCTATGCCGACCGGGCCCTGGCGGCCGTGGAGCGGTGGCCCTCCGTGGTCCGCCTGGCCGGCAGGCTCCGCGGTGGCCTCGCCGTGGCCGGTCGGCCGCGAACGGTCGCGGTCGCGGTCGGCTGGAGCCTGGCGGCCTGGGGCGCCACCGTCATCGGGTTCGCCGCCGCGGGCCAGGCGGTCGGCGTGCAGCTGACGTGGGGGCAGGCGGCCCTCCTGGCCGCCGGCGTGTCGCTCGCGACGGCCATCCCCGCGGGGCCCGGCTACCTGGGGACGTTCGAGCTGGCCGCGGTCCAGATCGCCGCGGTATTCGGGGTGGGCGCGGACCCGGCGGTTGCGCTCGCCGTGCTGGTCCACGCGGTCATCCTGGTCCTGACCTCGCTGGGTGGGGCGGTCGCGCTCCTGTCCCTGGGATGGCGCCGCACGCTACCCGGGGCGGCGCCGACCCGATAGAACGGGCTGGGAGTCGCCGAGCCCGCCGTTGCCGGCGGGCTCGGGAGCGCGGATCGGGCTGGCGGGCTAGTAGTTGCTGACCAGGCCCACCGACTTCAGCCAGGCCTTTGCCACGGCCGCGATGTCCTTCTTGTCGACCGAGACCTGCTTGTTCAGGTCGGTCAGGGTGGCCGTGTCCATCTTTGCCGACACGCCGTTGAGGATCTTCTCGAAGGCGGTCTTGTCCACCTTGGCGAGGAGATCGTTCCGGACGAGCGGCGCGATGTTGTCGGCCGGCTGGGTCTGCTTGTCGTCCGACAGCACCACGAAGCCATTGACCGCGATGTCCGGCTGCGTGGAGCAGAGCTCGGCGACGTCGATCGTCTTGTTGGCCAGCGCCTGGGCCATGGGCGTGTCGCATGCGGCAAGCGGGGTGATGTTCGTGGGGTCGAGCCCGTACGCAGACTTCAGCGCCGCCGCGCAGACCGCGTTGGTCTTGCAGTCGGTCGCAAGGCCCCACTTGAGCTGGTTCTGCACCGCCGTGGTGTCGCTGAGCTTGGCCAGGCTGAACTGGGCCGCGGTGTCCTTGCGGACCACGAACGCGTTCTGGTCTGCCGCCGGCGAGTAGTCGAGGACCGTGATGCCGCCACCCTTGGTCGCCATCACGGCCTGGAAGGCCGCCTCGTTGGCGGCCGGGTCGCCGGTCTGCTTCCCCGGTTCGTAGAACGCGAGGCCGCTGCCGATGTACTCGGGCTTGAGGTCGATCTGGCTGCTCTCGAGCGCGGGGGCGGAGACCTTGCGGCTCCCGATCCCGATGCCGGTCCGATCCACCGTGTAGCCGCCGGCCTCCAGGGCCTGGGCGTAGATCTCGGCCATGAGCTTGGCTTCGTAGAAGCCGTCCGATCCGACCTTGACGGTCGGCTTGCTGCCCCCTCCCGTCGAGCAGGCGCTCACGAGCACCAGCACCGACGCCCCGAGGGCGAGCACGCGGGTCAACCGCATTGGGTCGCCTCCCCCTGGTAATGCCCGTGATTGCCTGGCAGGCAGCATCGGGCCGAGTGGACGATACCAGCCCACGCCCGATCGCTCGGAATCCGTCCTCGCGCCCGCCGGGGCGTTACACCCCGAGCACGGGCGGTCCCGGCGCGATCCCCTGGGCAGGCTCGTTCCCGGTGTCGCGCAGCCCAGGCGTCCGGGCGAGCCGCTGCAGGAGGCCCACGCCCACCTCCGTCGCGATCGCCAGGGCCGCGACCAGCACGACGCCGCCGAACACCTGCCCATCGTCGTTCTGGGCGATCCCGTCCACGAGGAAGCGCCCGAGTCCGCCACTGCCGAAGATCGCCCCCAGGGTTGCCGTCGCCACGACCTGGACCGCGGCGGAGCGGATCCCGCCGAGCACCACCGGGAGCGCCACCGGCATCTCGATCCGGGCCAGGATCTGGCGCTCGCGCATGCCCATCCCGCGGCCGGCCTCCACGAGGTCCCGGTCCACCTCCGCGATGCCCGTGCAGGCATTGACGAGGATCGGGGGCACGGCCAGCACGACCATGGCCACCATCGTCGGCAGGGTGGCTCCGCCCAGCACCGGGTCGATGAGCACCGTGACGGGGATCGCGATCGCGATGACCGCGAGCGAGGGCAGCGAGCGCCCGACGTTGGCGAAGCCCGCCGCGCCGGCCGCCCCCCGTCCCGTGTGGCCGATCGCGAGCCCCGCGGGGAGCGCGAGGAGCAGGGCGATCGCCAGCGAGATGCTCGCGATGAGCACGTGCTCGAGGAGCCGGTTCGGGATCCCCGCCTGACCGGCCCACTGGGCGGGGTTCGTGAGCCAGGCCGCGGTCGCGGTCACCAGGTTCATGTGGCCGCCTCCTGCGAGCGAGCCCGAGCCCACGGCGTGATCCGCCGCTGGGCCCGGACGAACAGGAAGTCGGCGCCCAGCGCCAGGAGGATCGACGGAAGCGCCCCGGCGTACATCTCGGTCAGGAAGTTGCCGCGGTGGTAGCCGTCGAGGATGAAGTAGCCCAGCCCGCCGAACGCGTCGCTGATCGTCCCGGTGATCGTGACCAGGCCGATCGTGGAGACCGTGGCCAGCCGCAGCCCGGCGACGATGAGCGGGACCGCGAGCGGCAGCTCCACGCGCCAGAGCCGCCCGCGACGGGTGTAGCCCATCCCGTTCGCCGCCTCCAGCACGTCGGCGGGGACGCCGTCCAGGCCGGCCACGATGTTCCGCACCAGGATCACCAGGGTGTACATGACCAGCGGCACCTCGGCCGTCACGACCGAGAACCCGGTGATGGAGATGAGCGCAGCGAAGAGCGCCAGGCTGGGGATCGTGTAGAGGATGCCGGCCAGCGCGCTGATCGGCGGGTAGAGGGCTCGATAGCGCGCGGCCGCGAGCGCGAGGACGAACGAGATCGCGAACCCGAGCACGACCCCGAGCGCCGCCAGGTAGACGTGCTGGCCGGTCCGGTATGCGATCGCGTCCAGGTGCCCGGCCAGCCAGCCCCAGTCGATCATCGCGCCGGCGGTCTGCCGCTCATGCGTCGGCGCCCGGCGTGCCCGCCACCACGCCGCCGGGATCGGCGCCCGGACGGAGCACGGCCGCGATCGCCTCGACGGTCAGCACGCCGCGCAGCCGGCCCGCGCGGTCGACGACGATCCCCGTCTGGACGTCCGCGTCGAGCATCATCGAGAGCGCGTCCTTGAGGGTGGTCCGGCGGTCGAGCAGCGGCGACATGGGCGTGGCCAGCGACGCCGCCAGCGTCCCCGTGGCTGGGACCTGGCGCTGGTTGACCCAGCCGATCGGGCGGTCCGCCGCATCGAGCAGGAGGAGGTACGGGAACGGGTCCGCGAACGTCCGGGCCCGCGCGTCCCCGGCCGGGTCACCGTCATGGGCAGTCACGACCGGCTGGATCGCAACATCGCCGACCCGGGTCAACGAGAGGCGCTTGAGGCCGCGGTCGGCCCCCACGAAGTCGGCGACGAACCCCGACGCGGGGGCGGCCAGGATCTCGGCCGGGGGTGCGAACTGCTCCAGGTGCCCGCCGACCTGCATGATCGCGATCAGGTCGCCCATCTTGATCGCCTCGTCGATGTCGTGGGTGACGAACAGGATCGTCTTCGCCAGCTCGGCCTGGAGGCGCAGGAGCTCGTTCTGGAGCCGCTCGCGGACGATGGGGTCCACCGCGCCGAACGGCTCGTCCATGAGCATGAGGGGCGGGTCGGCTGCGAGGGCGCGGGCCACGCCCACGCGCTGCCGCTCACCCCCGGAGAGCTGCGCGGGATAGCGGTCTCGGTAGAGGGCCGGGTCGAGCCCGACCAGGGCCAGCAGCTCCTCGGCCCGTGCCCGCTGCCTGGCCGCCGGCCACCCAAGCAGGCGCGGCACGACCGCCACGTTGGTGCCAACGGTCTGGTGCGGGAAGAGGCCGACCTGCTGGATCACGTAGCCGATCTCGCGCCGGAGCTCCGTGGCGTCGCGGCCGGCCACGTCGGCGCCGTCGACCAGGATGCGGCCGCTCGTCGGCTCGATGAGCCGGTTGACCATCTTGAGGCTGGTGGTCTTTCCGCATCCGGACGGGCCGACCAGGACGCAGATCTTGCCGGCCGGGACGGTCAGCGACAGGTCGTTGACGGCGCCGGGCGCCTCCGGCGCACCGCGCCGGGGCCTGGCCGTCGCGTACGTCTTCGAGACGTGCTGGTACTCGACGACCGCGGCCCGGCGTGCGGACTGCTCGGGCATCTGTCCGCTACGCGTCGGCCAGCTCGCGACCGATCGCGCGCAGGATGAAGCGGGCAGCTTCGGCGGACTTGCCTCCCAGCCGCTCGCCGGCCTCCGCGTCCGCGTCAAGCGCGGCCGCGAGGTCGTGCAGCATCGCGTCGATCGCCGGGGTGCGCACGAGTTCACCGGCCGCGAACGCGGCCTCGAGCCCGGCCGCCGCCGCCCTGGCGTTCTCGACGACGTGGCCCTTCGCGGCCGCCTGGTCGGCAAATGCGGTCCGGGCCGCCGCCGCGGCCGCTCCTGTGCTCGCCATCGTCATCCCCATCTCCGGTGCCGGCGCGGCCGCCGTGCCCGGTCTCAGCCAGTCTGCTCCACGGCGGGCGCCAGCCCGAGCGCGCGCTCGCGCACGGCTCGCCACTCGTCCTCGAGGACGCTCATCTGGACCTCGTCCCAGAAGCGGCCGCCCCGCCAGATCGCCTCGCGGGACCGACCCTCCGCCGAGAAGCCCACCTTCCGGTAGGCCCGGATGGCACGCTCGTTGTACTCGAAGACGGCAAGCGCCACGCGGTGGAGCCCCAGGACGCCGAATGCGTGCTCGAGCATCAGCGCCGTCGCCTCGGAGCCGTACCCGTGGCCCCAGCAGTCGGGCTCGCCGATCGTGATGTGGAAGAGCGCCGAGCCGTTGTCCCCGTCCAGCTGGCTGAACGCGCACGTGCCGATCAGGCGGTCCGAGTCTGCGAGGTGGATGGCGAGCGCGAGCGAGCCGCCGCCCGCGACGCGCGCCTCGAAGAAGCGCTCCACCTCGTCCGCGCGCATCGGTCCTTCCTGGTAGCGGGTCAGGCGCGCGATCTCGGGGTCGCCGTACCAGCGCTTGAAGGCGGGCAGGTTGCGCGCCGTGTGCGGCCGCAGCACCACCGTCCGGCCGGGAATCGAGGCGGGGAACCAGCTCCGGGCTCGCATGCCGGGGAGCGTATACCATCCCGGCCCGGCGCCGGAGGGGCCGGGCCGGGATGACCGGCAGGTCGAGCGACGTCCCGGACCCGGCAGGCGCCATCGTCGCGGGGCATCCGACGCCCGTCGCCCGACGACCCACGGCCGTCGGCCGGAATCACCCCGGAGGTGGGGCGCCGCGGGTCCGCCCATGCCGTTCCGGGTCCCGATCGCGACGTCCAGCCTTGGAAGGAATCGAGGGGGGACCACGCCGCAGACACCGACGGGAGAGGGCATCGGGATGGACAGCCTGGCCGTGCTGGCCGCGATCCTCGTCTGGCTGCTGATTCTCGCCGTGGCACTCATGCGCGTCCCCGGCGTGGGCATGCGCGCCCTCCTGGGAACCTGGCTCGTGCTGACGGTCCTCTCGATGGGATGCGTCTTCATGGTCGCCTTCGTCGCCTCGTACGGGCTGTTGTTCGCCTTCGGCATCGGCGCGGCCTGGGTCGGGGTCATCGTCTCGGGCGTGGTCATGGCGGCGACGCCCGTCGCCTGGGCGCTCGTCCTCCGGCGCCGTGCGCGTCGCAGGTCTCCGAGTGCCTGATCCCGGGGCGGCGACGATTGCCGCCGCGCGGTCGCAGGATGCCGCTGCGGATGGCGGCCCGAAGACCGGCGTGTTCGTCGCCATCGCCGACTTCCCGCTGCTCGTGGCCGGCTACCGGGCCGTCATCGACGCCACCGCCGACCTGCGGGTCGTCGGGGCGAGCGACGGTCCCGGGACCCTGCGCGACCAGGTCGCCGGGTCCCTCGCCGACATCGTCATCGTCGAGTGGCTCCCGTCCGCGCGCGCGGGCCGCCCGTCGTTCCCGACGATCGAGGAGGTCCGGGCGGCCCGGCCGGCCGCGCGGATCCTGGCCGTCGAATGCCGCTGCGGCAGCGAGCAGTTCTCGCTCGCGATCCGGGCCGGCGCGCACGGGTTTCTGGCGCGCCGCGCAACGCCCGGCGAGGTCGTCGGCGCGCTTCGCTGCATCGGTCGCGGTGAGGCCTACGTCAGCCCGGCGATGGTGACCCGGATGGTCGACACCTACGTCCGGCGGAGCATGCCCGGCGCACCCGATGACGCGTTCGACGCCCTGAGCGAGCCGGCCCGCGAGGTCATTCGCCTCGCCGCCGTGGGGCACACGAACCGCGAGATCGCCCGGACGCTGCGGCTCTCCGAGCAGGCCGTGCACAACCACCGGGCGGCGGTCATGGCGAAGCTTGGCCTGCACGACCGCGTGGAGCTGCTGCGCTACGCGCTCCGCCGCGGACTGGTCCAGGGGTCCGAGCTGTGAGCCGCCGCCTGCATGCCGTCCGATCGGCCGCGCGGCGTCTCCGACCCGCGAGCCGGGGGCGTCTGCTCAGGCGGATGGTCGCCGGGGCCGCCCTCGTGGCCGGGCTTGCCGTGGTGCTCCTCGTGGCGGGCGCCGCGTTCTCCGCCTTCTACGGCGAGTACGGCTCCCACCCCGCCGAGAACGCCCGGAGCTGGGCCGCGCTGACCCCGGAGTACGCTGACTCCACGCTCTGCCAGCGCTGCCACCAGGCGGAGTACGGTCCGTGGGCGGCGTCCCCGCACCACGCGGTCGTCTGCGAGAGCTGCCACGGCCCGCTCGCGGCGCACGCAGCCGAGACGTCACCGAACGCGCCCGCCGGCTCCGTCGTCGTGGCGAAGGTGACCGACGGGATCTGCGTGGCATGCCACGAGAAGGTCACGGGCCGGCCGGCCGCCTTCCCCCAGGTGGACCTCGCCGCCCACTACGCTGGAGCTTCCTGCCTCTGGTGCCACAACCCCCACGACGCGGCCGCGGTGCGGCCGCCCGACATCCCGCACTCGCTGGACCGGCTGCCCCCGTGCGTGACCTGCCATACGCCGACCGGTCTCAAGCCGGTCCCGGTCGGCCACGTCGCGTCGGCCGACGCCGTCTGCCGGACCTGCCACGCGCGGCCGGCGAATGGCCAGTAGGAGCGTGCCCGTGAGCGAATCCGACACGACCGGCGCCAGCGAGCCGCGCAGCCCGCACGTGACCCTGTCGCGCCGCCGCGTCCTGCAGCTCGGTTTGGCGGCCGTGCCCGCCATCTGCGGAGCGCGTCTCGCTGCGGGCGTGCTCGCCACGTCCGACGACGCGGTCCGCGCCGCCGAGCCGGCCGCTGCTGTCGAGCCGGCCGCTGCCGACGCGACGTACGACCCGTCGGCGCACGACTGGGCGTTCGTCATGGACACGACCACCTGCATCGGGTGTGGCCGCTGCGTCGAGGCCTGCAAGCTCGAGAACCATGTCCCCGCGGACCCCGAGCTGAACCGGACCTGGGTGGAGCTCCACGTCCTGGCGAAGGACTGGACCGTCACGGTGAGCTCGCCTGCCGGCGGCGAGGGCGGCGTCCCGGCCCAGGCGACCGTGCCTGCGGTGCCCGAGGCCGCGGTCCGGAACGCCTACTTCGTGCCCCGCACCTGCATGCAGTGCGAGAACCCGCCGTGCACCTGGGTCTGCCCGGTCAGCGCGACGTACAGGACCCCTGACGGGGTCGTCCTCGTGGACGAGAAGCGTTGCATCGGCTGCGGGTACTGCGTCGTGGCCTGCCCGTACGGCGCCCGGTACATGGTCCCCGCCGGTGAAACCACGCCGAAGGGCGTGGCCGGGGTGGTCGACAAGTGCACGTTCTGCTACCACCGGATCACCCGCGGCATGCTCCCGGCGTGCGCGGAGGTCTGCCCGGTCAACGCGCGGATCTTCGGGGACCGCAACGACCCGAACAGCGCGGTGAGCATCGCCATCGACCAGAAGCGGGTCCGGGCGATGAAGCCCGCGCTGGGCACCCGGCCGCGCGTCTTCTACACGGGTCTCGAAGGCGAGGTGGACTGATGTCCGTGCGCCTGGCCGACCGAGAGCTCCCCACCGATCCGCGGGAGATCGCGCGTGCCATGCGGCGTCGTGTCGAGGCCACGCCACGCCCGCTCAGGATCTGGTACACGGTCCTGCTCGTGCTCTGCGCCGTCGGGGCCGTCGGCGCCGTCCTGTGCCTGCCCCCCGGCTGGGAAGTCCTGGGGACCCGCCCCACCTTCGAGTGGGGGATCCTCATCTCGGCCTACGTCTTCTTCGCGATCACGACGAGCGGGCTCTGCCTGGCGTCGTCGCTGGGCACGGTCTTCGGCATCGAGATGTTCATCCCGCTCGAGAAGCGCCACGCGATCCTCGCCCTGCTCTGCCTCGTGACCGCGTTCGGGGTCATCGCCCTTGACCTCCAGTACCCGGTCCGGATGGTGCTCGGGGCGGTCCTCAGCCCATCTCCGCTCTCGCCGATGTGGTGGATGGGGGTCTTCTACGGGGCCTACCTGGTGTTCCTGATCGTCGAGGTCACGAGCATGTTCACGGGGCGCTGGCAGATCCATCGGGTCGCCTGCGTGCTCTCTTCGATCACCGCGATCATCGCGCCCACCACCCTTGGCGCGGTCTTCGGCGTCCTCTCGTCTCGCCCGTACTGGCACGGCGCGTTCACGCCCCCGGCCATGATGGCGGCGGCGCTGCTGTCGGGCGTCGCGCTGCTGGGGATCGTCTTCGCCTGCGTCCATCGCTTCCGGCTGGCCGGCTTCGAACGCGTGGGAGCGCTCGCGATCCCGGCGATCCGGCTCCTCCTCACGATCATCCTCGCCGTGACGGTGCTGGTCGTTGGGTGGGACACGGCATGGGGCCTCTACGGGGATGTGCCCGGCCTGTCCGATGCGACCGCCGCCATCCTCGTCGGGCCCCTGGCCCTGCCGTTCTGGATCGTCCGAGTCTTCCTGGGACTGGTCGTGCCGCTGGTCCTGCTGGCGCTTCCCCGGACCCGGACCCCCGCCGGCCTCTTCGCGGCCTCGTGCCTCGTCTTCGTCGGCGTCTTCGCCGACCGCGCCATCTTCGTGTCCGCCGGCCAGGTCGCGCCCGCGACGGCGGTCGCCGGCGTCCTGCCGGCGCCGTTTGCGACGTACGTCCCGTCACTCGTCGAGATCAGCGTGGTGGTCGGGGCGCTCGCCTTCCTTGCCCTCGTCTACACGATCGCCGAGCTGCACCTGCCGATGGGCGAGCACCAGGGGCACCTGGCCGGTGCGTTCCTCGGCTCGGGCACCCCGGTCACGGCCGCCGGAGTGGCCGCCGGCACGGCCGCCGGCCCGGCCACCAGCCCGGCCGCGGGCGCCGAGGAACCGGCGGCGGGCGGACGTTCGGCGCCGCTCGCCGACATCGGCGGCGGTGTCCTGTGACGGCAACGCGAACCCGGCGCGTCGTCATCGCGGTCGTCGCGATCGTCGCCGCGGTGGCGCTCGGGGCTGCGCTCGGCATCGGGATTGCCAGCTCTGGGCTTGTCGACCCGCTGGTCGGTCGCGTGCCGCCGGCCACGGTCGCCCCCGGCGCCCCGTCGGCTGCCCCGGCCGCGTCTGA
>Ga0207926_1000149_pt1 | contig 36189 bp, 32 predicted proteins | sample NGESurdeep072012_8_FD_184454 | JGI IMG/M metagenome (GOLD analysis project Ga0207926, IMG submission 184454) | Arctic peat soil microbial communities from Barrow, Alaska - NGEE Surface sample 210-1 deep-072012 (SPAdes) | ecosystem: Environmental > Terrestrial > Soil > Wetlands > Peat ...
TCGCGCGTGATGTTGTCGAGCCAGAGACTTTGACCGAGATCGTGCAGTTGTTGTGTGGCTTTCATTTTTTCTCCTTCACCAATATCGGGTTGTGCCAGTTTCCATCTGCCGCAATCAGCGCGTTAGCTTGTTTCGGCCCCCAGCTGCCGGGCTTGTAGCGGTAAACAGGGCGGGGCATGTCAAGAACGGGGTCGACCACCGCCCAGGCGGCCTCAACCGCGTCCTCACGGGTGAACAGCGCGCCATCGCCGGCCATGGCATCACTCAACAGCCGCTCATAGGGTGTTTCTTTTCCCGGCTGTTCATCCAGCAGGTAGAGCTCGCGCTGGTCGCCGACGAATTCCTTGCCTGCTCGCTTGACGCGAGCGGCGAGGGCAACAGCTGAGTTGGGAGATATCCGGAAGCGCAGATAATTGGCTCGCCCGTTCACCGCTACTGAATCGTCGAACAGCCTTTGCGGTGGCGGCTTTAACTCCACCAAGACTTCGGCTGCCGTGACAGTCATACATTTGCCGGAGCGCAGATACCACGGCACTCCCTCCCATCGCCACGAATCGATGAAAAGCCGCATGGCGCAGAACGTCTCGACATTTGAGTCCTTCGCCACGCCCGGCTCCTTGCGGTAGCCGGCGTACTGGCCGCACACCACGTCGTCCGGTTGCAGGGGGCGCATGGCCTGGAATACCTTGGCTTTCTCGCTGTGCACAGCACCAAAGCCCTGATAGGCCGGCGGCTCCATCGCAAGCAGCGCAACGATCTGGAACAAGTGATTCTGGACGACGTCGCGCAGGCAGCCGGCACTTTCGTAAAATACGCCGCGACCCTTCACGCCGAAATCCTCGCTCAGCGTGATCTGCACGCTGGCAACACAGTTGCGGTTCCAGATCGGCTCGAGAAACGAATTGGCGAAACGGAAATAGAGGATATTCATGATCGCCTCCTTCCCGAGATAATGGTCGATGCGGAAGATCGAGTCTTCCGGAAACACCGACAGCGCGATGCGGTTAAGCTCCCGAGCGGAGGCCAGGTCGCGTCCGAACGGCTTTTCAACAATGACGCGCGCTTGGTCTGCCAGGCCCGCAGCCCCAAGCCCTTCGATAACCGTCGCGAACAGCGCAGGGGGGATGGCGAGGTAATGTGCCGGGCGACGGACTTCGCCCAGCGTCTGCTTGAGGGCTTTGAACGTACCCGGGTCGTTGTAATCACCGGCCACATACCGGAGCAACGAAAGAAGGTGGTCGAGGGCGCCCCGGTCATCGATCTTGCCGGCTTGTTTGATACTGTCCTTCACCCGTTTGCGCAGCTGCGCCTGACTCCATTTCGATGAGGCAACGCCCACCACCGGGACGTTTAGGATGCCGCGCTTGGCCATCGCGTAGAGTGCCGGAAAGATCATCTTGTGGGCGAGGTCGCCGGTCACGCCGAAGATCACCAGCGCATCGGCCGGAGTCGTGCGGCTATGGGTATTACGCATCTCAGCGCTCATTTGTTTTTCTCATCATGCCCGCCAAACTGTTTTCTCATCGCGGACAGAAGCCGGTCGGCATAGTCGGCATCGCCGCGCGACGCAAAGCGCTCGAATAATGCCGCGCTGATTACCGGGGCTGGCACGCCCTCGTCGATGGCGGCCAGTGCCGTCCAACGCCCTTCACCCGAATCCGACACACGACCCGAGAACCCGGTGAGATCAGCATCCTCAACCAGCGCCGCTGCCGTCAGATCGAGTAGCCATGACGCCACCACACTGCCGCGCCGCCAGACTTCCGCGATCTGTGGCAGGTCCAGCTCATACTGGTAATACTCCGGGTTGCGCATCGGCGTGGTCTCGGCATCGCTATCATGCGAGCGCTTACCGGCGTTGGCGTTGCGCAGGATGTTCATCCCTTCGGCATAAGCCGCCATCAGGCCATACTCGATGCCGTTGTGGACCATCTTGACGAAGTGGCCCGCACCGGTCGGGCCGCAATGCAGATATCCGTGTTCTGCAGAGCCGGGATTACCCTTCTTGCCCGGGGTGCGTGTTGCTGCCTCGACACCCGGCGCGATGCTCCTGAAAATCGGGTCCAGGTGCTTGACGATCTGGTCCTCTCCACCGATCATCAGACAGAAGCCGCGTTCCTGCCCAAACACCCCGCCGCTGGTGCCGCAATCGACGTAATGTATGCCCCTGGTCTTGAGCGCCTTCGCTCTCAGGATATCGTCGCGGTAGTAGCTGTTGCCGCCGTCGATGATGATGTCACCGGCATCCATGCGCGAGGCCAGCTCCTCGACTGTCTTGCCCGCCACGCCGGCGGGAACCATCACCCAGACCGCGCGCGGTTTGGTCAGCTTCGCCACCAGTTCGTCGATCGAGGCGGCACCCTGAATGTCGTGGCCTGCGATCTTCTGCACTGCGGCGTGATTCACATCGTAAACGACGCAGCTGTGACCATCCTTCGCCAAGCGCCGTACCAAACTGGCACCCATACGTCCCAATCCGATCATGCCTAGATGCATCCTGAATCTCCTTGCTTAATTGGGTACAACCAACGGTACGAGCAACCCAGGCTCCGCCAGTACACGACACCCGCCGCCGGCTTGATCGTCCGCGCCGGAACATCCTTGCCGAGATGCCAGCGGCACAGTTCTAATTCTGCGCGATTCATCGGTCAGTACTCGCCACCCAGCGCCCGCAGGCGCGACCGCAGAGATTCGATCTCATCCAGCAATTCCAGCGCCAGTGCCGCCCCCGCGAGATCAATGTCAAGATCCCGCTGCAGGCGCAAGGCCATTCGGGCGCGGTGCAGGCTGGCGCCGCCGAAACGCCAGCGGGCCGGTTCACGGCCCAGAGGCTCCAGCACGCCGACATCCACCAGTTCGATGATCCGTTCGGCATGGACGGCGCAGGCGCGGCATAGATCGGTCAGCGTCAGTTGGGTTTGCTCTTCCAGTATGCATATTGCAAATTGTGGCAAGCTATTTTCAGTATTCATCTCTCACACTCCCATTTTGGCGCGTGGATTAAAATTAAGTTCCTGCGCCATTTTCCGGTAGAAATCCTTGGCCGCTTCGGTATCGGCTGGCGGCAGCGCGATCACCAATATCACATAGCAATCGCCGGGCGGGTCGCCCGGTATGCCGCGTCCCTTCAGCCGCAGCTTGCGCCCTGATCCCGAGCCCTCCGGTATTTTGAGTTCCACGATGCCTCCGAGCGTCGGCACTTTCACTGTTGCGCCCAGTGCCGCCTCCCAAGGCGCCACCGGCAAGTCGAGATAGAGGTCCCGGCCATCGACACGGTAAAGCGGGTGTGCCCGAAATTCGACCTGGAGATACAGATCTCCCGCTGTGCCTTCTCCCATACCGGCACTGCCTTGTCCGCCGAGGCGGATGTGCTGGCCTTCGCGGATGCCCTTCGGGATGGTTACGTTGAGAACGCGTTCCCTGGTGACGCCATGGCCCTGCGCATCCACTCCGGGAACCCGCAGAGTGATGGTGCGGGTTGCGCCCTGGTAAGTGTCTTCCAGGTCAATGAGCACCTTGGCATGGTGGTCCTCACCCTTGGCACGAAACGAAGCGCGTCCGGCTCCGCCGGCACGGAAATCCTTCCCGAACAGGGATGCGAAGAAATCGCTGTAGTCCGCCCCATCGCCGCCGCTGAATTCGAAACCCGCGTTCCAGTCCGGCGGCGGGCGAAACTCCTCCCCGCCTTTCCAGTTGGCTCCGAGTTGATCGTAAGCCACGCGTTTCTCGGCATCCTTAAGTACCTCATAGGCCTCGCCCAGCTCTTTGAAGCGTGCCTCGGCGTCGGCCTCCTTGCTGACATCAGGATGGTACTTGCGGGCAAGCTTGCGGTAGGAACGCTTGATCTCATCCTGAGTCGCGTCACGCGCGACCCCAATGATCTTGTAATAGTCCTTGAATTCCATCTGGCTAATTCCCCTGCAAAGATTCCAAGATTTTCTCGCTTGTTAATCGATCATGATGAATCAACGCACTTCAGCCTGCCGGTAAAACAGCGCCAGTTGCCTGTGGACACCGGGGCAGCAATTTTTCAAGATGTCCGGCGCAGTAAAAAAATACTCGCTCGCTACCGCGAAAAACTCTGCCGGGCTGGTGGCAGCATAAGGATTGATAAATGCTGTTTCACCTGTTGCCACTTGCAGGCACAATGCATCGTAAGCCCCACTAAAATCCTCCGCCCATCTTATCCGGCTCATGCCGCGACGCAATGGCGGCAAGCCATTCGTTACCCCGTTGAGGCCATCCAGTTTATGCGCGAACTCGTGCAACACCACATTGCGGCCGGCCTGGGGATGATAGGTGTCCCGCTCCACGTCATTCCAGGACAAAATCACCGGCCCGCGCAACCATGACTCGCCGGTTAAAATGCTTGCGTCGTTATGCACCAGGCCAATGGCATCCGTCTGCTCATGATTAACCCGGAACGCGCCGGGATAGAGGATGACTTCGACCCAATCATCAAAGTAATCAGTATCCAGATTCAATATCAGCAAACACGCCTGGGCTGCCACCGCCACGCGCATCGCCAATGTCACTTCCAGACCTTGCACCCCGTTGATAGCCTTGCTATGCAGGAACCAGGTCGTCAGTTCGCGCAGATGCGCCATTTCAACTGCGTCCAGCCCCTGCAGCACCAAAATCTTTCGCGTCACACTGTGCCAAATATGATGAGGTATCAGATTGCGTCGCAGTATTCGACGCATATGCCAGCGTCTTAGCGTATTGCCTAATGAATTCATTTATGAATCTATAAACACTTCATCACCACTATCCGACATTTAACCTGCCAATTGCGCTGCAATATCGTCCAGGGCTGTGTGGATCGCCGCCAGAATGAGCTTATCTGCAGCATGCTGGTCAATTTCCGGAATATCCCAACCGAAGATTCTGCGATATTTTTCAACCAGGCTGCGCATATCGGCAGCGATTTCACTGCGATGCGCATCCAATTCCAGTTGTTCCATTTTTTTCAAGGCAATTCCTTTTTTAGAACAAGGAAATGACAATTCATTTCCACATTACGCTACTTTCTGCCTTTGCCGCGGCAGTAAGTAAATTTATTAAAGGCAACGCCCGATGAGCCATGCTCACCACCGGCTCATCCGCATTCTTATCAGCAAGTAACGGCGAAGATTTTTCTGCATCGATAGCGGCTGTTAGCCGACTCAGCGCCACAGGAACATCTGCCGCCAGAATAGCGCCGGGTATGGTTGCGCTGTGCCCCATCTTTCTCAGCATGGTAAGCGCGACATCACCAAACATGGTGATGTCGGCATAGGCTTTGGTTGTAAATGTCACCAGCATGCAGTTTTCCTCGAATGAATAATTATTCAGCGTTCAATACGTTCGACCAGCTTCTCCAACTGCTGGCCAACGGCGTCCCATATACCCATAGGACCGGCTTGCTCGATTTCATCTACCCGCCAGTTTTTAAGTGACTTCAGCCTGAGCTCGGCCAGCCAACTGGAAAATTTGTCTCGCTCTTGCTTCAGACTCGCCAAATTATCTCTGATCTCCGCGTGTTCAGGACCATTACCAACCCCTTTGTGGGCACGTTCTATGAGTTCGTCAAAATGTTTCAAACGTGATTCATGTTCCATGATATTTCGCTGCATCAAGTGATTCAGGTCGGTCATTTCAGTTCTCCCGGTTTGCAATTAAGACTACAGCCCTGTTGCGGACTTCCCTGCTTTAATCGCGCATCTTAAGCAAGTACAGTGTTTTTCGGGATGCCGATGCAGTTCGATGACATCGCCGAGATTTATTACTTGCCTACTGACTAGCGAGGGACGTTTGCTCTTAAACCATAAATTATTCGACTGGAATGTCAATTTAGGCTCCGGATCAGGTTAAGTCAGTGCGGTGGCGTACATATCAAGTTTTGCGATCATGCCACTCGCTCAGACACTTTCATCGTCACACGGCTATCCTTGCACCAAGGTCTCCGTCAGGCTGATATCTCCGCCACAATGTCTCTGTCACCTGTCATCATCTCAAGTATTCGGCCACTGAAGTATCAGATAGAATACGCGCCTCGAATTTCAACTTACGTTTAAGGACACATCATGTATCAAATCGCCCCGAGCATCCTTTCCGCCAATTTCGCCAAACTGGGCGAGGAAGTCGATAACGTTCTCGCCGCCGGCGCGGACATCGTGCACTTCGACGTGATGGACAACCATTACGTGCCCAACCTGACCATCGGCCCCCTGGTCTGCGAAGCGTTGCGCAAGCACGGCGTGACTGCGCCGATCGACGTGCATCTGATGGTCAAGCCGGTGGACCGCATCATCCCCGACTTCGCCAAGGCGGGCGCGACTTACATCACCTTTCATCCCGAAGCTTCCGAACACATCGACCGCACCATCGGCCTGATCAAGGAAAGCGGTTGCAAAGCAGGCCTGGTGTTCAACCCGGCCACTCCGCTGGATATACTGGAATTCACTCTGCCCAGGCTCGACATGGTGTTGCTGATGTCGGTGAACCCCGGCTTCGGCGGTCAGAAATTCATCCCGCATGTGCTGGACAAGGCGCGCAAAGTGCGCAAGATGATCGACGCTTCCGGTCTCAAGATTCGCCTGGAGATCGACGGCGGCGTGGGCCCGGCCAACATTCGTGAAGTGGCTGAAGCGGGCGTGGATACTTTTGTGGCCGGTTCCGCAATATTCAGCAAACGCAACGAAAAAGACAAAAACCGTTATGAAACCGTCATCAGCGAAATGCGCGCCGAACTGGCGAAAGTCAAAAGTAAATAAAAAGGTAAAGCAATAATGCAACGAGTCCATTTCCCGCTTGACATCTCCGCCATCGTCATCGATCTCGATGGCACGCTGCTGCACACCGCGCCCGAGCTTTCCGAAGCGGCCAACCGCATGCTGCGCGAAATGGATTACGCGCCGGTGTCGCAGGAATTGTTGTCCAGCTACATCGGCAACGGCATCAGCTGGCTGGTGAAGCGCGCGCTGACCGGCGACATGCATGCCACCCCGGATGCCGCGCTTTACGAGCACGCCATGCCGATCTTCGAAAAACACTACACCGTGCTGTTGTTGCAAAGCAAACCTTTCGACGGCGTGATCAAAGGGCTGGATGCGATGAAGGCGGCGGGTTTTCGTCTGGGCTGCATCACCAACAAATTGGCATGCTACACCGAACCATTGTTGAAGGGAGTCGGCCTGGCCAAGTATTTCGAGATCGTGCTGTCCGGCGACACACTGGCGGAGAAAAAGCCGCATCCGATGCAGTTGTTGCATGCCGCAAAGTTCTTTGGCGTGCCGCTCCAGAAATTGTTGCTGATCGGCGATTCGCTGAACGACACCGTTGCCGCGCGTGCCGCCGGCTGCCCGGTATTCTGTGTGCCTTACGGCTACAATCACGGCGAACCGGTGGAAACGCTGGACCTGGACGCGGTAATCAACAATCTGCCTGCCGCTTTGCAGCTTATCAAACGCGCCTGATCATGAAACTGAACAACCTCCGCTACCTGAAAGAAACCGCCGCTTGGCGATGGTGCTGATATGCATTTGTAGGTTGGGTTAGCAGCTTCACCGCGTAACCCAACATTGCAGCCAACAACACCCGTTGGGTTACGCAAAAACCGCTAACCCAACCTACATGTTACCGGAGGTTTTTCATGTTGCACCCCATCACCGAACAAGAATTCAACGCGCTTGCCAAACAAGGCTACAACCGCATTCCCTTGGTATGCGAAAGCTTTGCCGATCTGGACACGCCGCTGTCGCTGTATCTCAAACTCGCCAACAAACCGTTTTCCTACCTGCTCGAATCGGTACAGGGGGGCGAACGCTTCGGGCGTTATTCGTTCATCGGCCTGCCCGCCGACACACGCATCACGGTGCGCGGCAAACAGGTAACGCTGACGCACCTCCGACAGAGTGGCGTGAAATCTGCTGGCACAGGCGGAGGTGCGAAGCGGCAGCTCCCGCAATCGGCTGGCTTCGCCAGTAACGTGTCGCTGTCGCACCACTCAACCGAAAACAGGCATACCGAGACTACACACGAAGTCGAGAATCCGCTGGATTTCATCAGGGAATACCAGACGCGCTTCAAGGTTGCCACGCTGCCAGATCTGCCGCGCTTCTGCGGCGGGCTGGCGGGTTATTTCGGCTACGACACGATACGTTACATCGAACCGCGCCTGGCCAAGGTCCACAAACCGGACGCTATCGGCACACCGGATATCCTGCTGATGCTCACCGAGCAACTGGCGGTGGTGGACAACCTCACCGGCAAACTCACTTTCATCGTGTATGCCAACCCGGAACAGGCCGATGCTTACGCGCAAGCCAAGCATCGTTTGCAAGAACTGACCACGCGCTTGAGACTACCCGTGGATATCCCGCACGCACCACCGGCGCACGGCGGCGAAGCGCGTTCCGAATTCGGCGAAGCGGCTTTCAAGAACGCGGTGGTCAAAGCCAAGCAATACATCTTCGATGGCGACATCATGCAGGTGGTGCTGTCGCAGCGCATGGCGCAACCCTTCCCCGCCGCGCCGCTATCGCTGTATCGCGCGCTGCGCAGCGTCAACCCGTCACCGTACATGTTCTATTACGATATGGGTGATCACCACGTCGTCGGTGCGTCGCCGGAGATACTGGTGCGGTTGGAGGGCGATGCCGTCACCGTTCGCCCCATCGCCGGAACGCGTCCGCGCGGCAAAACGCAACAACAAGATGCCGAACTCGCGCAAGAGTTGCTGGCCGATCCGAAGGAACTGGCCGAGCACCTGATGTTGATCGATCTTGGGCGCAACGATATCGGCCGCGTCGCGCAAAACGGCACGGTGAAGCTCACCGAGAAAATGGTCATCGAACGCTACTCGCATGTGATGCACATCGTTTCCAACGTCGAGGCCAGGCTCAAGCCCGGCTACAACGCGATGGACGTGCTCAAGGCCACTTTCCCCGCCGGAACGGTGTCGGGCGCCGCAAAAGTGCGCGCGATGGAAATCATCGACGAGCTGGAACCCAGCAAACGCGGCATCTACGCGGGTGCGGTCGGCTATCTCGGTTTCAACGGCGACATGGACCTGGCGATCGCGCTGCGCACCGCCGTGGTGAAAGACAACATGCTGTACGCGCAAGCCGGGGCGGGCATCGTTGCCGACTCGATACCCGAAAGCGAATGGATTGAGACGCTGAACAAGGCGCGCGCCGTGCTGCGCGCAGCGGAGATGGTGCTGGCGGGGTTGGACAACGATTTGGAACCGTAGCGTTATGCTCAGGCTTACCGAAGTCAAACTCCCGCTGGCTCATGCCGAAGGCGAAATCAGGACTGCGATTCTCAAGCGTCTGGGTATCGCTGACGATGAACTGATCCGCCACATCGTTTTCAAGCGCGGTGTGGATGCGCGCAAACCGCACGCGATCCTGTTCACCTACACACTGGACGTGACGGTGCGCGATGAAGCGGCGATCCTGGCGCGCCTCAAGAACGATCCGCACCTCCGAAAAGGTGAAGTGAAACCTGCTGGTACAGATGGAGGTGCGAAGCGGCAGCTCCCGCAATCGGCTGGCTCCGCCAGTAACGTGTCGCTGCCGCACATCACTATCACGCCAGACACCAGCTACCATTTCGTCGCACATGCTCCCCAGAATCTGTCTTCACGTCCCATAGTCATCGGCATGGGTCCTGCCGGTCTGTTCGCGGGACTGATACTCGCACAGATGGGCTTCCGCCCGCTGATCCTGGAACGCGGCAAAGCCGTTCGTGAAAGAACAAAAGACACCTTCGGCCTGTGGCGACAGGGCGTGCTCAATCCGGAATCCAACGTGCAGTTTGGCGAAGGCGGCGCGGGGACGTTCTCAGACGGCAAGCTGTACAGCCAGATCAAAGACCCGCGCTACCTGGGCAGAAAAGTGCTGGATGAATTCGTCAAGGCCGGCGCACCGGAAGAAATTTTGTATGTGAGCCATCCGCATATCGGCACGTTTCGCCTGGTTGGCATGGTGGAAAAGATGCGCGAGACGATACAGTCGCTGGGCGGCGAGATACGTTTCGGGAGCCGCGTCGATGACATAGAGATCACGGACGGGCCCAATGACATTAAACACGTTACTGGCGTGGTGCTCGCCAACGGCGAACATATCACGACGAATCATCTGGTACTGGCTGTCGGGCACAGCGCGCGCGATACCTTCGAGATGATCCACAAGCGCGGCATCTATATCGAGGCCAAGCCGTTCTCGATCGGCTTCCGCATCGAGCACCCGCAGTCGATGATCGACCTCGCCCGCTACGGCAAGAACGCGGGCAACCCTTTATTGGGTGCCGCGGATTACAAGCTGGTGCATCACGCCAGCAACGGGCGCTCGGTCTATAGCTTCTGCATGTGTCCGGGCGGCACGGTGGTCGCCGCCACTTCCGAGCCTGGGCGAGTGGTCACCAACGGCATGAGCCAGTATTCGCGCAACGAGCGCAACGCCAACAGCGGCATCGTCGTCGGTATCACACCCGATCAGGATTATCCGGGTGATCCGCTGGCGGGAATGGAATTTCAGCGCCGATGGGAATCACGTGCTTATGAATTGGGTGGAAATAACTATCAGGCACCCGGACAACTGGTCGGCGATTTTCTCGCGGGCAAAGCTTCGACCGCATTCGGATCGGTGCAGCCGTCCTATACCCCCGGTGTACATCTGTGTGACCTGTCCACCGCGCTACCGGACTACGCCATCGCAGCGATCCGCGAGGCCCTGCCCGCCTTCGCCAAACAGATCAAAGGATTCGATCTGGCTGATGCGGTGCTGACCGGCGTCGAGACGCGCACGTCCTCGCCGATCCGCATCAAGCGCAACAAGGATGATCTGCAGAGCATCAACACCAAGGGCCTGTATCCGACCGGCGAAGGCGCGGGTTATGCGGGCGGCATCCTTTCTGCAGCGGTGGATGGCATCGAGGTTGCCGAAGCGGTAGCTTTGAGTATGATACGAGCGAAGAATCAAGGATAGGAACAAACATGCTTTTAATGATAGACAACTACGACTCCTTTACCTACAACCTGGTGCAGTATTTTGCCGAACTGGGTGCGGATGTGGTGGTGCATCGCAACGACGAGATCACCATCGAACAGATTGAAAAAATGAACCCGCAGCACATCGTGGTTTCGCCCGGCCCGTGCACGCCGAACGAAGCGGGCATATCGGTCGCGACAATCCGGCACTTTGCCGGAAAGGTTCCTTTGCTCGGCGTGTGTCTCGGTCATCAAAGCATCGGCCAGGCGTTCGGCGGGCGCATCATCCACGCCAAACAGTTGATGCACGGCAAGACATCGGCGATCCATCACAACAACACCAGCGTATTCACCGGCCTGCCTAATCCTTTCACCGCAACGCGCTACCACTCGCTGGTGATCGAGCGCGAGACGCTGCCGGACTGTCTTGAAATAACGGCTTGGACCGACGACGGCGAGATCATGGGCGTGCGCCACAGGACCTTGGCAGTACATGGCGTGCAGTTCCACCCCGAGTCGATACTCACCGAACATGGACACGACATATTGGCGAATTTTTTGAAGGGAACGAAGTGATGAATTATTCGCAAACATTGAGCCAACTGATCGACCGCCACGACTTGCCCTTCTCCGAGATGCGCGAACTGATGGAACACATCATGGGTGGCCAACTCACACAGGCCCAGATCGCGGCGGTATTGATCGCGCTGCGCACCAAGGGCGAAACCGTCACCGAAATCGCCGCAGCAGCCGCAGTGATGCGCGAGTTATCGACCAAGGTGAAAGTAAAACACACCGGACACCTGATCGACACATGCGGCACCGGCGGGGACAGCATGCAGACCTTCAACATCTCCACTGCCAGCGCTCTGGTCGCTGCGGCTGCCGGGGCACAGGTCGCCAAACATGGTGGACGCTCGGTTTCCAGCACTTGCGGCAGCGCGGACGTGTTGGAAAAGCTCGGCGTGAATGTGGGTATGACCGCCGAGCAAGTCGCACAATGCGTGGATCAAATCGGCATTGGTTTCATGTTCGCGCCCAATCATCACAGCGCGATGAAGCACGCTGCACCGGTGCGCCGTGAACTGGGTGTGCGAACCCTGTTCAACCTGCTCGGTCCGCTCACCAACCCGGCAGGTGCACAAAATCAAGTCCTCGGCGTGTTCCACCAATCGCTTACCGCCAAGCTCGCGCAAGTGCTCGGCGAACTTGGCAGCCGTCATGTGCTGGTAGTCCACGGCGCGGATGGCATGGATGAAATCTCGATCAGCGACGGCACTTACATCGCGGAACTGAAAGACGGAGCAGTCAGCGAATACACCGTTCATCCAGATTTGTTCGGCCTGACTACCGCACCACTTAATATGCTTCGTGTTGCCAACATCGACGAGGCGTGCGAGAAACTATTGGGTGTGCTGAATGACGAAGTCGGCGCCCCGCGCGACATCGTGCAATTGAATGCCGGTGCGGCAATTTACGTGGCGGGTCTGGCCGGCACACTGAAAGACGGCGTGGCGAAAGCCGATCAGGTGATTGCCAGCGGCGCGGCGAAAAAGAAGCTGGAACAGCTCGTTGCGCTGAGCAACAGTTTCAAGGTGTAACTACCCATTACAGTCTGGCGATATAAGGTTTACGATGCCAGCAACTGCTTCGACTTGCCGCTCCGATATATCCCGGCCATTGATGGCATTGCCCGGCCCCGCACCGGATTTTCTTGCTGATCGTCAGGCCGGGATTTTTGGTTAAGTGGCCAGGCACGCACTGCTGATGTTCAGCATCATCATGACCTGAACGACATCAAGCGCAATACAGATCGTATGCAGGATGCTGGCCGCAGCGTGGACCACTTACGGTAAGACCCGGCTGCACTGGCGGTAACAAGATCCGGTCAACCGCATTCATTCACCACCCGTTGCTGTGCCCGATGATATCTTGTAAGTTCTGACTATGTCAGCAAGGCTGTAAATTCCTTCACTGGTACAGGTCTGCCAAACAGATAACCCTGGTAGAACCAGCATCCTGCACCCGAGAGGAAATCGTGTTGGGCATCGGTTTCCACACCTTCGGCAATCACTTCAATGCCGAGATTGTTGGCCATGCCGATAATGGTTTGAATGATCATCGCATCAGTGGATTTTGTGCCTATGTTGCGCACGAATGACTGGTCGATCTTCAATTGGTCGAGTGGCAATTGGGTCAGATACGCCAGCGACGAATAACCCGTACCAAAATCATCCATGGAGAAGCGCACACCAATCTTTTTCAATGCATGCATCTTGGTGATTGTGTCAGCGACGTTTTCGAGCACCGTGCTCTCGGTCAATTCAAGTTTGAGAAGCGAGGGATTGATAAGGGTTTGCTCGATCACTTTGCTCACTTGCTCAACGAAACTCGGTTGACGGAACTGCCTCGCACTGACGTTGACAGCCAGCGTCAATTCGCGGGTGAGTGGATTGCTTTCCCATTCTTTAAGTTGTGCACAAGCCGTTTGCAATATCCACTGGCCGAGAGGTAATATCAGCCCGGTGTCTTCCGCAACGGGAATGAATTTGTCTGGGCTGATCAGGCCTTGCTCTGGATGTTCCCAGCGAATTAATGCTTCAGCACCAATGGGGTGTTGCATGCTATCAACCTGCACCTGGTAGTAAAGCTTGAATTCATGTTTTGGCAATGCCTTGCGCATTCCGGCTTCGAGCTGGCTGCGCATTTCCAGCGCTTCCTGCATTGCCGGATCAAAGAAGCGCAGGGTGTTCCGCCCGGCCTTTTTTGCCGCGTACATCGCCGTGTCGGCCTGCTTGAGCAAATCATCAAGATTCTGTCTGTAATTGGCAAACAAGGATATGCCTATACTCGCCGTGCTGTAATGCTCGATATCTTTGAGCATATAGGGCTGGTGAATGTCGATGAGCATTTTTTCTCCCACCCCCCGCGCCTGCACGGCAGCCTCCGTTCTGTCTTCGCTTAACCCCTCCAATAACACCACGAATTCATCCCCGCCCAAACGCGCCAAAGTGTCGCTATCACGTATGCAGGTTCGCAGGCGCTGGCCCACCTCGATCAATAGCAGGTCGCCGATGTCATGGCCTCTGGTGTCGTTCAATATCTTGAAATTATCGAGATCGATAAACAAGAGACCGGCGCAGCTCTTGTTGCGTGCGCTGGTTGTGACTGCCTGATGGAGACGGTCAAACAACAGCCGCCGGTTGGGCAATTGGCAGAGCGGGTCGTAAAAAGCAAGATTGTGAATCTTTTCTTCAGCTTGTTTGCGTTCGGTGATGTCAAAAAACGCACAAATATAATTCGTGATTCTGCCGTCTTTGCCGACAACAGCAGTAATGGTCAGCCATTCCGGGTATGTTTCTCCGTTCTTGCGGCGGTTCCAGATTTCGCCTTGCCAGTAATTGTTGCGATGCAGGATTTCCCGCATACGCGGGTAGAACTCGGCATCCTCGCGATCAAACTTGAGCATGCTCAGATTTTTGCCGATCGCTTCATCGGCACTGTAGCCGCTCAGGCTCGTGAAAACACGGTTGACCCGAATGATCACTTCATCCTGATCCGTTACGATCATGCCTTCCTCGATCTCGAAAGCAATCGCTGCAACGCTCAAAGCTGCCTCGCGCTCTTCCAGCACCACCATCATGCTATTAAATGCATGAGCCATATCGGAGATGTCCTTCGGGCCGCTGAGCACGGCCCGCACTTCCGATTCACCCGCCTTGGCACGCCCCATGCTGGCCGACAACTGGTTAAGCGGCCGGGTCATGCGGTTGGTCAGGAAACGGATCAGGAACAGGAACAACAGTGCGAAGGAAAATGACGTGGCCATGTTGGCGATGAAAATGTCCGTAGTCGTCTGAGTAAGCGCCGCCTTGCTCATCACCACCGAAACATGGCCGAGCAACTCGGGGGCGGCAGTCTGCACATCGAATGGCGATTCGGCGGAAGGTTGTGTATACACCGGTGCTACAAAGCGCCATGCATTCCGGCTTTCTGCATCGAGAACGACTGCGGCCTTCGGCCAACTGGCTCGCTCGACTTCAGCGGGTAATTTGGTGGGGTCGGCACTGCCGCGCGACAACAATGTGCGCTGATTGACATCGCGAATCTCCACACTGACCACGCCCGGGAAAGCCAAGGTAGCTTTCACTGCCTCAGCGGCGTTTTCAGCCGAGCCGTAAATCAGTGCCAAGGCGCTCTGATGGGCCAGATTCTCGGTAATGCGCTGGCCCTGCTCAAGCAGGTTAAGGCGTACCCGTTCGTTACTCTGCCACGACCCAACCAGGGAGGAAAATAATGCCAGAAAAAAAATTCCGAGCGTAACCATAATGCCAAGCTGGCGCTCAAAAGTGAATTTTTGGAGAAATTCGTTGAGAATTTTTTTCATGGTCGAATACGTTTATTACTCTGGGAATGTCATGTCAAAGCGCTGCTGACGACTTGGATTTAGCCCCAAGTGCTTGGCAGTACGCAGGTTGACAGCGCTTTGCACGTCGTGCAAGGGCATCATGTCATGCTTTCCATAATCACCCGAGATCAAAATACCTTGAGCCAAACCGGCAAGACTTTTCCCCAGCGCCATATTGTCAGGATAAAGCGAAAACAACACGCCACGCCGGACGTGGCTGAAATTGCTGGAAAAAACGGCGATGCCCTGATTCCATGATTCCTGCAGAACAAGGGGCAGAATCGAACTGTCCTCAACCGTGGTGGGATCCTGCGGCAACCATAACACATCACTGTGTCCGTCAGCCCCAGAAAAAATTTCCTGATAGAAGTGTACTGCACTGCGCAGATCGTGCGCCTCGTAAGCCACCAATTCCAGCCCCTGTGCACGAGCTGCTACTTTGGCAAATTCAAGCAGCCAGCCGTTGTAGCCGGGATCGTAGACGACGAACACGCGCTTCACCGACGGCATCAGCGCTTTCATGCGGGCGAACAACAATGCAGGATCAGGCGTCAAGCTGATCACCGGCAGTCCGCGCGCCTCGTTCTCCGGCACTGTCAACACGCCACCCACCACCACCTTGATGCCCTTATTCAGCGCCGTCGCCGTCTTCATGCCCTGCCGGCCAAGGGCGATCACCACCTTGATATTCTGGCGAAGCAGACTGGCTTTCAGCTCAGCGATATCAGTGTCATCTCTCACCGGATAATTTGCCACTTGTGTGCCGACCTTATCTTCAATGCCCTCGATTATTTTCTCAAATATCTCCCGGTAAGGCGCACCGATATCGGGATAGATCACTGCGATCGTATCTTTCCCTGCTGCCCATGCCGGTAATGTGAAGACCAGCGGTGTAAACAGAACCATGGCGGCAAACAGCAAAATCAATCGATTCTGACCATATTGTAGGAGCGGGCCATGCCCGCGAACATTTTTTCGCGGGTACGAAAAACTTTTGTCCGGGCACCCGCATGGCCCGCTCCTACGGGTGCCCGGCCAAAAGTATTTCGGATATCCGGCAGCAATCATGTAGGTTGTGCTATACGCACCCTACGATGTTTCATCGTTGAGCTACGATATTTCACTATTGAGTTAGAAACGGAATTGCTCATCAGAGTTGATGGTTCAGCTCGACGCGCCAAGCTCGCGGATCCACCGGCAAGTCGTAGGGAATCAAACCCGGTGCCGGCGACGGCTCGCGCGCGTCGGCACCGAACAGGTTGAGCACCTTGAAGGCGATACCCCAATCGTTGCTTTGATTATTGCTGCGCAGCGTGAGATCCACGGTGTGGTAATCGGCGATTGGGGGTCGGGTATCGAACGGTTCGCGCTTGCGATCGGCAATGTAGTTGAGTTGCGTGTCCATGCTCCAGCGTGGCATAAAGCGCCAGTCCGCCCGCGCATAAACGTGATGCCGGGGTGCGTTACCCGCATCCTGGTTGGTTGCCTCATCGATCGAATGTTGCTGCGCATAATTGCCTGACAACCGCACGCTTTGGCTCGCATCCCAGACCAGTTCGACTTCCATACCCTGACCGTGCTGCTGCCCGGCATTCTGCGCGGTAGAAATGCCAGTACTCGTGTCCTGCACGAAACGCAGGATATCTTTCATCTGGTAACGGAACAGGTTCAAATTCGCCTGCAAGGTGCTGGCAGCCTGCCAGGCGAAAGCCAGTTCCACTGATTGGTTGGTTTCCGGCTTGAGGTTGGGATTGCCCAACCCAACTGGATTGTTGATGTTGTAAAGTTCGGCGAATGACGGCGGGCGGAAAGCTTGGCCATAGAGCAGCTTGCTGGTCAGGTTGTAAGCCGTTTCCCATACCAGTGCCAGACGCGGATTGGTAGTGCCGCCGAAATCGGAATACTGGTCGTGACGCACGCCGGCGGTCAGGTACCAGTCCCGTGTAAAAGACCATTCGTCTTGAGCGTAGACATAGTTCACGCGGCGGGCGTGCGGAGTCATAAAAATATCTGCAGCGGTCATTTCCGTCACCCCGCCCGGCAGTGGCGCCGGGAAGTTTCCTATACCGGGAATAGTCACCAGGTTGTAATTCCTGGATTCCTGGGTGCGGTATAGGTTGTCACCCTGAGTGCCTACGCCGAAGCGCAGTTTGTGGCTCTGCAAACCGGAATAAACAGCTGAGAGGTTGAAACGCAGGTGGCGCTCCCACTTGTAGGGATTACCGATCACACCGTTGGGAAACGCCCCCAAACCAAAATTGGTCCCCGGCGGGAAAAGCGTCAGATTGGATTGCTCAGTGATGTAAAGATAACTGGCTTGGGCAGTCAGGTCCAGGTTGGGCGCAAAATTCGCATCCTGATAGGTCAGGTCGGTATTGACGCGCTCGCCATAATTTTTGCCCGCAGGATCCAGTGCCGAAGCCACACCAGCGCCGGTGTCTGCGTTACTACGCTGCTGATAACCGGCGCGCAACCGCCACTTGTTGCGCGACAGGTCGACACGGCCATCGATCGCATCGTAGCCGAGGTTGACCGGCCCCGGTGCAAGGGAAAATGGTGTGCCGGATAACACATCCGCAGCGATGATTTGGTGCTGGCCATCGGTGTGGCCCACCCTAAGGTAAGCAGCGGCATCGTAAGCGCCCAATGCACCACCATATTGCATCCAGGCATCGCGGCTGTTGAACGAGCCGGCGCGCAAGCCGATTTGGGTGCCGTTGATATCGGCGGCAGTCTTGGTGATGATGTTGATCACCCCCGAAAAGGCATCCGCACCGTACAGCGCCGAACCGGGGCCGCGTATCACCTCGATGCGCGCGATGTTCTCCACCGGCATCCCTGCCCAGATTTGGGAACGGTCGCCGACGAACGCACCGGTGATGGGTATGCCGTTCACCAACATCAGCACCTGCGGATTGTACTGGGTAGAGATGCCGCGTATGGTATAGATCGGGTTGTAGCCTAATACGGAACGAGCCACATGCAGGCCCGGCACGGTTTCCAGTACCTCATCCAGATCGGCCGCACCAATGGCTGCGATGTCTTCCGCGGTGATCACGGTGGCAACCGATGGCGCTCGCGCGATGGGTTGGCGGGAGCCGGTGGCGATAGTAACGAAGGACTTGTCGCCATAGGCCAGCGCCAATTCCTCTTCTTCGGACTGTGGCGAGGCATGTGCGCCAGCGACCCACGCCGCTGTCAGCAACACGGCCAATAACTGCACTATGGATTTTTTCATGATGATTTCCCTTTCACTTCTTCGCATTAAACACACCATGTGTGTTGGAGCGCGCCATGCCCGCGATCCTCTATTCCTTGAGTTTTTCGCGGGCAGGGCCCGCTCCTAACTTCCGGCAGAATTATTGTCGCTTTTAATGCGAATCAGAATTACCCATCAGCCTGAGCAGTTGGTTTTGCGGCGTGCCAACGGCGGTGTGGAACCCCTTCATACAACATCATCCGGCAAGGCAGCGGAAACAACAGGCCTTCCGGTTTTTCAACAGCCTCCAGATAGCATGGCGGCATGCCGGCGAGAAAAGCCATGAAACTGGCAAAATAATACTCGTGCGGCGACATGCCGAAATCGGCACATAACGCCGCAGCCAGCGCAGCATAATTCATGCGCAAGCGCCAGCGTCCTTCGAGCAGTATCCTTTCCACCTCGAAGGCTAGTTTTAGATGCGGCCCATCATCCAATGCCTGCTCCCTTAGCAACGCCATCATTGGGGCGATGCGCTCATCGCCGGAAGTAATCGGCCTTCCGTAGCCAGCTATGCCACGTTTCTGCTTGAGTTCTGCGCGCACCAGTTCAGCCATGTCTGCACCTGCCTCCACTTGGATTCTGGCGCGGATCAGGAACTCGCTGGCGCGCAAGTCCACACCGCGACCATAAATCTGCGCCTCGGAAACTGCCATCGCGGCGGCAATGCCAAGACTGCCGGTGCTGCGCGCCGTGCCCGACAGAGCCGCCACGCGGTTGTTCCAGATACGCGCATCGGGATAACTGGTATGGCACCAAAGGGCTTGTACCACGATTATCTGTTGCGGCGTAAAGCGGCGGCCGGTGATGCCGAACAGGTACAGTTCCAGCCAGTCCAAGTCCTTAAGCGATGTGTGCAGGTCGTGGCCACGGAACACGGCGCGCTCACCCGGAAAAAGCGCCCCCATACGGGTGACCAACCGCCCGACATACTGTTCCAGCAATCGCGGCCCGTTCATGTCACCCCTACTACGCGGTTTTCTGTATTCTTTGTGTGACCAGAGTCGGCGGGACCGGGGTCATTTTCCAGTTCGACGCGAAAAAACGGAAAATTCTTGTGGCCGTAATCTTTCTGTTCCAGCGCGTGCACCGCAGCGCCCGGCAGCCGCAGTAACAGGTGCAGCATTTCTCCCTGTTCCGGGGTGCAGCCCAGATCGCGCAACGCCGCAGCGGCCACACCGGACATCGCCAGCGGCAGCCCGGCGGCGGATTCCAGCGACGACCGGTTGGCTTGCAGCCAGGCCAGCGACGACGCGCAATCAAGAACGGAGAGATGTGCCAGCGTTTGCAGCACCGGACCGGTGCAGCGCACACCGTAAGGATCGAACCCCGCAGGGTGACCGGCCACTGGCCAGACATCAGCCGGATCGTCCACCGGCTTCACCCTCAGCCCTGTCTGCCACAATGCCAGATCGGTGCCGCGTGTTTGCCAATCTTCCATTGCATTGAATACTTCCCGCGCGCCGCCGGATGCGCCCGCACCCACCGCGAGTGCCGCCATCAAACAGGACGCCGAGGTCGACCCGCCGACCCCACCGCACATCGCGGCATGTACTGCGGCATCGCGCGGCCCCGGATTCGCCAACACAATCGCCAATCCTTCCAGCAGTCTGGCCTGCTGCGCTGACGGCGCTTCGCCGCGAAACAGCAGGAACAGGTACTCGATCCAGCTGGCATTCACCAGCAGGTCACTGTAGACATCATAGCCGTGGCAATGACAGGACAGCGCCGCAAACGCGTTGTCGGGCTCGGCTTCTTCTTGCCAGATACGGGTGTGGATGGATTCTTCGCTCATTCCATACCCCCTAAAATCTTGATGCGCAGTCCCATCGGCGGAACTTCCTCCTTGTTAACGCGCACATCCAGCACAGTCGGACCGGGATGGCGCAGGATCGCGTCCAAGTCCAAATTTTCGAAGTCCTGCGCGGTATGAATCACATGACCCGGGATGCCCATCGATTCGGCCATCATACGGAAATCCACCTCTGGCAACTCGACCCCAATCTGTTCCGCACCGGCCAAGCGCTGGCCGTGTTTCACCATGCCCAGTGCCGCGTCGTTGAGGATCACGAATAGCACGGTGAGCTTCTCGGTCAGCGCCACGGTCATTTCCTGGCCATTCATCAGCAGGCTGCCATCACCGGTGATGCAGACGACCGGCACCGCACGGTTGGCGAGCGCGGTGCCGACCGCACCGCCGATGGCCCAGCCCATCGGTGCAAAATTCATCGTAATTCGCATCCAGCCCCCCGCACTGGGCTCGTGGTCGTGCATGCCCAGATGATGGATCGCCCATGCGATGCTATTACCAGTGTCAACCAGGAAACGTGTATCGGGTGGACTGCGCCAGCCGAGTTCGCGCATCAAATACTGCGGTTTGATGGGTGCGCCGGCGGATGCAGATCTGTACGGATCATCGACCGAAATCTTCCTGAATCTTCGTTTCTCGCCAACAGAAATCTGTTTCGTAACATCCCTGCGCAACGTTCGCAACAGTCGCTCGAACACCGGGCGAATACGACCGCGTACGTGCAAACATGCCATCGGAGAGCGCGTCAAATGTTCTTCGCAGGAATCGATATGTACCAACCGGTTATTCAACAACGATTCATCCCAACCATTGCTGTTAAATTCGCCTATATCTGTACCAACAGCAAGTATCAGATCAACACCTCTATCGTGCATTGCCTCAGTGGCCGAGGTGTGGCCGGCAAACCCGAACACTCCAAGATACGAAGGATGGCGCGGACTGATAAATCCCTTGGCGTCGGGGGTGACGACGAAAACCCCGCCCATCCTTTCCACCAGTTCGATGATGACGTCAATAGCTTCGCCGCAACCGCTACCGATCAGTACCACCACCCGCTGTGCCTGCGCCAGTTGCGTCTGCAATTCCCGAACCGCTGAATCATCAACAGCAGACAGCGGCTTGAGCAGGTGTGCCAGATTGTAGACCGGGCCGCTTTTCATCAGTGATCGCTGCACGTCCGCCGGGATGCTGAGATGAACAGGGCCCGGTGTCGGCTGGTACGCGCTCAATAGCGCATTGGTCAGCTGTCTTTCCAGTTGATCCGGATGGGATATCAGCGCGCTGTAGCGTGTGCAGGTGCGGAACATCGCGACCGTGTCGATACCTCCGATGCCCGCAGATTCCTGCATCGCGCCACGGCCCAGCAAATGCAACGAAGGCTGACCGGTAATGACCAGCATAGGGATCTCGTTTTCATATGCACAAGCCACGCCGGTGATGAGATTGGTGGCACCCGGACCTGCTGTAGAACAACACACCCCTATCTTGCCTGATTCACGAGCGTAGCCATCGGCCATAAAAGCAGCCCCTGTTTCATGGCGCGCTACGACCGGGCGCGGACCACCGCGCCGTGCACTGCGCGCAAGCGCGTTGTATAGCGGCTCGATGGCGCCGCCGGGCACACCGAATACAAACTCGACTCCTATTTGTTCCAGATAGGCGACCAACAGGTCGACCGCCTCCATAGGTTGAGGTTGAGGTTGTGTTTCTGTTTCCGTTTCTGTTTCCAGGAATTGTTCTAGTTGTAATTCTGTCATTGACTGATCACTTTCCAGTTTCAAAACGCATCACCTTCCCATCGTTCCAACCTTGGAGACTTTGTATCTCCGCCGCGAACGAAGTATCTGCTGTTCCGCGATGAGAACGTAACTGTAGCACAGAGATCACACTACACCGCACAGCGCGGCTGATATTTTAGCCATATCAACCTTGACGCGTTGCAGGGATTTTTTTCGAAAATTAAAATGTATCAGGAGCTAAAGCTGAAAAGTGCGAGCATCAGCCTCACGAGATCCATACTCGGCAACTGTCGTTATCTTCCTTCCCCTGTTGCAGGGGGAAGATTCAGATCGTGTTCCAGATGGAATGCAGGATAGTGAAATTCGTTATTCGAACAGTCAAAATGAGGAAATCTTTCGGCTTACCCTCCTGATGAAATAACTGTCATGACTACTGATGAAACCACTGGTAAAACAACTGATGAAACTACTAGCCATCTGGCTATGCCACCAAAAAACGGTAGCAAGTCATTGGTTAGCTTTACATGGCTGATCGACTAACCTGGCAAACAACGCAAGGTAAATCGCCAGTCAACGCCAGCCAAGTAAACCCGCAAGGGGTACGCCGTGGTTGTAAGTGGCTAAAGCACCCAACAACACACGCAGGCTGGTTATAGCAACTGTTTCAGTTCCCCGCTCTGATACATCTCGGTCATGATGTCCGAACCTCCGACGAATTCGCCCTTGATGTACAACTGGGGGACAGTCGGCCAATTGGAGAAATCCTTGATGCCCTGGCGGATTTCAGGATCTTGCAATACGTCCACCGTGAATAATTCTTTCACGCCAAGCGCGTTCAGTATGCCCACCGCATTCGCGGAAAAACCGCACTGCGGAAACTGGGGATTGCCTTTCATGTACAGCACCACCGGATGAGTGGTGACTTGTTCTTTGATACGTTGTTGGATGTCTTGGCTCATGATGTCATTACCTGAATTAAACAGTCGGGAATTCTAGCGGTGTAGTGGCTGCAACGTCAAGCGTGTTTGAAGTGTTGTTTAATTTTACACAACCATCCCTGACAACCCGGCATCGCGATATATTTGGTAAAGTGGACTGATAGAATATGTCGCGCTCACATATCATACCCAACTAATAAGGAAAGCAATGGAATCCTCTGCCTCGCTGGAATTGGCCAAGCACGTACTGTTGATGTTCGGCACCATCCTTGCCGTTGGAACTTTCTCCGGTTTGATCGCCCGGCGGGTGCACTTACCCGATGTGGTGGTGTTTCTGCTGGTGGGCATGTTGCTCGGCCCCGGCGTGTCGGGCCTGGTGAACATCAAGGCCGACTCCACCATCAACCAGTTGATCCTGATCTTCGGCTCGAGCTACATCCTGTTCGATGGCGGTGCTTCGATCCGTCTCAAGGTGTTGAAAGAAGTGTGGATCACTATCGTGGTGATTTCCACCGTTGGGGTGCTGATCACTGCCGCCATCACCGGCGTGGCCGCCTATTACTTCCTCGGGCTTGCGCCTATCGTCGCGCTGTTACTCGGCACCGTGATCGCCTCTACCGATCCTGCCACACTGGTTCCCGTATTCAAACAAGTGCGCATCAAGGACCGTGTTGCCCAGACCGTGATGAGCGAATCCGCATTCAACGACGCGATGGGTGCCATCCTCACTTTTACCGTACTGGGCGTGGCGATGGGCGCGGGCGAATTCTCGATTGGTGATGCCGTCACCGACCTGCTCAAACAATCTTTGCTGGGTATCCTCGTCGGAGGAGTGCTCGGCTATCTGGCCGCATTTTTTATTTCGCATGAAAAGTTCGGCTTCCTCGCCGAATTCGCGCCGGTGGTCACACTGATGGCGGTGATCAGCGCATACATGGGCGCGGACAGTATGCACGCCAGCGGCTTCATGGCGGTGTTCGTGTTCGGCATCATGATTGGCAATCAGGAATCGCTGGGCTTCAAGCTCACCCAGCACGAAGATAACCTGCTGGAAGATTACGTGATGACCACGGCCTTCATCATGCGCATGTTCATCTTCATCCTGCTCGGCACGCAGGTGGATTTCGGCCTGATGAACCAATACCTGCTCAGCGGCGCGGCGGTAGTCGTGGTGTTCATGCTGGTGGCACGCCCGGTCACCGTATTCCTGTGCGCACTGCCCGACCGCCGCGCCAAGTGGAGCTTCAAGGAAATGCTGTTCATGTGCTGGACGCGCGAAACCGGCGTGATCCCCGGCGCGCTGGCCGGCATGCTGGTGGGCATGAAAGCACCCGGCGCGCAGATCATTGCCTCGGTAACTTTTATCGCGATCCTGATGACCATCCTGATCCAGGCGACCACCACCAAGTGGATAGCGAAAAAGCTGGGCTTGCTGGTGGAATAATGCACTGATCGAACTGGCGTCGCATAGCCGAACAGTGCTTGCAGCAATACCGCAGTCAGTTCGCGCGATAGATCAATCCCCGCCGCACCAGCCACTTCTCGAGTTCCACTGCCAGCAGCACAATGCCGGAAGTCACCAGGCATGCAGCCAGTTCGCCGGCATCGAGTGCTTCGGTTTTGAATATCGGGTGGAACGCCGGCACGTAGATGGTCGCCAGTTGCAGCAGGAAAGTTACGCTCAAGGCCAACGCCATGGGCCGGTTGGAAAAGAACCCGATGACGAACAGCGATTCTTTTTCCGAGCGTATCGCCATCACGTGGACGAGCTGGGTCAATGTCAGCACGGTGAACACCATGGTCTGCCAGTGCGCATGGCCGGTGTGAAAGGCCCATGCCTGGGTGAACAGGGTGAGCGCCGCCATCAGCAAGCCCACCCATAGCATGTGCTGCCACATGCCGTGCGCGAAGATGCTTTCCTGCATGGGGCGCGGCGGGCGGCGCATGATGCCGCGCTCGGCGGGTTCGGCGGTGAGGGCGAGCGCGGGCAGACCGTCGGTGACCAGGTTGATCCACAGAATGTGGATCGGCAACAGCGGGATAGGCAGACCAAAGAACGGTGCGAGGAAGATGGTCCAGATCTCGGCGGAGTTGGTGGTCACCCCATAGCGTATGAATTTTCGGATGTTGTCGTAGAGGCGGCGACCGTGGCGCACCGCATGGACGATGGTGGCGAAGTTGTCGTCGAGCAGCACCATATGCGCTGCCTCGCGCGCCACGTCGCTGCCGCCCTTGCCCATGGCGATGCCGATGTTGGCGGCTCTCAGAGCCGGCGCGTCATTGACACCATCGCCGGTCATCGCCACCACCGCGCCCTTGTCCTGCAGCGCCTGCACGATTCTGATCTTCTGCGCCGGGTCGACGCGGGCATAAACACGCACATGTTCCACTACCGCTTCAAATGCCGCCAGATCAAGTTGCGCCAGTTCCACTCCGGTCATCACGCGCCCGTCGCCGTCGGCCCCCTCTTCATCGGCAAGAATGCCGAGTTCGCGCGCGATCGCGCGCGCGGTGGCGGGATGGTCGCCGGTGATCATCACCGGGGTGATGCCGGCGGATCTGCACTGCGCCACCGCTTCTTTCACTTCGCTGCGCGGCGGGTCGATCAACCCGGCGAAGCCGAGGAACACCAGCTCAGCTTCCACTGCGTCGGGGTGCGTGCTGTCCGGCAGCGCCGGCCAGCGCCGATAGGCGTAGGCGAGCATGCGCAGACCGTCTGCGCCCATGGCTTCGGCTTGCCGCAACAACACGGCACGGTCGATGGCGGACTCGCCGCCGCTGCCCAGTTTGCTTACACATAATGGCAGCACAGTTTCCGGCGAGCCCTTGGTGTAGGCGATCACCTCAGCGCCCGCGCGATGCAAAGTAGTCATGCGCTTGCGCTCGGATTCAAATGGCAGCTCCAGCAAGCGCGGCGCTTCCTGCTCCAATGCTGCCTTGTCATAACCCGCCACCTGTGCGGCATGCAGCAGTGCCGCTTCGGTGGGTTCGCCGCGCGCCTTGCCATGGTGGTCGAGGTGAGCATCGTTGCTCAGCGCCAACGCTTGCAGCAGCGTGGCCCAAGGCTCACCGCTGACGGGCCAGGTTTTGTGCCAAGATTCGTACAAGACATCGTCGGCATAAATCGCCGTCACGTGCATCTTGTTCTGGGTAAGTGTGCCGGTCTTGTCCGAGCAGATGTAGCTCACCGAGCCCAGCGTTTCCACCGCCGGCAGGCGGCGGATCAGGGCGTGCTCCCTGACCATCTTGTGCGCACCCAAAGCCAGCGAGATCGTCACCACGGCAGGCAATGCCTCCGGTATGGCCGCCACCGCCAGGCTGACCGCAGTCATGAACATCAGCAGCAGCGGCTCGCCGCGCAGCATGCCGATCAAAAACACCAGCACGCAGATCGCCAGAACAGCAATTGCCAGTCGCTTGCCGAAACTCGCCAGACGCTGCTGCAAGGGTGTCCTGGTTTCCGTGTCATCGCTCAGCAGCGCCGCGATCTTGCCCAGCTCGCTATCCATGCCGGTGGCCACCACCAGTCCGCGCCCTCGCCCGTGCACGATCATGGTGCCTTTGTAGACAAGGTTGAGGCGGTCGCCCAGCGGCGCGTCGATTGCTTCGATGGCGGCGATCTGTTTTTCGACAGCGACCGATTCGCCGGTGAGCGCAGACTCATCGATCTTGAGCCGCGCCGTTTCGATGATGCGCACATCGGCAGGCACCACGTTGCCCGTCTCCAGCAACACCACGTCGCCCGGCACCAGTTCCGCAGCGCTGATCGTTTCGATGCTGCCGTCGCGCAGCAAGCGCGCGCTGGCCGCAGCCATGCGCTTGAGGGCCGCCATCGCGCGCTCCGCACGATATTCCTGAACAAATCCGATCACCGCATTAAGGATCACGATGACGATGATCACAATGGTGTCTTCGACACCGCCCACAAAACCGGAAATGATCGCCGCGACGATCAACACGATGATCATGAAATCGGTAAACTGGTCGAGCAGCATGCGCCAAGGGGAACGCGCGCGCTTTTCCTTTAATTCATTTGCGCCGAAGTGCGCCAGACGTTTGGCCGCATCAGCCGAACTCAGGCCGGATTCCGGGCTGGTCTCCAGACGTTGCGCGACCTCATCGATGGTCAGCGTGTGCCAGCTGTTGTCGCTAGTGTGCATGCTCGGAAATTACCCATGAGTTGAGTACATACCGCATGCCAGGCACCTCCTGGCCAGGTAGATGACAGCATGGTACATCGAACCGGCAGATTGTTTTCAGGCCGATGCTGCATCGATCGGATGCAGCAGAGACTTCGACGAGATCACGAGATGCCCATTACCCCAATATCCGTCATTTCTTCTGCAACACGATCCCGCGGAACCACCCTCCTGCGAGCATCGGCACGTCGCTCACCAGTCGCAGCTGCGGTACTGCACTTAACACTTCTTCGAACACCACATCCATACGCGTGGCAATGCGGCGCGACAGCGGGTTGAGCGCGCGGCGCAGCAATGCGAGCTTGTTAGGGCGCAGGAACTTATCAAGGATGATGATGCTGCCGCCCGGCTTGAGCACGCGCGCAGCCTCGCTCAGACATTGCGCAGGTTGCGGCACGACGGCCAGGATCAGATGCAGCACGACATGATCGAAATGCCCGCCGGCAAACGGCAAGGCCATGCTGTCGCCCATCACCCAATCCACCTGCAAGCTTTCACCACCTGATTTGGCACCACGCAGCTTGGCACGCGACAGCATCGCGGCATTGAAGTCGAGCGCGGTGTAGCGATGCAGTTTCGGCAGCAACGGCAGATCGAGTCCGGTGCCGATGCCGCTCAGCAATACTTTCTCCGCCTGATTAATCGGCAAGGCGAGCAGCGACTGGGTGCGCGCATACAGCAACGGGCGCGCTATGAACGCATCATAAATCGGCGCGATCAGGCTGTAGCTCCGCCTGAGCAGGGGGTTTTCGCGGTAGGGCAGGTCGTGATTCGCCATATAGTGAGTCTAACGCAAAAGTCTGATGCCGGATATTTTGGCCTGTGCAATGGCTTGCGCGAGTGCCTCGATAGCCTGCCCGCGGGCAAAGCTCTTGCGCCATGCCAGCGCGATGCGCCGCGAAGGTGCGGGATTGGCGAACGGGATCACTTTCAACAACTTGCTGCGATAACGCGCGCTATTCGCCGTAGCGGGCAGCACGGTGATACCCAGGCCGGAGGCAACCATGTTGCGTATGGTTTCGAGCGAAGTGCCCTGCTGTATCTCCGCGCCTTTGCGTTTGAGACCCGGGCAGGCTTCGGCGACCTGGTTGCTGAAGCAGTGCCCGGAATCGAGCAGCAACACTTTTTCAGCGGAAAGCTCCTGTGCCCTGATACTGCGCCGATCGGCCCAGTGATGATCGTTGCTAACCACCACCTCGAACGGTTCGTCATATAAAGGCTGCGTCAGGATGCCCGTATCGCCGTACGGCAGCGCGATGATGATGACATCAAGCTTGCCGTTGCGGAGCAAGGCGTCCAGGTTGTTTGTGATATTCTCTTCCACTTCCAGCGGCATTTCCGGGGCGAGTTTTTTCAGCTTAGGGATAAGTTCGGGCAGCAAGTAGGGGCCGACGCTGTAGATGATGCCGACGCGCAATGCGCCCGACAGTTGGTCGTTGCCCTGGTTTGCGATCTCACGGATATGTCCTGCTTCTTCGAGCACGCGCTGTGCCTGTTCGACGATCTGTACCCCGAGTGGCGTGACGGAAACTTCGCTTTTGCCGCGCTCGAAGATCTGCACGCCCAGTTCCTCCTCGAGCTTCTGTATCGCCAGCGACAGCGCGGGCTGGCTGATGAAGGACTTTTCTGCGGCGCGGCGGAAGTTGAGTTCCCGTGCGACCGCGACGATGTAACGCAGTTCATTGAGAGTCATGCTGGCATCTCCTTGTGATTTGAATAATAAATCGCATTGGTTTAAACAATCAATTAGATTTATTGATGCATAAACACTAAATTGCATCCGTGGACAGAAAACCACTCGATCAATTTAACAAGGAGAACATCATGCAACGACCCGAAATAAAAACCATCGCCAACCTCGAATCGGCATTTGCCGGTGAATCAATGGCGCACATCAAGTATCGTTACTTCGCAAAGATCGCGCGCGCCGCAGGCGACGAGGCAACGGCGCATATATTCGAAGAGACCGCCAACCAGGAAGTACAGCACGCATTCGGGCATCTCGATCTGCTTTACCCGAAGGAAACCATGACCCCGGCGCGCTGTCTGAAAATGGCTATAGAGGGCGAAACCTACGAATACACCGAGATGTATCCGGGCTTTCTCAAAACGGCACAACAGGAAAGCAATGCAGCTGCCGTAGCGGAAATCAAGGAACAGATCGCCGAATCGAAACAACACGCCGAACAATTTCAGGCGATGCTGCAAAAAGCTGCGAAGCGCTTTGCCGCATTGGCCAAAGTTGAAGAGCGTCACGCCAATCAATATCGCTCCGTATTGGCGAAAGTATCATCTTGATTTTTCATCTTTACTTAAGGAGAGCAGCATGAAAGTTTGGCAATGTGTGGTTTGTGGTTTCATATACGATGAAGCAGCCGGTTTGCCGGCCGAGGGGATCAAGCCCGGCACGGCGTGGGCGGATATTCCCGAAAACTGGGTTTGTCCGGATTGCGGCGTTGCCAAGGCGGATTTCGAGATGGTACAGGTGTAAGCCGCTGACCGCTTGCGGGGGAAGAACATCATGGGCAAGTCGATCATCAACATCGGCATTTTTAAGGCGGCAGGCAGTCAACCTGCCGCAGATGTTACGGCGACACGCATGAACGTATATCGGCAACATGTCTGGCTGCGGCGCAGCCTGCGGGAAAACTAGAGGCAAACAATGAAACCTATCGTAGTGTTGGGTAGCGGTCTGGCCGGTTACACGCTGGTGCGCGAATTGCGCAAACTGGATCGCGACGTGGCGATCACGCTGATATCGCAAGACAGCGGCAATTACTATTCCAAGCCCATGCTTTCGAACGCGCTGGCGCAGGGTAAGACAGCCGAGTCGCTGGTCATCACTGTTGCGGCGGATATGGCCAGGCAATTGGGCATCACGCTGTTGCACCACACCCAAGTTTCCGGCATAAGGCGCGCGCGCAAGGAATTGCAAACATCAGCGGGCGTGATCGAATATGGCCGCCTGGTGCTGGCACTGGGCGCAGACCCGATACGCTTGCCGTTGCAGGGCAATGCGGCCGATGCGGTGGTGTCGGTGAACGATATCGAGGACTACGCAAAATTTCGCGGCGCGATCGTTTCCGCAAAACAGATCGCGATCATCGGCGCCGGCCTGATCGGCTGCGAATTTGCCAACGATCTGGCGAGTGCCGGATATACCGTGACGGTGATAGACCCGACCGCCTATCCGCTCTCCAGCCTGATGCCCGAATCAGCGGGTAAGCAATTGCTGGCACCGCTGGCCAAGCTGGGCGTGACATGGCGTTTCGGCACAGCGGTGAAAGCGGTCGATCGTGATGCAGCGGGCTATGCGCTGACGCTGACCGATGGCACGGCCCTGGCTGCCGACGTGGTGGTGTCCGCAGTCGGCTTGCGCCCGCGCATCGAGTTGGCGCGCAGTGCCGGACTCGCGGTGAATCGCGGTATCGTGGTGGACGCACAACTGCGCAGCAGCGACGCGGACATCTATGCGCTGGGCGATTGCGCCGAGATCGAGGGACGCGTGCTGCCTTACGTGCTGCCCATCATGCACGCCGCGCGGGCTTTGGCGCGCGGGCTGGCCGGTGAAGATGCGAAGGTGGAATTTCCCGCGATGCCGGTGGTGGTCAAAACGCCGTCCCATCCTGTCGCGGTGCTGCCTGTTGCACGAGATGCGGCTGGCGAGTGGAATATCCTGGCACAGGGTTCAGAGATCAAACCGGGGGTCAAGCTGGGATTTTTCGATGCACAGAATCAACTGAGCGGATTTGTGCTCACCGGAGAGTACGCCGCTGAACGTGGCGCGATGACCAAACAATTGGGAGCATCCGGAATCCAGTAATTCTAAAGTGTGTTAAATATGACCATAATTTTGCAGGTGCAGGAGTGGGCCATGCCCGCGACCAGGAGGTTCGCGGGCATGGCCTGCTCCTACAATTGGCGCTGCTTCCAATGCAAACTGGAATAAGAAAATCCGGGGTGCAGTTGTTTTTGCATCCCCGGCTTTGCCACAACAAACAAATTCGAACCGCTAAGGTTTAGCCAAGCTGGATGGGCACGAACAACTTGTTGTTCCCCCTCAACACCAGCAGCGCCAGGCTCTTATCGTGTTTGGCCACAAGGGAACGCAGCTTTGCGACACTGCCCACCTTCTCGCCATTCACGGACAGGATCACATCGCCGGACTGGATGCCTGCCCGTGCTGCGGGACCATCATCGACGTTCTCCACCAGCAAGCCTTCGCCAACCTCGGCTTCCTTGCGCTCATCCGGTGAAAGAGGACGCACCGCCAAGCCCAACCCGCCCTTTGTCACCCCGCCGGTTTTTTCCTCTGCGCTGGCGGTTTTCATTTCACCCACATCCACGGATACTTCCCTTACTTTGCCTGCGTGCCAGATTTCCACCTTGGCAGTTTTACCGGGAGTGATATCGGCGACCATGGATGGCAGATCCCCGGAACGGGCAACCTCCTTGCCATCGAATTTGAGGATCACATCGCCGGACTCGATACCGGCCTTTTCAGCCGGACTGTCCTTTTCGACCGCACTCACCAGCGCGCCTTCAGGTTTGGCCAGACCGAACGAATTGGCCAAATCGTGATTGACTTCCTGAATCGTGACACCGAGCCTTCCCCTGCTCACCTTGCCATGATCGAGCAGTTGCTTTTCCACCTTCATCGCCACATCGATAGGGATAGAAAATGAAAGGCCCTGATAGCCCCCGCTCTGGCTGTAAATCTGCGAGTTAATACCGATCACTTCCCCGTTCAGGTCGAACAGCGGGCCGCCCGAATTGCCGGGGTTGATTGCAACGTCAGTCTGCAGAAAAGGCACATAGTTTTCGTCAGGCAGGGAACGCGATTTTGCCGAAACGATCCCCGCCGTCACGCTGTTCTCGAAACCGAACGGCGAACCGATCGCCACTACCCATTCGCCCACGCGGACCTGTTGTGGATCGCCTATCCTGACAGCCGGCAAGCCACGGGCATCGATCTTCAGCACTGCAATGTCGGAAGGCTTGTCCAGACCGATGACTTTTGCCTTGAACTCCCTTTTGTCGGTGAGTTTTACGATCACTTCATCGGCACCCGCCACCACATGGGCATTGGTCAGGATCACACCATCGGGGCTGACGATAAAGCCCGATCCGAGGCCATGCGTGGGCATATTGCCTTGAGGCGCGGGTGCCTGGAAGCGACGGAAGAAATCATAGAGAGGATCGTTCGGATCCATTTGGGGCAATCCCGAAAACCGGGTCTTGACGGTACCCGAAACGCTGATATTGACCACTGACGGGCCTTGCTGGGCGGCGATCTTTTCGAAATCCGGCAGCGTGACGGTGGGCTTTTGCAATGTTTCGTTCGGCGTTGCGGTCGCAGCCGCAGTCATGTTCGTTGTAGCGCCGGCATCCACGACAGAAATGCCCCGATAGATATAGCCTCCCGCCATGGCCGCAGTGACCAGCAATACAAAGACACTGTACTTGGCAAACTTCGGTAAAGTTCTCGATTTCATTTTCCCCAACTCCTTTAGCAAATAGATCATGTCCGTATTCATCGCAAGAATAAATTTCATGCGTAAGGATAACTGCTAAGGCTGAATTTGTTACTTATAACGGGAAAAAGTTCGGAAAAAATTGCAACAAATTGTTACCCGGACGCGATAGCGCTCTTTGCCATCGCTACCGCACACCCCATTAACTGCGAACCAGATTATCCAGTGCGATGCCTGCAAACACCGCCGCGCCCAACCAGTTGTTGTGCAGGAATGCCTTGAAGCATGACTCGCGCTGGCGATGTTTGATCAGGCTGTAGTGGTATAGCGCAATGCCCGCAGCAAGTAACAGCCCGGCGTAATAAAACCATCCCGAGCTGATCATTTGACCAACCGTTGCGAGCAAGGCCAGCGTAATGGCGTAGCAGGCCATCACCGCAGCCACATCGTATTTGCCGAACAACAATGCCGCGGAGTGGATGCCGAGATGGATGTCATCGTCCCTGTCCACCATCGCGTATTCGGTGTCATAGGCGATCGCCCAGAACACATTGGCGATCAGCAACAGCCACGCCACCAGCGGCACGCTGCCTTGTTGCGCGGCGAATGCCATCGGGATACCGAAGCCGAACGCGATACCGAGATAGGCTTGCGGAATGGCAAGGAAACGTTTGGTGAACGGATAGCTGGCGGCGAGGAATACAGCCGGAATTGAAAGCAGCAGCGTCAGCATATTGAGCGGCAGTATCAACAGCAGGGAGATCAGCGCGAGGATCGCCGCCAGCCACAATGCCTCGCCGGGTGCGATGCGTCCGCTGGTGACGGGACGCTCCTGGGTACGTTTGACGTGCTTGTCGAAATCGCGATCCGCATAATCGTTGATCGCGCATCCGGCGGAACGCATCAGCACCGTTCCGAGCGCGAAGATCAGCACGATGTGCCAAGCCGGATGCCCGGAGCCTGCGATCCACACACCCCATAACGTCGGCCACAGCAGCAGCAGGATGCCGATGGGGCGGTTCAAGCGGGTGAGCTGGGTATATAACGCGAGGCGTTCAGTAAGGTGCATGGATAGATTGAAGTCCAGAAATGCTCGCGGTTCGGCAGACCAAATCGGGCTTGTCAGCCATCCTCTCCTCCATGGCTCTTATCGTTTCCCGGAGTTACCCATGTCGTTCATGCCGGGTATCTTCTGCAACTCTTTGGTGAATTCCTTCAGGTGTTCTTTGGAATTGATGGCGGAGGATACCGAGCTGCAGTAAACCAGACCTGACAATGCCGCGATGATGCCGAATATCAGCAAGGCAGGATTGATCGATATTTTGTGCACCTCCCTGGTCGCAATAACCATCAGGTAGAGCCACCAGGCGATGCCCAGCAAACCCAGGTAGGGCACGAAGCTGAGCAGGATCGTGATCGGCATCAATACATGCATATACGCCAGGCAACGATAACTGGTCTCATAGCTTTCGTTGGAGCCCGTGAAAGTCCAGATCGCAAAACAGATGGCCGCCACAAAGAAACTCAGGATGGCCGCGATCACTGGCACGATGATCAGCCAGATGGCCAGCATGCCCAAATCATGGACTCCTGCACCACGGGTCAGGAACGATTCGATCGTGCTCAACACCACGCCGAGCAATGCGGTCATCACAACATAAAGCAGCGGATCGAGCAACCCGCCGGACTTGGGCATGGTTTTGAAAAAGTCGACGGGTTTTGCGATCAGTTGGATTGCGAGTTCTATCAATCCCTTGATGTAGGTTTGCACGGTGACTTTGCTTTCATTCATGGTTCTCTCCTGGCGCGCTTCGTCAGTCGTCCATTGGGTATCGGAACATTACAGACTTTGGGCCATGCCCATATGACATCCTTGCTGCAAACCCCATCAGTGCTGATCGCGAACAAGGGCGTTAGCGACGCCCGCCTGATGCAAGGCAATGGTTTAAGTATACTAAAAATCAATCCGGGTTAGGTCAGGTACAGACATGCCGACCCTCAGACAGACAAAAAACCGGCATCTGACCAGTTACAGAATGATACCGGACATCAGCCATCGCCGGGTTGGCGAGATTTAATCGGGTATTGGTAATCCGTCGAGGGGTGCGTCCATGCGCAAAGGATGAGGCCGGTTTGTAACACCAGACAGTCAGAATCTGCCACCATTCCGACTTGTTATTGGCGCACCATTATGGGCTCGGCTGGAACTCTTTTTTTATTGCCAAAGCGTATTCCGGCTTGCGTATATATTCTGCTGGAAAGCACCACGATCTAATTCCGACTTAGCCCGGCGCCCAATGGGGCTGGAGATTGCAGAAAATCTATGGCTTCCAATGGCCAGGTGCCTTTAGCCAATTGTAATAATTTATTGAAAGTCCCTGTCTTGTGAACAACCAGATCCATTCTGGCAAGTTGACTGAATCGCGCTGATTCCAAATGCAGTAACCTTGCCTGGTCGTGTCTGACAAGCAGATGATAATTTCCCTTGATCTGCAAAAGTGATTCGGCAGTGCCAATCGCATAGCAGGGTGCTTCGCTATACAGAGCCAACTCTCTTGCCACTTCGGGCATTTGATAGACGTAGACCGGCATCCCGGATTGCTTGCCAAATATTTTGGCAGCATTATGAGGCACACTGTAGTGCATAAAAGTTAACGCAGTCATTAACGACAAAAATACATAAAGCAGGTTGATTGCCGCAACAGAGTAAAAGATAGTCCTGAAATTAAATGACTCCGCTCTTGTCGTGTAGAAGTAATACGCCAAGCCGATCAAAATCACGGCTATTGCCGCCAACAGTGCGATGTTCATCACATAGATACTCAGCGCAATCGCCAGCAAGGCGACCAGGCATATCAAGCCCATCTGTGAAATAAACAGGGGGCGACTGATGCCAGAAGCAATCAAGAATCGCGCGCAGAGTATCGCTGCAAACGGCAAGATGATGTCTATGTAGTAATCAAATTGGAACTGGGTGGCGCTGAACATTAAAAATGTGAAACTAAATGCGCCGCACAAGAAAACAAATGCGCCGCGTTCATTTGCATCAGCTTTACCAAATGCCTTGAGTTGAGCATAGACAGCCGCGAAAAAAACCATAGTCCAGGGTAAAAATGCCCACAAAAACACCAGCACAAAGTAAAGAGGATGGCCATTGTGGTTCTGTATCGGTCCGGTATTAAAAAAGCGCCCGAACTGACTATCCCAAAAAAAGAATTTGAAGCTGGAAACCGGCTGTTCCAGCTCTGAACCTCCCGCGTGCTGATTGAATTGCAAGTGCAGTGCGATAAGTTCTGGCGCGACAAACAGCAAAGACAAAACCAGCGGTGCCAGCCACTTGATGCTGAATAACTTTGACCATTGCTTTTGATACAGCCATAAACACAC
>Ga0207926_1000163_pt1 | contig 34542 bp, 31 predicted proteins | sample NGESurdeep072012_8_FD_184454 | JGI IMG/M metagenome (GOLD analysis project Ga0207926, IMG submission 184454) | Arctic peat soil microbial communities from Barrow, Alaska - NGEE Surface sample 210-1 deep-072012 (SPAdes) | ecosystem: Environmental > Terrestrial > Soil > Wetlands > Peat ...
AAACCGGCCACCTCGTCTCCGACTCCGGCCGCGCCATCCAAGGCCCCGGCGTCTGCGTCCCCGGCGTCAAAGGGAACGTCGACTTCGCCGACCTGACGATTCCGGGCCTGTCGAGTTTCCAGGGTCGCACTTCTGACCGCCACTCTCCGGAGTTCCCTGTCCGCTGAGAGTGGCGGCTACAGTGGTAGGAATGGACGTCGCTGATCTCGACCGCCTCTTGACGCAGCTCGGTGAGCTTGATGGCTCCGATCTCCACATCAAGGCCGGCGCACCACCCCGGATGCGAATCGCCGGGATGCTCCGGACCGTCGAGGGCGAGGCCGCCTTCACCGCATCGGAGACCATGCAAATCTCCGAGGCGATCATGACTGACGCAGTCCGCGAGACCTTCCGCACCAAGCACGAGGCCGACTTCGCCTACAGCCTCCCCGACGTCGGACGATTCCGGATCAACGCCTACTACCAACGTTCGTCGGCCGCGCTGGCCATCCGCCGGGTCCGGTCCTCGGCAACCACTGCCGAAGAGCTCGGTCTTCCCCCCGTCGTCACCCAGCTGGCGGATGAGATGCGAGGCCTCGTCCTCGTGACCGGCCCGACCGGCTCCGGCAAGACGACCACGCTGGCCGCCATGATCGACCACATCAACCACATCCGATCGTGCCATATCGTCACCATCGAAGATCCGGTCGAAGTGATGCACAAGGACGACCTGGCCGCAATCGACCAGCGTGAGGTGGGCTTCGACACCGACTCGTTCGCGTCGGCCATGCGGGTGGTTCTCCGTCAGGACCCCGACGTCATCCTGGTGGGCGAGATGCGCGACCAGGAGACGGTCGCCGCCGCCCTGGGTGCGGCCGAGACCGGTCACCTGGTGTTCTCGACCCTCCACACCATTAACTCGACGGAGACCGTCAATCGCATCGTGGACTTCTTCCCACCCCATCAACAGTCGCAGATCAGGCTCAGTCTGGCCGGCTCCCTCAAGGGCATCGTGTGCCAGCGCCTGATCCCCACCGCGGACGGCGACGGACGCGTGCCCGCCCTGGAGGTGCTGGTCGTCAACGGTCGGATCCAGCAAGCCATCATCGACCCCATGCTGACCGGCGATATCGAGTCGATCGTGGCTGACGGTGCGTACTACGGCATGGTCACCTTCGACCAGTCGCTCGCCTCCCTCATGGCCACTGGACGCATCACGCTGGCCGAGGCCATGGCGACGGCCAGCAACCCCCACGACCTCAAGGTGATGCTCGAGCGACAGGGAATTCTCCAAACCGGGTCGTTCGCCGCCCAGCTTGGCTGAGGCTCATCACGTCCCTTTCACCGGGGAACTCAAGGTGTCACCGATCCCTTCCGATAGTCACCATAGGACCGGGACCCGCATGGCGGGCCATGCCGGACCACGAAATGCCGTGACGTGACATCGAGGACCGGAGACAACAGATGAGTGCACCCATGGAGAGTCCGGTGGCGAACACGTCCACCTGCCACTGCCATGGCGATCCCGACGCCAACACTGCCCTCGCGAACGGAGCATTCCCTTGGCACGCATAGTCGTCGGGCTCGACATCGGTACGAGCGCGGTGCGCGCCGCCGAGATCGATACCTCCAAATCCGTTCCGGTCCTGCTGACCTATGGACAGGTTGGACTTCCCCCTGGGTCGCTGGTCGACGGCGAGATCCGGGACACGACTTCGGTGACCGAGGCCATCGAGAAGCTCTGGAAGAACGGGCAGTTCACCAAGTCCTCGGTGATCGTCGGCATCGCCGGACTTCGGGCCATCACCCGGGAGATCGACCTCCCCTACGTTCCCGACGACGAGGTCGACAGCGCGGTGCGATTCCAATCGGAGGAGGTCATCCCCTTTCCTCCTGACCAGACCCTCCTCTCCAGCCAGGTCCTCTCGGATTACACCAATGACGAGGGGGGCAAGATGCGTCGTGTCCTCGTGGCCGCGGCTCACGTCGACCTCGTGAATGGCGTGATCGAGACGGTCGAGCGGGCCGGCCTGACCGTCGAGGGCGTCGACCTCACGTCGTCCGCCCTCGTCCGCGCCATCGGTGGCTACGACGGATCCGACCAGCCCGAAGCCATCGTGTCCATCGGCGCCGGCCTGAGCGTGGTCGTCGTCCACCAGAACGGTCGTCCCCAGTTCGTCCGCACCATCGGTTCGGGTGGCAATGCCACCACGGCTGCCATTTCGGCTTCGCTGGACATCCCGATCATCGATGCCGAGGCACTCAAGTACCGGTTTGGCGAGGAGTCGCATCAGGTCCTAGCTGCGGACCGGGTCGCGCAGCCGAGCATGCTTGAGCTGGTCGACGAAATCCGGAATTCCATCCAGTACTTCGCGTCGCTGCCGGGCCGCCTGCCGGTGTCACAGGTGCTGGTCACGGGCGGTGGCTCCGAGCTCCATGGACTCCTGCCCATGCTTGAGTCCCAGGTCCGCATCCCTGTACAGGTGCGGTCACCGCTGGAGCGGGTCGATGTCTCGAAGCTCGGACTGTCGCAGGAGCAGATCGACATGGTGGCTCCCGTCCTCAGCTCTCCCATCGGCCTCGCCCTTCCGGAACCGGACAAGGCAGTCAAGAAGTTCAACCTCCTGCCGCCCGAGGTGGCCCAGAAGTCCCGGATCAAAAGGATCCAGCACCAGACCCTCATGGGATCGATCGCCGTGATCGCCCTGTTGTTGGTGTTCGGGGGTTGGAAGTTCGACCAGGTCCACAACGAGCAGAACAACGTGGACGCCCTGCAGACGAACATCACTTCGCTCAACGCCCAAATCCCGAAATACGACCTGGTGGTGGCGGCCAATGATGCTTATACCAAGGGCGTCGCCCGGCGTGCATCCGTACTCAACTCCGCCGTCGACTGGCCCCTGGCGCTCAGCAGCCTGATCGCGATCACGCCGACAAACGCCTCCGTGCAGTCGTACAACGGCAGCCAGATAGTGACCGGTACCACCGCACCGGCGGCGGGTGCTCCCACGGGCACTGCCACCGGCACGCAATCGGCGGCCATCGGATCGATCAACCTCACCGTGGACGGTCCGGGGCCGAGCCTGTCCATCTCCGAGGCGTGGATCAATGCCATCTCCGGTTCGCAGTTCTTCGCCAATCCGCTGCAGGGTGCGACGACGGTCAACCCAGATTCGACCATCTCCTTCCCCTTCGATATCTCGATCACCCCGAACGCCAGCCTCAGCAAGAATGCGAGCCTCAAATGAACCAGGTCCGCGAGTACCGCATGCCACTCCTCTTCGCAGGTGGAGCCTTGGTCGTCGTCCTCATCCTGTGGGTGGCGCTGATCTCCCCGCAGAACTCCAAGCTGGCGTCGCTCCAAGCCCAGGGCCTGGCACTGCAGTCCCAAGAGAGCTCGATCCAGGCGCGACTGTCGGCACTGCAATCCGAGGGAATGAAACTATCGACGAACTGCGCCGACCTCCAAAAGATCAGCACTCAGATTCCGTCGGTCCAGACCCCCACCGATATCGACGCGCAGGAGTCGAGCTTCGAGAGTCAGTTCAACGTCCTCGCCGCATCGTCGGGGGTGACACTCGCCCAGTTCAGCGGGTTCGCGCCGGCCACAGCCACAGCCGCCGGGGCTGTCGCGACGACTCCCGGCGCCGGTTCCACTGCCGGCGTCACCGCCGTACCGACCACCCTCGCCGTCCAGGGGAACTACGGACAGATGACGTCGTTCATCAATGGCCTCGACAGCTTCCCCCGGCTCTTCGTGATCCAGAAGTTCCTACTGGCCTACGGGGCCGCGTCGTCCAGCACGACGTCTGGCGCTTCCTCGGGCGGCAGTTCATCGAGCGCACCGGCCAGTGGGACGGCCAACGCCGGCGGGTCGCCGCTCTGGGTCGGTGGTAAGGCGACCTCGCCCAGCAGCGGCCCCTACAACCTGAACATCACCGGCTCGATCTACTACACGTCGACCCCGAACGCCCTCGCCGCCTGCTCCAAGGCCACGGCCGCCCAGCAGAAGCAGACGACCACCTGAACCGGGTCAGTCAGCTCCGTTAGATCCCGCTGATCTGCATGTCCCCGATGGCCACCGTCTGGCCGGCGGCGATGCTCGGGAGCCACTCGACGTCGGCACCCACGGCCACCAGCGAGAGCAGCATGCGCTGGAGGGTCGAGGCCACGGTGATCTCCCGGACCGGCTCGGCCAGCTTCCCGTCCCGGATCATCAGGCCTTCGGCACCCACCGAGAAGTCGCCGCTGACGGGGTTGACCCCGGAGTGGACCCCGGTCATCGACTGCACGAAGAGTCCCTCCCCCACGGCGGCCAGGACTCCGTCCTCGTCGTAGCCCTCCGGACCGGGGGCGAGCGTGAGGGCGCGGCATCCCGGACCCGGGGTCCCGGCGTACCCCCCGCGCACGGCCGAGCCGGTGGAGGCAACGCCCGCCCGTGAGCCGGACACCGTGTCGTACAGGAACCCCCGCAGCACGCCGGAGTCGACAAGGACGTTGCGCCGACAGGCCAGGCCCTCGGCGTCGTAGGCGGCCGCCCCGTAGGCCCGCGGGTCGGTGGGGTCGTCGACCAGGGTGAGGCCCGGGTGGCCGATCAGTTCGCCGATCCGCCCGGCAAAGAAGGACCGGCCTTTGGCCACCGCCTCGCCGGACAGTGCCGAGGACACGATGCTCAGCAGCGTGGTGGCCATACGGCGGTCGAAGACCACCGTGGACCGGCCTGACGGGCCCTTGGTCGCACCCAGCAGACGCACCGCACGGGTGACCGCGTCCTGGCAGGCCTGTTCGGGGTCGAGACCGTCGAAGCCGCGGCCCACGCTGTAGCCGCCACCGGTCTGGCTGCCGTCTCCCTCGCCGGCGATCACTCCGACCGACAGGTAGCCCGACGTCTTGCGGGTCGACGACCGGATGCCGGTGGTCGAGACCAGGGCCGCCTCCGCCGACACGTCGCCGTAGTCGGCCGAGTCCACCTGGCGGATCCTCGGGTCGGACCCGCGGGCCATGGCCTCCAGCGCCAGGGCCAGTTCAACCTTGGCCGCGGTCGCCACGCCGGCCAGACCGGAATCCCACAGCTCGACCGGCACGGCCTCGACGCCATCAGGCGCCGCCAGCTGCACGTGCTCGTCGGCCGTGGCGAACCGGGCGTTGTCCCGGGCCTCTTCCAGTGCCTCACCCAGGACGGACTCGTCGAGCGAGCCGGCCCAGGCAAATCCGAGCCGGTGGTCGACGACGACCCGGATGCCGATGCCGGCGGAGGTGGCCGACGTCAGTGACTCGACCTCGCCGTCGTAGGCGCGGACCTCCGTCTCGGTGCCGCGGGCGACGTACACCTCGACGTCCTCGCCCGGGGCGGCCCAGCCGGCAACGCGCTCAGCCAGTCCCACCAGGTCCTCGGTGCCGCTCGTCGTCTCCTCGGTGGCGGTGCTCACTCGGCCGTCCCCCCGATGGTCACGCCGGTGAGGCGCATGGTCGCCTGCCCGCAACCGACCGACACACTCTGGCCGTCCTTACCGCAGGTGCCGGGCGTCATGGAGAAGTCGGTGCCCACCGCGTCGATGCGCTTGAGGATCTCGGGACCGTTGCCGATCAGGTTGGCGTCCCTCAGCGGCTCGGTGATCTTGCCGTCCTCGATCAGGTAGGCCATCGTCATGCCGAAGACGAAGTCGCCGGTGGTGGTGTTCACCTGGCCGCCCCCGAGCTTGGCCACGTAGACGCCGCGGGGTGTCTGGGCCACGATCTCCTCGGCGTCGTCCTCCCCCGGGAGCAGGAACGTGTTGGTCATCCGGACCATCGGCAGGTCGCGGTAGGACTGGCGCCGGCCGTTGCCCGACGAAACCCGCCCCTCCTTGCGGGCCCTCAGGTAGTCCCACAGGTAGTCGGTCAGGACACCGTTCTCGATCAGGACGTTGCGCTGGGCCGGGCGGCCCTCGTCGTCGACCCCGAACGTGCCCCACTCGGACCCCACGGTGCCGTCGTCGACCAGCGTGACCAGCGGGCTGGCCACCAGCTGGCCGACCTTGCCGGTGTAGACCGAGGCGTCCTTGACGATGTGGTCGGCCTCGAGCCCATGGCCGCAGGCCTCATGGAACAGGATGCCGCCGCTGCCCCCGGCCAGCACCACCGGCAGCTCACCCGACGGTGCCGGGCGGGCCGACAGCTTGGCCAGGGCCTGGGCGGCGGCCGTGCGGGCCAGCTCCTCGACCGACACCTCCTCGAACAGCTCGAAGCCGAGGGTGCGGGCGGCGGTCTCGTACCCGGTCTGCATTCCGGTGTCGCCGAGTGCCACACACGACACCGTGAATCGGGTCCGCGCCTGCTCGTCGCCGGCCAGCAGGCCATCGGAGTTGGCGATCAGCACCCGACGGCGCGACGTCCCGAAGCCGGCCTGGACCTGGCTGACGGCGTCGCCCGAGTCCCGGGCCGCCTCGTCGGCCCTCTGGAGGAGCTCGAGCGCGTCGGACTTGGCTCCGGTGGCCGGCGGGCGGCGGTCGCCCCGGCTGACGGGCTCGGCCGATCCGGCCAGGCGACCGACATCCACCGCCCGCGTGCCGCCGCCACTGCGGGCCACCGCAGATGCCGCTTCGGCGGCTCGCAGGAGGCCCCGCTCGGACAGGTCGGCCGTGTGGGCGAACCCGGTGGTGTCCCCGGTGACCACCCGGATGCCTGCCCCCCGCTCCCGCCCCGACGACAGCTCCTCGACCCGTCCGTCGTCGAGCATGGCCGATGAGTTGGACCGGTCCTCGGCAAACACCTCGGCGAACTCGCCCCCGTTGCGCAACGCCTCTGCCAGCACCCGCTCCAGCACGGGGGTATCGATCACTACAGTCTCCTCGCTCCACTGCCCGGCGCCCGTTGGCCGATGTCAGTATCTGTCGCGTATCGTACCGGCGTGGCCCCCCGCACCGGTCTGTCAGCGCGCATCGAGCTCGAGGTGACCGAGGCGGACACCGCCGAGGCCTTCCGGACCGGCTCCGTGCCCGTACTCGCCACCCCCCGCCTGGTCGCCCTGTGCGAGGAGGCCAGCTGCCTGGCCATCGACGGCCACCTGCCGGCCGGTGGCACGTCGGTGGCCAAGCGGGTCCAGTTCGACCACCTGGTGCCGGTAGGGGTCGGCGGGACGGTGTGGGCGGAGGCCACGTTGGACCGGATCGAGGGGCGCCGGCTGGTGTTCACCCTGTCGGTATCCGAATCTGCCGGGCTGGTGGGCGCCGGCAAATTGGTCCGGGTCATCGTCGACCGCGAGAGCTTCCTCGCCAACGTCCGCTGAGGGGTCCGCCTCGGTCGCACCGGCAGGTCAGGACGGACATTCGATGAAGCCGTGTCGGGGGGGGCGCTGGTAGCCTGACCCGGAAGGCACCACCTGACATGATCCTCGAACACATCGACAGCCCGGCCGACCTCCGGACCTTGACCCCCGACGAGCTCGACCTGCTCTCACAGGAAATCCGGGAGTTCATCGTCGAAGCCGTCACGGCCACCGGAGGGCACCTCGGCTCGAACCTGGGCGTGGTCGAGCTGACGCTGGCCATCCACCGGACCTTCGACTCCCCACGCGACGTGCTGCTGTGGGACACCGGGCACCAGGCTTACGTGCACAAGCTGGTCACCGGCCGCCGTGACGCCTTCACCCACCTGCGCCAGGAGGACGGGCTGTCCGGGTACCCGAGCCGGACCGAGTCCGAACACGACTGGGTCGAGAACAGCCACGCATCAACCATCCTCAGCTACGCCCACGGCATGGCCAGTGCCCTCGAGCTCCAGGGCAAGGACCGAAGGGTGGTGGCGGTGGTCGGGGATGGTGCCCTGACCGGCGGCATGGCCTACGAGGCCCTGAACAACCTCGGCCACTCGGGCAAGCGGGTGGTGATCGTCCTCAACGACAACGGCCGGTCCTATGCACCGACGGTGTCCCAGCTGTCACTCAGCCTCACTCACCTGCGCCTGAGCCCGGCCTACGTGCAGGCCCGGCAGCGCCTACGCCACATACTGCGCGAGCTACCGGGAGTCGGCGAGTTCGCCTACTCCGGCATCCACGGGCTGACCAGTGCCCTGCGCGAGGTGGTGACGCCGCACACCTTCTTCGAGGCACTCGGTATCCGCTACGTGGGTCCGATCGACGGTCACGACATCGCCGGCGTCGAGCAGGCCCTGACCAACGCGGCCGAGTGGCCGGGGCCGATCGTCGTCCACGTCCTCACCCAGAAGGGGCGCGGCTATGCGCCGGCCGAGGACGACGACGTCCAGCGGCTCCACGACGTCAAGGTCCAGGCTCCTCAGCTGAAGATGCAGCCGGCTCTCGACGGACCCGACGCACGATCGACCACGACCCCCGTTCCGGTGTTGCAGAACGCCTCGTTGTCGGTGGGTGGCACCGACATCGCACCGGACGTGCCCGTCACCACCTACACCCACGCCTTCACCCGGGCCCTGCTGATCCACGCCGAGGCCGATCCCCGCATCGTGGCCATCACGGCGGCGATGCCCGGCCCCACCGGCCTGCTCCCGTTCGAGGCGCGCTTCCCGGACCGATTCGTCGACGTCGGCATCGCCGAGCAGCATGCCGTCACCGCGGCGGCCGGCATGGCCATGGCCGGCTTACGCCCGGTCGTGGCCGTCTACTCCACCTTCTTCTCCCGCGCCTTCGACCAGGCCAACCTCGACGTCGGCCTCCACAAAGTCCCGGTCGTCCTGGTCCTCGACCGGGCCGGCATCACCGGCGACGACGGTCCGAGCCACCACGGCGTGCTGGACATGGCGCTGTGCCTGTCGATCCCCGGCATGACCGTCTTCGCCCCATCATCGGCTCCCGAGGTCGAGGCCATGCTGGCCACCGCGCTCACCCTCGACGGCCCGTCGGTCATCCGCTTCCCGAAGACGCCGGCGCCGGCGGTCCTACTGGGCGCAGTCGGGTCAGGGCTCGAGGCGAGGCTCGTCCGGAAGGGCGACGGCTCCGTCTGCGTCCTGGCCATCGGCAAGATGCTCGGTGCCGCGGAGTCCGCCGCGGCCCGGCTCGATGCCGAGGGGATCGACGTGACGGTCTGGGACCCCCGTGTGGTCTCCTACCCCGACCCGGCCATGTTGGCCGACGCCGGGCGCCACGCGCTGATGGTCACCCTGGAGGACGGGGTGCGCCACGGCGGGGCCGGCATGTTCCTGGGCGACGCGCTCCGGGCGTCGCTGCCCCTCGGCGCCTGCCCCCCCATCGTGCACCGGGGCGTGCCCCGTGCGTTCCTGGCCCAGGGCAAGCCGGACCGGATCCTGGCCCGCCTGGGACTGGACGAGGATGGCGTGGTCCGCACGGTCCGGGAGAGCCTGGCCGAGCTCCAGCACCCCGCCGAGCTGCGCAGCCCCTCCGACCTGGCCCTCCCGGGCGACCGCCCGCCCTCCGACCACAGCAGCTGAGACTCCGGTCCGACCCCCTCGGGCCTCCACGGAGCGTCCCGGAACGGCGTCGGTGCGCCTGGACCGGGCCGGCACCCCGGTCGCCCCTTGCCACAACAGAAACCTGTTCTACTATCTGGCCGATGAGCACCTTCAATCTCGCCGATATGTTCGAGGCCGCCGTCGACGCCTTCGGGGACCGGGAGTACCTCGTGGCCGCGGGCGAGCGCCGCACCTACGCCCAGATGGAGGAGCGGGCCAATCGACTGGCCCACTACCTGGCCGCCCAGGGCATCGTGCCCGGCGACCACGTTGGCATCTACGCCCTCAACAGCGTCGAATGGGTCGAGGCGGCCTGGGCCGTGTTCAAACTGCGGGCGGTGTGGATCAACATCAACTACCGCTACGTGAAAGAGGAACTCCGCTACCTCTTCACCAACGCCGACCTCGTCGCCCTGGTGCACGCCGCCGAGTTCTCACCCCAGGTGACCGACCTGCTCCCCGAGCTGCCCGACCTCAGGCTGGTCATCGGCATCGAGGACGGCTCCGGGGTATCCCTCGGCGAGGGCACCGTCCCCTTCGAGGAGGCCATGGCCCAGGGATCACCCCTGCGGGACTTCGGTCCCCGGTCGAACGACGACTACTACATCCTCTACACCGGCGGGACCACGGGGATGCCCAAGGGCGTGGTCTGGCGCCACGAGGACGTCTTCTACGCGCTCGGCGGCGGAGTCGACCCCTCCACCAACACACGGGTCAAGGCACCCGAGGAGATGGTGGAGAAGGGGCGGGGCGGCCAACTCACCCTGCTGCCCATCGCCCCCCTCATGCACGGCGCCACCCAGTGGTGCATCATGGGCCAGAGCTTCGTGGGCAATCGAACCATTCTCGTCCCCAAGTTCGACCCACACGAGGTGTGGCGCCTGGTCGAGTCGGAGAAATCCAATTCGATGATGATTACCGGTGATGCCATGGGCAAGCCGCTGGTCGAGGCTCTCGACGATCCGGGCGTCGACTACGACCTCTCCTCGCTCCTGGCTGTCACCTCGTCGGCCGCCCTCTTCTCGGCACCGGTCAAGGACGAGTTCTTCCGCCATCTCCCGAATATCGTCATCGTGGACGCCATCGGCTCCTCGGAGTCGGGCAACAACGGGATGGCCACCATGACCAAGGGCGGCACAGCCATGAAGAGCGGACCGACGGTCAGCGTGCTCGGTGACACGGTGGTGTTCGACGAGGACCTGAAGCCCGTGGTGCCCGGCTCGGGCACGATTGGCAAGATCGCCCGCTCGGGGGACATCCCGGTCGGCTACTACAACGACTCGGTCAAGACAGCCGAGGTCTTCATCCACGTCGAGGGCAAGCGCTACGTGATGCCCGGTGACTTCGCCACCATCGAGGAGGACGGCACCATCACCCTGCTCGGCCGGGGGTCCGTCTCCATCAACTCGGGTGGCGAGAAGATCTTTCCCGAGGAAGTCGAATCGGCCGTGCGTTCGCACCCCGCCGTGTTCGACGCCATCGTGGTCGGGGCCCCCGACGATCGCTGGGGCCAGCGGGTGGCCGCCATCATCCAGCCCCGCGGGGAGGCCGTCCCGACCCTGGAGGAGATCCAGACCTACTGCCGCGACCGGATCGCCGGGTACAAGGTGCCCCGACAGCTCCATGTGGTCGAGACCATCGAGCGCTCACCCAGCGGCAAGCCCGACTACCGGTGGGCGGCCGGGATCGTGGCCGAGGTGCCCGAGGAGTCCGACAGCGGCGGTGCCCGCACGGCATCGGGGTCGTGACTCCGGGCGGGCACCGTGCCCATTGACCTGACGGCCCTGGCCGCACCGCAGCGGACGGCCGTCCTCACCATGGAGATCCAGCGCGGGGTGGTCGGCGACCTGACCGCCTTCCCCCAGCTGGCCGAGGCTGCCGCACGGGTGGGTGTGGTGAGGAACACAGCCCGGCTGCTGGACGCCGCCCGGTCGCTCGGCGTGCACGTCGTCCACTGCACGGCCGAGTTCCGGGTCGACCGGGCCGGGTCGAACGTCAACTGCCAGCTGATCGCCGCCATGGTCCGCAACCCCGCCCACCTGCTGGCCGGCACGCCGCCCACCGAGCTCGTCCACGAACTCGGGCCCGAGCCGTCCGACCTGGTGTGCTCCCGGCTGCACGGGGTCTCCCCTTTTTCGGGCACCTCACTCGACACCTGGCTGCGCAGCCTCGGCGTGGGGACGGTGGTGGCCACCGGAGTCTCGGTCAATCTGGGAGTCCTCGGTCTCGCCATCGAGGCGTGCAACCTCGGCTACCAGGTGGTCGTGCCACGCGACGCGGTGGCCGGCATCCCGGACGACTACGCCGATGCCGTCCTCGACAACACCTTCCCGCTCGTCACCACCCTGACAACCACCGACGAACTGCTGGCGGCCTGGGGAACCGCCACCACCTGACCACCGATGGGTGGTCGAACGGTCTCGTCGGAGGCGGACAGGCGGATGAGCGTTCGTGGTGTCGACCGCGGTCGGACGACCGCACGACACGGGCCGGCGCTCCGGTCCAGGATCCACCCCGTTCTTCGATGAGAGTCCCGTGCCTGTCCGTCACCAATGGAGTCCCATGTCCGTCACACGGCTGAAGCAGGTGGTCCCCCTGGCAGCCCTCGTCGCCTCGTCGCTGGTGCTGGCTGCCTGCGGCTCGAGCTCCCCGTCCACCACCGTCGACACCCATGCCCACGGGGTGCCCTACCTGACGCAGTCGGGTTCGGGAAACAAGACCATCGCCTCGGTGGCCCTCCCGTCGACGTGGTCACTGGTCTGGAAGTTCTCCTGCACCGACCCGACCACCCGTCGGTCGTTCGTTGTCGCCGTGTCGTCGGGCGGCCGACCGCCGACCACCGTCACCGACCAGACCGGCCTGGAGGGCGGCGGCTACCACCCGTTCACCAAGGCGGGGAATTACACGTTCACCGTAACGACCTCGTGCAGTTGGAACCTGCTGGTCGCAACGGCCGGCACGGAGACCTTCCCAGTGACCACCCACACCTCGGCACCCTGAGCCGCCCCTCAGGTGGCCGCAATGTGATGAGGCCGGTGCCCGGTCGCGACAGCGGCCGGACCAGGTCCCGCTAGATCTTGCGGGTGCCGTCCAGCTGGATGAGGGCGTTGGTCGGCAGTCCGGGCACTTCAATCTCCGGAACCTCGCTCGCGAAGTCCGGGTACTTGCGCTGAGCGGTGGCCCGGTAGCGGGTCGTCGAGTGGATCTCGTCCTTGTCGAACTCGGGGATCACCTTGGTGCCGAAGACCTCGAGCATCTCCAGGACCTCGTCGTGCTCCATCGAGTCGCTCGGCAGGCCGAAGACGACCTGGTCACAGCCGACCGTCTGGTACTTCTCGAGCTGTCCAGCCACTTCCTCGGGGTTGCCGCACAGCAACCACCCCTCCTCGATGAGCCGGTCAAGATTGTCGTAGTCGCCGACTCCGGGAATCGAGGCAGGCCACGTCGGGGCGTACTCCGGCTTCGGCATGGTGTCGTGGTACAAGCAGACCAACGAGTAGAGGTAGCCGCGGTAGTGGCGCAGGGCGATCTCACGGGCCCGGTCACGGTCGGACATGCAGATCACCGAGTTGGTGATCATGACGTTGTCGTTGGTGAACTGGCCGATGGGCTCGGTGCAGTTGGCGATGCCCTCCTTGTAGGAGTCGATCCGCCCCTTGAGGGAAAAGACCGGCTCGAAGTTGAAGGCGATGGCACCGATGCCCATCTGGCCGGCCTGCACGAACGTGCCCGGGTTGCCGCAAGCGACCCACATCGGGGGGTGTCCCTTGCCATAGGGCTTGGGGAGGATGTTGTGCGGGGTGGGCACGGTGAAGCTCTCGCCCTCGAACGTGTAGTCGCGTTGCTCCCACATGCGTGGGATCTCGCGGACGACCTCGTTCCACTCCGCCTTGGTGGAATCCTTGTCCAAGATGTTGAACGACCGCAGTTCGTGACTGCCGGCACCGCGGCCGGTGCCCCACTCGAAGCGGTTCTGGGTGACGTGGTCGAGCATGGCGGCCCGCTCGGCGTATCGGACCGGGTGCTCTTTGCGGGGGCTCAGGCTGTTGATGCCGGTGCCGAGGTGGATGCGCGACGTACGGGCGGCGACGTACCCGATGACGACCTCGGGAGCCGACATATGCGAGTACTCGGTCAGGCCATGGTGCTCGCCGTACCAGGCGTACTTCCAGTTGTAGAGATCGGCCTTGATCCCGAACTCGATCTCCCGCTCGAGCATCACGTGCTCGGCCTCGCTGTCACGGGACGCAGGCCCCGGGAGATACCCGTTGATGAAGATTCCGAACTCCACGACTGGGGCTCCTTTCACTCCGCGATCGGTGTGACCCTGACGGTAACAGTGGGCCTGATAAATTGCAACGTGTTCCAGATTTGTGCCTAGCTGAATCAGCACGGGCGCCGCGTCGTCACGTCGGCGTACTGTCGCATGTCGCCAAATCATCCAGGGGGAAGCGTTGCAGACCATCGACCAACTGATCCGTGACCGGGCCGCTGACACCCGGGTGGGCCTGGCCTACTCGGACCGGACGTGGAGCCACGCCGAGGTGGTGCAGGCTCAGGCCGAGCGGGCGGCTCTTCTGCTTTCGCTGCGCCAGCCCGGTCCGTTCCACGTGGCCCTGCTCATGGACAATGTGCCCGAGTACGTGTTCTGGATGGGCGGGGGCGCCCTGGCCGGAGCTGTGCTTGTCGGTGGCAACCCGACCCACCGGGGTGACGAGCTGGCTCGGGACCTGTCCCACACCGAGTGTCAGCTCCTCGTCACCAACCCCACCTACCGCACCCTCGTCGAGGGCCACGATCTCGGCCCGTCCCTTCCACCCGAGCGGATCCTGGTGGTCGACGACGCCACCGGTGACCTCGACCCGGCCGCGTCCTCCCCGTACGCCGCCCTGCTGGCCGGTGTGGCCGGTGCCGGACTTCCCGATCAGGAAGCGATCGGCGTGACCGAGGAGACGCTCGGACTTCTCCTCTTCACCTCGGGCACCTCGGGCGCTCCCAAGGCCTGCCTGTGCAGCCAGGGCCGACTGGCCCGGATCGGCTCGATCCTGACCCAGATGTATCAACTCACCGACGATGACGTCTGCTATCTGGCCATGCCGCTCTTCCATTCCAACGCGTTGATGGCCGGCTGGGCTCCGGCGCTGGCGGCCGGTGCCACCGCGGCGCTGCGGGAGCGGTTCAGCGCCTCGCAGTTCCTGGTCGACGTGCGCCGCTACGGCGTCACGTACTTCAACTACGTGGGCAAGCCCCTCTCATACATCCTGGCCACCCCGGAGCATCCCGACGATGCCGACACCACGCTGCGCCAGTGCTTCGGCAATGAGGCGGCCGAGGCCGACGTCGCCGCGTTCGCCGCCCGCTTCGGCTGTGCCGTCCAGGACGCCTACGGATCGACCGAGGGCGGGGCATCGGTCCAGCGCACGCCCGACACCCCCCGTGGCGCACTGGGTCGTGCCCTGCCCGGCACACTCATCCTCGACGCAGAGACCGGCGAGGAGTGCCCCCGGGCCAGCTTCGACGAACGGGGCCGACTGCTCAACGCCGAGGAGGCCATCGGCGAGATGGTCTCCCAGACCGGCGCCGCCGGGTTCGAGGGTTACTGGCGCAACGCCGAGGCCGACCAGGCGCGGGTCAAGAACGGCTGGTACTGGACCGGCGATCTCGCCTACCGCGACGAGGACGACTTCTTCTACTTCGCCGGCCGGGACTACGACTGGCTTCGGGTGGACGGCGAGAACTTCGCTGCCGCCCCCGTCGAAGGCATCCTGCAGCGCTATCCCGACGTGGTGCTCAGCTCGGTCTACGCCGTGCCCGACACGGTGGTGGGCGACCAGGTCATGGCGACCGTCCTGCTCCACGAAGGCCGGACCTTCGACCCCGACGGCTTCCTCGCCTTCTTGGAAGGTGAAGGGGATCTCGGTACCAAGTGGGCGCCCAAGTACATCCGGGTCGCCGACCGGCTGCCCGAGACGGCCACCACGAAGGTGATGAAGCGTGTACTGCGGAACGAGGCGTGGCACTGCGACGAGCCCGTGTGGTGGCGGCCGGCCAAGGACGCCCCGTACCGGCGCCTTGAGGCCGCGGACGCCGAGGAGTTGGACCGACTCATCGCCGTTCGCTGAACCCCGTGGCCACGCCCATGTCGGGCAACGATCGCCGCCACCGGACGGCTCACCCCCGAGGACCTCACACCCGAGGCCCGCCAGGAGTTCACCGAGCTCTACCGGGCGTGGCGGGCCGACGATCCGGCCACGGGTGACGAGCGGCCTGACTGACTCGCATGCCCGGTGGCCCTGTCGGGTCGAACCCTCGGCCTCGGCGCCGGCCGCCATCAGGCGGCGATCGATGTCGAGCGGTTCCACTGCCGGGTCATGACGGCCACGCACATCACGATCAAGATCCCGAAGACGGCACTCACCGGTCCGTCGCCGAGGCCGAGGCCGCTCAGATGCTTCGGCTTGCCGAGCCAGTCGGCGATCGACGCTCCCAGCGGGCGGGTCAGGACGTAGGCGAACCAGAATGCCAGCACCTCGTTCATTCCGAAGAAGCGGTAGCCGACCGCCGGGATGAGGATCAGGCCCGCGAACAGGACGGCCGAGTCGAAATACCCCAACTTGACAGTGTGTGCCGTGAAGTCGCCGGCGGCGGTGCCCAGGGCGAAGGTGGCCATGACCGTGACCCAGTAGAAGAGCTCGCGGCGGGTGGTGAAGATGCTGTGGATGGAGAGTGTCCCCTCGGTCCGGTACCAGGCGACGAACACCACACCCAGGACCACCGCGAAGAACGTCGTCGATACCGCGTAGGGCACGCCGAACTGTAGGTGGAGCACGTCGGCGGTCATGGTTCCGACGATGGCCACCATCAGCACGGTGAGCCAGTACACCCACGGAATGTAACGGTCCCTGCCCAGCTGGAAGGCGATGACCCCGAGGAGGACCAGGGTGCCGATGGCCACAGCCAGCACGGGATTGTAAGCCTTGACCAGGTAGTCAGAGGTCGACTCCCCCATGGCCGTCGTCAGGAGCTTGGTCACCCAGAACAGGAGCGCGACTTCGGGGACCTTCGCGAGGGTCCGGCGGGAGAGATCCATGGCCGGACATGGTACGGCAGCCCCCGGTGCAGGTCAGGTCGACGCGGCGCGGTGGAACGTCGGTATCGGATGCGGCCCCAGGCGGGTCGCCGTCAGCCGCCGAGGGCCTGGATCAGCGCGTTGTAGGTGGCGTCGACGTAGTCGAGTGAGGGCCTGAAGTTCGGATCTTGGGAAATGGCCGAATACGCCGAGCCGTCGGGTGCGTTGCCCAGCTTCGTCATCAGATCCGCTGCCTGGCTTGCCGCCGCCTGGGCTGCGCCGGCCTGGCCTTGGGCCGAAGACGGATAGGTGATCATGGACAGCGCCGTGCCGTAGGCCTGGATGGCGTTGGCCCAATCGATGTCGGCCTGCTCGAAGCACTTCAGGGACGACGCGCTCGGCTGCACGTTGCACGCCTGGGTCTGCGACTTGAACGTATCGGTGGCGGAGCCCAGCGTGTCGTAGGCGTTCTGGGTGGCGTCGCGGGCGATCGTTTGCTGGATCGAGGTGACACCGAGGACGGTCGGGATGGCCACGAAGTACGCCACGAATCCGATGGCGCCGATCACGATGAATACCACGGCGAGCGCCCGTGCGCCCTTGGAGAGCACCAGGGGCCATCCGAATGCAGGAGAGCCGAATGGGATGGCCCCATACGCTCCTGGCGGCGGTGGGGGCAGGGCACCTGGTGGAGGCGGGGGCAAGGCGCCGAATGACGGGGGCGTGGGTACGACTCCCGGTGGTGGAGGCGGGGGCAGGGTGGCCGGGGCTTGGGTCGAAGCATCGGTCGGCATGTCGTTCGGGACGCCGAACGAGTCAGGGATACCAGCCAAGCCCTCAGATGGCGGCACGACGGGCGGCAGTGGAGGTGGCGGCGGATACGACCCGGTCGGTGGTGACGGCGGCACCACCGCGCCAGGCATCGGCGGCGGCGGAAACGACCCAACGGGCGGAGGCAGCGGCAAATTGGCATAGGCACCCTGGGGAGCTGCGCCCCACGCCGGAGTCTGGCCGTAGCCGCCATACGGGGTGGGAGCCGTCGGCGGCGTATCGAACGTCCCGGAGACCGGGCTTTCGAACTTAGTTCCCAGGGTGTCTCTGTCTCCCAAGAGGTTGCTCGGATAGTACGAGGTGAGCATCAAGTGATACGCGTTAGTCCGGGCTTGGAAGCGAAGAACGGCGGCCGTCGCACCGAAGAAGGCGTCAGGCATCTTGCCGTTCACAAGGGTGACGATCCAGGTGATGAGGCCGAACACCTCCATCCCGATTGCGATGAGCGCGGAAAGAATTTGGGCCGGGATCACCAACATGAACCGGAAGAAGACCGCTGCTCGATTCAGACGCCCCGTGGTGACGACGACGTCCACCGGGTAGGTCGGATCCGGATCGAGAGAGAACGGAGGGTAGGTGTCGACCATGAGGTATGCGTACGCGTAAACCCGGGCAACCCAGCGCACATAGCCCAGCAGGAATTTAGCGATCGATTCGGGTAGCCGGCCGGTGAACAGCGCGGCGAACCATCCGACGATGGCGACGAAGAAGACGCCGATCCCTACGAAATAGAGCACGAAGAACTGCGGGATGGCCAGGATGATGCGGAAGAAGACAGTTGCCCGCCGCTGTGGCTGGGTGGTGCCGAAGCGGACTTCGACCTTGGACGAGGTCTCCGCCAGCTGGCTCGGGGGTGCCATTGTCATGCCGCCACCTGTCTCTCCGCACCACGCCCTGGTCGGGCACGCTGACGCGGACGATAGCAATTGGGTAGTGGTGGAAGCGGGATGGACCGACCCTTCGATGCACCCACAGTTGCACGACAGAACACATCGGCCGCCGGAATCATCCCCTGGTCACCGGTCACCCAGGTCGGTGGCCCGTCGGCCGCCGTTCAGTCGTGGTCGACGCCCAGGATGAGACCGCTGGTCGGCACGCCGGTGCCCGCCGTCACCAGGACGTGCTCCACGTCGGGCACCTGGTTGTAGGAGTCGCCCCGCACCTGGCGGACACCCTCGGCGATACCGTTCATCCCGTGGAGGTAGGCCTCGCCCAACTGTCCCCCGTGGGTGTTGATGGGGAGCCCGCCGCCGATCTCAATGTTGCCGTCGCGAATGAAGTCCTTCGCCTCGCCCTTGGCGCAGAATCCGAGCTCCTCGAGTTGGTAGAGCACATAAGGGGTGAAGTGGTCGTAGATCACCGCAGTTTGGATGTCGGCCGGCGACAGGCCCGACGTCGCCCATAGCTGACGGGCCACAGCGTCCATCTCGCCCAGCACGGTCAGGTCGTCGTAGTAGTACGACGTCATCATTTCCTGGCCAGGACCCGCACCCTGGGCCGCGGCCCGGATGACGGCCGGCGTACTCGGCAGGTCGCGGGCCCGTTCGAGGGACGTCACCACGAGGGCCTGGCCCCCGTCGGTCTCCTGGCAGCAGTCCAGCAGGTGAAGGGGCTCAACGATCCACCGCGAGTTCTGATGATCCTCGAGGGTGATCGGCTTCTCGTAGAACCAGGCCTTGGGGTTGGTTGCCGCGTGCCGGCGGTCAGCCACCGCCACCCGACCGAGGTCCTCACTGGTGGCCCCGGTGGCGTACAGGTAACGCTGGGCGGCCATGGCCACCCACTGGGCCGGGGTCAACAGGCCCTGAGGCGCGTACCAGGCGAAGTTGGCGGTCTCGGCGTTGGGGACGGGCGGGCGGCCCTGGACACCGGCGCCGAAGCGATTGCCCGAGCGCTCGTTGAAGGCCCGGTAGCAGACGACGACGTCGGCCACTCCGGCCTCGACGGCCAGCGCGGCCTGCTGGATGGTGCCGCAGCCGGCCCCGCCGCCGTAGTGGATGCGGCTGAAGAAGGTCAGCTCGCCCATGCCGAGGCTGCGGGCGATCTCGATTTCGGGGTTGGTGTCCGAGCTGAAGGTCACCATCCCGTCCACCTCGGACGGCTCGATGCCGGCGTCGCGCAGGGCGAGGTCGACTGCCTCGACGGCCAGGCGCAGCTCGCTACGGCCGGACTCTTTGGAGAACTCGGTGGCACCGATACCGGCGATGGCCGTCTTACCCACGTAGGTGTGGTTCGTCCCGCTCATCGGGCACCCCCGGCGCTCCCGGCGGGCAGCAGGAGCCGCACAGTGCCGGTCACGTGGTCGCCCAGTCCGTTGGCGCCCCGGAGGGTGACCTCCACGGCCCCGCGACCCTCGGCGTCGACTGCGTCGTCCTTGGCCGTGACCGAGCCGGTCAGGGTCATGGTGTCGTCGGGATAGTTGGGCGCACCGAGTCGGATGTCGACGTCGGTGAGAACCGCACCGGGGCCCGACCAGTCGGTGACGTACCGGCCGACCAGCCCGTTGGTGGAGAGGATGTTCATGAAGATGTCCTTCGAGCCCCGCTCGACGGCCAGGTGGCCGTCATGGTGGACGTCCTGGTAGTCACGAGAGGCGAGGGCCGTGGACACGATCAGCGTCCTTGTCAGAGGGACGACGAGTTCGGGCAGGGCGTCGCCCACCTGCACGTCATCCAGGGTCCGGGTGGTCTCCCGGAAGTCGTGCTCGATGATGGCCTTGCTCATGCCGGCACCCCTTGGGTAGCCAGGTCCGCCGCCACCTGTCGCCCCAGTCGGGCCAGCTGGGCGCTGGGCGAGCCGAGCAGGAGCTCGATCTGCTTGCCCCACAAGAAGTAGCGGTGGATCGGGTACGAGATGTCAGCTCCCATACCTCCGTGGAGGTGCTGGGTGGCGAACACCACTCGCTGTCCCGACTCGGCGGCGAACCACGAGGCCACATTGACGGACCGCCGGGCATCCAGGCCGTTGTCGAGGCGCCACGCCGCCTGCCACGTCGTCACCCGGATCGCTTCGGTGTCGATGGCGGCGTCGGCGGCCCGCATCTTGGTGGCCTGGAAGGTGGCCAGCGGCAGGCCGAACTGCTGACGGGTGTTGAGATACTCGGCCGTCTGGGCAACGGCCGACTCGGTGATCCCCACCTGCAGGGCGCACAGTCCGGTCCACGCCCGTTCGAGGATCCAGTCCCGGACCTCAGCCCCGCGTGCGGCGTCGCCCCCGGCGAGCAGGTCGTCGACATCCACGGCCACCCCGGCGAGGTGGAGGTGCGGGTGGACCTCGCGGTTGGTGGTGACTGCCCCCTCGAGGGTCACCCCGGCCGCCGTCGGGTCGACGGCGGCCACGACGACGCCCGCATCGGTGGCCACCGGCACCAACACCCGGGTGGCCACGTGGGCGTAGGGGACGGCAAAGGCAGTACCGGTGAGGACGAGCCCACCGTCGGATCCCGGCGTGCCGGTCACCGCCGGACGACCTTCGCCACCCACCGCGATGTCGTCGGCTACGTCGGCCAGGGCGGCGGTGAGGATGACGTCGCCGGCCACGACGCCGGGCAGGAGCGCTGACCTGAGTGCATCGGATCCGAACTCGGCTACGGGAAGTGCGCCCAGCACGAGAGTGGCCCACAGGGGCACCGGTGCGACGACCGCGCCCTGGGCCTCCAGCAGCAGGCACAGCTCGACCATGCCGTAACCGCCGCCGCCGTAGGAGTCCGGGACGGCCAGTCCCAACAGATCGGCACGGGCCAGCTCGGCCCACAGCTCTCGATCGACCCGGTCCTCGGTGGCCTCGACTTCCTGGACCCGGTCGGGGGTGACGAGGCCGGAGAAGATGCCCTGGACCGCTTCGCTCACCGCGGTCTGCTCGTCGTTGAAGGTGAAGTCCATCAGTTCGTCCTCGTCTCGTCTGCGGGGTGGAACACGGGAAGGGAGAGGTCGTCATCGAAGTCCTCGAAGCCGACCTCGACGGCCATCCCGATGGCGGCGGACTCGGGGGTGATGCCCGACACATTGGCGATCAGGCGGGTCCCCTCTTCGAGCTCGACCAGGGCGACGACCAATGGGTAGTCGAAGGCCGGCACCTGGGGATAGTGGTTGACCACGAAGCTGTAGATGGTCCCCCTTCCCGACGCCTCGAGCGTGTCCCAGTCGAAGGACCGGCACTTCGCGCACGAAGGGCGGGGTGGGTGACGCAGGGTGCCACATGCGGCGCACCGCTGAATCAGCAGCTTGTGCTGTTTGGCACCCTCGAAGAAGAAGGAGTTGTCCTGGGTGATGGCCGGCCGGGGACGCAACGGTCGCGGGGCCGGAGCAGTGGTCGATGCGGTCGCTGTCCGTTTCGCGGCGACGGCGGGTGTGGCCGCCGGCTTGGTGGTACCGGTGCCCGGTTTGAACTTGAGGATGCGGAACTTCATGGTGGCGACGAGCTCGCCCGACTGGTCCCGGTACTCGAGCCGATTGGTGATGAAGTGACCCAGACCGAGCCCGGTCTGCTTCTCCCCCGAGATCGAGTCGATGACAGACGTGACCTCGAGGTGGTCACCCGGCACCAGGGGTCGCTCGTAGTGCTGGTCGCAGTTGGTGGCCACCACTGACGTGAATCCGGCCCCGTCCAGGAGCGCCATGACCTGGTCGCTGGGCGCGTCGGCCGACGCCGTCCCGTTCTCGCGTGCGGCGTCGGCCAAGAGACTGGCCCGCAGGCCGCGCATGATCCACGCCTGGAGCATGGTGGGTGGGGCGATGATGCCCGGGAACCCGGCGTCCTTGGCGGCTTCGTCGTCGACATACACGGGGTTGTGGTCGCCCATGGCCTCCACCCAGTGGGTGATCATGGGCTCGTTGACCGGGTGCCGGCCCTTGGTGGGCGGACCCGAGGCCTGGCCTACGAAGGCCTGCAACGCGTCGTCGAGGGAAGTGGCAGCGCTCATCGGGCACCACGCTTCATGCCGAGTCCGGCGGTGGCCAGGATTTCGCGCTGGATCTCGTTGACCCCACCGCCGAACGTGTTGATCTGGGCCTGGCGGCCGGCCCGCTCGATGTCGCCCTGGAGTGCCGTACCAGGTGATCCCGGACTGAGGTAGCCGGCGGCCCCGACGATACCGAGAAGCTTGTGGTAGATCTCGACGGTCGACTCGGTGCCGAAGACCTTGACCGACGACGAGTCGGCCGCACCAAGCGTGCCATCGGCCACGGCCGCCGTCATCCGCCACGTCAGCAGCTTCTGGGCCTCGAGCAGCGAGTAGGTGAGGGCCAGGTCCTGTTGGATCCAGCTGACATCGGTCAACCCTCGTTCGACCACCCAGGCGGCGACCTCGTCCCACAGTCGGAAGGCCAGGGCGCTGACCGCGGCCAGGCCGACCCGCTCGTGGTTGAGCTGACCCGTGATGAGGCGCCAACCGCCATGCAGGTCGCCGATCAGGGCGTCCTTGGGAACCCGCACGTCGCCGTAGTACGAGGCGGTGGTGGCCACGCCGCCGACCGTCACGATCGGGGTGCAGGAGAAGCCCGGCGAAGCGGTCGGGACCATGATGATCGAGATGCCCTTGTGCTTCGGTGCTTCGGGGTCGGTCCGGCACGCCAGCCAGATGTAGTCGGCCTGGTCGGCACCGCTGGTGAAGATCTTGTTGCCGTTGATGACCCACTCGTCGCCGTCCAGTACGGCCCGGGTGCGCAGCGAGGCCAGGTCGGTGCCCGATTCCGGCTCGGTGTAGCCGATGGCGCAGTTGATCTCGCCGGCCAGGATGCCCGACAGGAAGAACTTCTTCTGCTGGTCCGTGCCGTGGTTGATGATCATCGGCCCGACGGTCGACAAGGTGACGAAGGGGAACGGTGCCCTGGCCCGTTGGACCTCGGTGAAGAAGATGAACTGGTCGGAGGCCGGCCGCCCCTGCCCGCCGAACTCGGCCGGCCAGCCGATCCCGAGCCAACCGTCGGTGCCCATCTGGCGGACGAACGTGCGGAACGCGGCGCCCCCCTCGGACTCGGTGTCGAGCTCGCGGCGTACTTCGGGCGTCAGGTGCTGGGCGAAGTAGGCCCGCAGCTCGGCGCGCAGCGCCAGTTGGTCGGGCGTCTCTTCGAGGTGCATGCGGGTTCCTCCACTCAGCGACTCGCCGCCACGCCAGGGTGCGTGCTCAGGGAGTCGGTCGATGTCAGTCTGGCGCCACCGGCCGACCGCGTCGTCGCCACCGGGCGTTGGGTCCCGACGACGCGGGCACCTCTGCCCCCGTCCGTCCCCCACGTCCGGCTCGGTCGAGCCGTCGTTCGGCGTGCCACCGGGCTCCGTACGGCTGGAGGCCCGGGTGCAGCTGCCCTATGATAACTGATACACGTTCTAGAAACGTCACTGCCGCCCAGGCACAGCTCCCGGCCCGTTGCGCCCGGTTGCCGCCTGTGGCTACGGGCGTTCCACCAGGGGGATTGCACATGGATCTGGCCGACATCGACCTCTGCGACCCGGGGAGTTTCGTCAACGGGGTGCCCTACGAGTGGTTCGCCCAGCTACGTGCGGAGGCCCCGGTCTACTGGCACCCGGACCCCGACAGCCTCGGCGGGGGCTTCTGGGCCGTCACCCGGTTCGACGACTGCGTTGGCGTCAACCGCGATTACGAGCACTTCTCGTCGGCCAAGCGAACCTCCCTGTTCCACGACTTCGACGAGGAACTCCTCGACCAGCAGCGAATGATGATGGTCAACATGGATCCGCCGCTGCACACCCGCTATCGGCGCCTGGTCAACAAGGGTTTCACCCCCCGGATGATCCGGGACCTCGAGGCCAAGGTGGTCGCTTCCACCGACGCCATCCTCGACACCGTGTGCGAGCAGGGGACGGCCGACTTCGTCGAGCAGATCTCCGCCGAGCTGCCCCTCCAGGTCATCGCCGACCTGATGGGCGTACCCCAGAAGGACCGCCATCTGGTGTTCGACTGGTCCAACCGGATGATCGGGGCCGACGACCCCGAATACCAGGTCTCTGCCGAGGCGTCCGGGCAAGCGGCCATGGAGCTGTACGCCTACGCCGACCAGCTGTGCGAGAGCAAGCGCCTCGACCCTCACACCGACCTGTTCAGCGTCCTCACCCAGGCCGAAATGGACGGCGACAGCCTGAGCCAGCTCGAGCTCGACCTCTTCTTCCTGCTGTTGTCGGTGGCCGGCAACGAAACGACCCGGAACCTCATATCCGGCGCCATGGTGGCGTTCTTCGACAACCCGGACCAGTGGGAGCGCCTCCGCGCCGACCGGTCGCTCCTCCCCTCGGCCGTCGAGGAGATGCTGCGGTTCGTGTCCCCCGTCATGCACTTCCGCCGCCAGGTTGTAGCCGACGTGACCGTGGGCGACCAGAAGCTGGCCGAAGGGGACAAGGTCGTGTTCTGGCATATCTCAGCCAACCGAGACGAGGCGGTGTTCGTCGACCCGAACCGCTTCGACATCGGCCGGACCCCCAACAACCACATGGCCTTCGGCGGCGGTGGCCCCCACTTCTGCCTCGGCGCCAACCTGGCCCGCATGGAGATCCGGGTGATGTACGACCGCCTGCTCGACCGCATGCCCGACATCCGCCTGGACGGCGAGGTCCAGCGCCTCCGGTCCAACTTCATCAACGGGGTGAAGCACATACCCGTCGCGTTCACCCCGTCGGCCCCGGTGGGCAGTTAGTCCGGTAGTCACCGCCGACCCGATCCGACACTGCCCCGCCCTAACGGCCCGACCCTCCCCCACCCGAAAGCCGAGTCCATGCGCTTCCACCAAGCAATCCAGTTCCTCCCCCTCGAGACCGTCCGGGCGCTCACCTTGGCCTCGGACCAGATGGGTTACGACGGTGTCTACCTCTCGGACCACCTCTTCAACCCCCGGGTGCTGGAGTCGAAGTACACATACTCGACCGCTCCCGACGGGGCCCCCTTCTGGGAGAAGGAGACGGAATGGCCCGACCCGATGTGCCTGATCTCTTCGTTGTCGGCCGTCACCAGCAACGTGACGTTCACCACCGGCATCTACATCGCACCGGTGCGCGACCTGATCACCGTGGCGAAGTCGGTGGGCACCGCCGCCGTGCTGTCCGACAACCGGGTACGACTCGGCGTCGGTGTCGGATGGTGCAAGGAGGAGTATGACCAGACCGGTCAGGACTTCCACAACCGCGGCAAGCGGCTCGACGACATGATTCCCGCGCTGCGGACGCTATGGCAGGGCGGCTGGGTCGAATACCACGGCACCCACTACGACGTTCCCGAGTGCCAGATGAATCCCGCCCCAACCGAGCCGGTCCCGATCCTGGGAGGTGGCGACTCCGTCCCGGCGCTGCGCCGCGCCTCGACCCTGTGCGACGGGTGGATCAACACCGGTGCCGCCTTCCCCGACGACGCGTTCGAGCAGGTCAGCCTGGTGCAGAAGTCGCTGCACGAGGCTGGCCGTGACGGCGAGGACTTCGCCATCTACCTGGCCGTAAAGGCCTTCCCCGATCTCGACCTCTACAAGCGCCTCGAGGACGCCGGCGTCACCGACCTGCTGTGCGCCCCGTGGATGCTGGCCGAGCTGGACGAGTCGGACAGCCCCGAGAAGATGCTGGCCGCCCGACTCGTCGAGGTCGAGAAGTACGCCGAGGGGTACGTCTCCAAGATGGGCTAGCGCCACGTCGACTACAGATCGACTGGTTATGACACCGTCACCCACCCGTCGAACGAGGGCAGCCTTGCCGCCCACCAGTGGTCGATGTCCAGAGATGCCTCGATGCCAGAATCCTTGTGCTCAGATCCGAGTCCAGGAGGTGCCTTGCCATGGCAAAACTCATCTACTCAGCAATCACATCCCTCGATGGCTTTTTAGAGGACGAAGACGGCAACTTCGACTGGGCGGCTCCAGATGACGAGGTGCTCGGATTCGTCAACGATCTCGAGCGCCCGATTGGGACCTATCTCTACGGCCGTCGAATCTACGAGACGATGGTCGGCTGGGAGACAGAGGAGTTCCTCGGCGACCGACGACCACTGATGATGGACTTTGCCGCGATCTGGCGGGCAGCGGACAAGGTCGTGTTCTCCAGAACACTGGAGGCAGTATCCAGCACCAGGACGAGGATCGAGCCGGCGTTCGAACCCGACGAGATCCGGAAGATGAAGGCCGAAGCGGGCAGTGACTTGACCGTGGGCGGCGCCGAGCTTGCAGCTCAGGCGTTTCGGTACAGGTTGGTGGACGAGGTCCACCTGTTCCTCAATCCGGTCATCGTTGGAGGCGGGAAGCAGGCTCTGCCGAGCAATGTCCTCACGCGGCTCGAACTGCTGGACGAACGCCGGTTCGGCAACGGCGTCGTCCACCTCCACTACCGCGTCGCAACCTGAAGGCTGGACACTCGCCCCGGTGCACTGGGGCGCTCAGCTCTCCTGTCCCCGATCGATGCTTGACTCCTGGTGGCTGGCCCGGAGTAGCCGGTCAAGGAAACCTGGCGCAGCTCCGCTACTCTCAGCAGGTCTCAAAGGGGAGCAGCCGTCATTGGGATAGCCCCCCGAAGAGGCCGAGGTTTCCAGTCATCCAGCTGACCGTTAGCTTGCACTTGGCAATGCGCCACCCGCTCGAGGTTCGCTCGAACCGGTTCGTGTAGAACCCGTAGACGGTTTGTTCGCTTTCGCCGGTGCTGTTCGGGTTGTGATGCCGGGCCTGAACGTAGGCGACACACGTGGCGTGATGATCGTCGTCGAACGTGATCACGTGATTCGTGATCACATGCTGCGTTGCTTCCAGAGCACCCATCACCGGTGCGATGCTCTCGATCCACTGATCGGCCGTTAGACGAACGACGGGGAGGCCGAAGCCCGAACTGAAGTCGGCCTCGAGATCGTCTGTGAAACAGGTGCGGAGGGCTCCTAGTTACGGGTATCGACTCCCGTAGCGTATCGAAGCTGTACATCGCTGATCTCCGCGCGATCCGACAACTGCCGCAGGCGAGTCTCATCAATTGGTGACATTCCGTCCGAACCTATGCGGGCGAATAATCCGGTGGCGGACGCTCAGGGCGCGGCGCGGTGCCGGACAGCGGCGTTGACCCCGACGTATCCGTCCGGGACACCCCGAAGGTCGCTTGACGCGCAATGGGTGACGTCTCGGGAGCCCCTCGCTTGACAGCCTTCCGCTATGTCACTTGATCAGACTGCCCACTACAACACTTCGGGGGCATGCTCCGCCTTCTCACAGCATTGTCAAAGTGGGAGGCTTGGAATCGGTCCAAGAATTTCACATTTTGACCGATGAATGAGTTCGCGGGACCTGCGACGTCCAACTGTATGAACTACTGAGGTGCGCTCGCTAGGGCACACGCAGAGTGCAGGCGGAGAGTGACAGAGAGGACTGGGCCATGGCAGAGGAAAGCAAGCTGGTCGAAGCGTCACGCCGAATCGAAGCACCGGCGGACCTCATTTTCGAGATCCTGGCGAATCCACAACGTCACATGGATTTCGACGGGTCCGACATGCTCCGGGGAGCCGTACTCGACCGTCCCATCTCCGACGTGGGCGACACCTTCACGATGAAGATGCATCGGCTCGGAGACGACTACCTCATGCTCAACTATGTGGTGGAGTTCAAGCCAGATCGGCGCATATTTTGGGAACCGGCTCCTGGAGACCCTTCTCGGGCTGAGGGAAATGATCCATCCAAAGTCGGCATTCCTGCGGGCTACCGCTGGGGCTACATCCTCACTCCGGACGGTGACGACGCCACCGTCGTCACCGAGGTCTTTGACTTCGGCCCCTTTTCGGAGGAGCTCCTACTTGATGGCGGGGCGTGGATCAACGGGACCACTCCGGTGCTTGAGTCCATGACGGCCAGCCTGGCGAGGCTCGAGAAGATCAGTACCGAATAGGGCCGCTGCCGGAGCGTATCTATGAATCGATCTTCAGGGAGTTCCAGTAGGTGGACCCCCTGTCCCATAGGAGCTTCGGGTTGGTGGGGCAGGTGAGCACTTAGGGCCAGACTGGTGTCAGTGGCAAACTCTAACGATGGGCCACGAACACCCCCGGCCAGCCACGCTGGCGGATCTGTCCGAAATCGAAGAGGTCGTGACCGCCTCGTACGAGAAGTACTTGCCTCGCATGGACAAACCACCTGCACCGTTGGAGCGCGACTACGCGGAGGCAATCGAGAAGCGGCAAGTCTGGATCGTCGGAAGCCCTGTCCAAGGTCTGGTCGTTCTCATCAACCAGTCTGAAGCTGCGCTACTGATCGAGAACATTGCAGTGCATCCGTCTGCTCAAGGATCTGGTCTCGGACGCCGGCTTGTGGAATTCGCCGAAGTTCAGGCCACTGCCCGTGACCTCAGCCGCCTCGCTCTCTATACCAATGAGGCGATGATCGAGAACATTTCTCTCTACGAACACCTTGGCTTTGCCAAGGTCGATAGGCGGACAGAGGACGGCTTTCGCCGGATCTACATGGAGAAGAGCCTCTGAGGTTTTGGTCGATCCAGAAGCGAGGTGCCCCCTGATCACCAATGGCTCGGTGGGACACGCCTGTACGCCATGCACCCCATTCAGGGATACTGACGAAGTGAGTTCCGGCTTCCACTTGCGACCAGTAGCCAATGAGTCCTCCGCCGGAACGAAATGGCAGCGAGCAGTCCGCACGAAGCTTGGGGTGCTCGCCGTGGCCTGGCTGCTCTGGTTCGGCATGGTCATATTCGTGCACGCCTACCACTTGGCGAGTCTCGCCAATGGGGGCCAGGCACGGACCATGGCTGAGGCAGATCCTGCCATCGCCAGAGCCATCTTGATTGGCTTTGCACTTTTCCTCGTCATTGAGACGTGCAGCGTCATCTGGCGAACCGTAAGACACTCGCCGAGGATCGGCGTGACTGGGATAGTCGTAGCCGGATTGAGTTGCACCGCCCCCCTGCTGTTTGCCTCCACGCCGATTGGGTTCTTGCTTCTTCCCTTCGCGGTCCTCGGTGTCTTCCTGGCATTGCCGATCCGCCAGGCCGACCCGACTGTGCCGAATACGTATTTCGTCGCACCGCCGGGATGGTATGCGGACCCGTACCTGGGCAACCACCTGCGCTACTGGGACGGGATGACCTGGACGCCTTGGACGGCCTAATCACGCCAGGAAATTTCTTGCTCCAGTGCCGTAGCACGTCCAAGTTGCCCTGACCCCTACCACCAATGAAGGTGGCCGTTGATTGCTCAGTGCTCGCGGACTTCCTTCACCTGCTTGATGTGCATCCTCTTCGACTCTGCGGCCAACCACTCACCTACACGGATCATTTGACGGTCGGTGGGCATGTGTTGCCGTCCGGCCGGCCCATCAGTCTGTGATCCACAGCGTCGACAGACCGACATTCGACCATTCGTCTCCGGCGCATGGTCATCGTCGAGTTGGCTGCCCGTGACGGTTTCGCCTTCTGGAAGCACGTGCCTCCAATCGACCGCCCAGCTCAGCATCAGCGGCCATTTCGGGTGAGCCAGAGGGGCGCCCACCGGTTCCACTCCATTCCAAAATTCACCCTAGACCTGATTCCCACTCCTCGGGTGACTGGTCGAGAGGGTGCCTCCGAACGCCGGGTAGCTGGGACACCTAGCCACCTGCAGAACCTTCCCGCCGGACAGCATCGCGGCCCATGACAGCCTTCCGCTATGTCACTTGAGCGGGCTGCCCCCGACCGGCACGTCAAGGCGTGGATAGGTCCAAGGGCACGAGGGTGTCTCCGCTACACTTTCCATGAATCCGGCGGCGGAGTCCCCTGCTGGCGGGGCCGCGTATGCCCACAGCAACTGATTCATCGGGGGCAAAGGTGACAGTGTCGTTCGAAGCAGATGGCACCGCTGCCATGCTGGCGGGCGACGGGTACACAAAGGGGCATCGGCAACTGGCCGTGCGCGTCGCCAGCCACGTCTCGGTCTGGTTGCTGATCCTCTCGTCCTGCATCGGCGCCATTGCCCGGGGTTGGCTCCCCGTCGGCGATGACGCTGCGCTGTCCGCCCGTGCATTCCAGTCGCTGTCCGTCCACCCACCGCTGGTCGGAATGCTTTCGACCGCGGGCAATGCCATCGGTGTACACCTCTACAGTCCCGGTCCTCTCCAGTTCTGACTCTTGGCAGTGCCCGTGCGGGTCGATCCTTCGCATGGGGCATTTTGGGGGTCAGGGCTCATCGCAGGAATCGCGCTCTCCCTCGCTATTGAGGCAACCTGGTCGACTGGCATGTGGTATGCGTGCGCCTTCGTCAGTGTCGCAGTGTTCGATATTTGCTGGGTCACACCGAGCGTGTTCAACGACCTTCCGTGGAATGCGTACTTTCCCGTACCCCTTCTGATTGCGAGTTTCGGGATCGGATGGGCGGTTGCACGGGGTCGCCTTGGATGGTGGCCGGTGCTCGTGGTGTGCGCGTCGATCGCCGGACAGTCACATCTGTTCTTCCTGCTCCCTGGCGTCGCCATAGTGGTGGTCGCTCCCGCCATCGGGATCGCCAACGTGGGCAGGCCGCAGCGATGGAGGTGGCTTGTCGCGGGGATTGCGGTAGGCGCCCTGTCCTGGCTGGCACCCTTGGCGCAGACCATCGGGAGCAACGGCAACATCTCGAATCTCGTGTCCTCCGGCTCATCTCGGGCGACGTTCGGCATTCGATTCGGACTCGGGATGATTGCTCATGCGGCATCGCCCGACCCGTTGATCCTTCGCCAGATCTCGACATCGCTAGGTGGTGTCATCAGCCTCACCACTTCCCAGGCGGCCGCGATGGGCGTGGCAGTGGTGATCGGGCTCCTCGTGCTGACGGTCGCAGCACTCCGCCTCAAACGCGCGTCGCTCGCAGGTCTGTCGGCACTCACCCTCGCGCTCTGTATGGCGATCGCCGTGAACTTCGCCCTGGTACCTGTGGACAACTTCATCAGTCTCGGCTACCTCAGCGTGTCAGTCTGGGTGGTCAGCCTCGCCCTCTGGGCGACCGTCCTCACCGCCGTGGCCGAAGTCGTCCTGGCTGCCCGCGATCGTGTGCTCACCAGGCGCAAATCTGCATCGCTGACCGGACAGTCTCACGGGGTCAACGGCGTCTCCGCAGACGAGCCGCACGAGTTGACACTCACCCAGGCGGCGCCCCGTGCCATGGCAACGGCTGGTGCCGTGGGAGTGTTGGTGGTAGTCGCACTGGCAACGCTCGGCGGGTCGATCCCCCATCTCACGCACGGCCCCGCGGTCGGCTCCGTCACATGGAACTCAACGGAGACTTCGCAGATCGTCAACGTCACGAACGCAGTCGAAGCGGCAACCCACCCCGGACCCGTCGCCTTCGTATTGTCGCCCCACTTCGCTTCGCCGTTCGCCGAGGCGGAAGTCGAGGAGGGCATCGCTTGGCGCCTCGAAGCTGACGGATGGCATCCGGGGTTGTTCTCGATCGAACAGACCTCCACCGGACTGGCCCTTCCCGATCATTCGAAGTTCCAGTTTGTGACCGTCCTGCTGAACCGCTCACATGTCGAATCCGTACACACCGTGACGTGCCGGTCCTTCGTCTACGAAGCCTGCCCGTAGCGGTGATGATGAGGTGGCATTGGACCCCCCCGATACCGCACGTCCGTAGCTAGACCGCCCCAGCGGCGACGGCAGGTGCCTCCATGGTCTTCCATCCGGTGGCCGACCACGTGGAGCCTTGGAGCAGGGGCGGTGCATGCAATCTCGCCAATCTGGTGCCATGGCTGGGTAGTTATCGCCACGTCAGCAACTCCCGAGCGTTTGAACCTGGCCGAACGATGTTCGCTTTCCGGGGCGATGGATCGGGAGCACATCTCTAGGGTTGCGGGACCGATCCCAGTCCCAGATAACCGGGTAGGTGGGACACCCATCCATTTGCAGAACCTTCTCGCCAGACAGCGTCGCGGCCCATGACAGCCTTCCGCTATGTCACCTGACCAGAATGCCCCCGACCAGGCACGTCAGGGATAGGCGCTTCCGGAATGCCTATTTGAAGAACCTGCGGAGTGATCGCCCTGCCCGAGTAGTGGCCGTACCTATCGGATGCCGCGCATACTGCACTTTGCGAACCGGCAAGGGCGTTGCTTTCCGCTTCAGTGATCCCCTAGTGCTGCGCACCGGGTGCAGCACTCGTCTAACTGGCCTGGGAAGTAGTCCCCGTCGAAAACTCATCGGTACTCCTCGTTCAAAAATGCAGCATCAGATCAGAGCAACTCCACTCACTGACCCATCAGCTCGGCTCCCAGCGCCATCCGTTGTTGTCGGTGCAGACGATTGAGTTTCCGTTGCCGTCAGTGCCCGTCATGCCATGGTCGGCGTTCGAGCAGTATTCGCCAGCGTGGTAGCAGTTCCCGGCCGCCGAAGTCGGCGAGCAGGAGGCGGGTGCCGGGGCTGCCGCAGCCGGGGGCGGGGTATAGGGCTGCGTCGTCGGAGGGGGTGGCGGGGGAGCGGTTGTCGTCGTCGGGGGAACCGTCGTGGTTGTTGGCGGGACCGTGGTGGTCGGTGCAGAGGTCGTGGTGGTCGACTTCGGCGCCTTCTTGGTCGCCGCACCAACTGCTGCTGCCGTGGTGCTTGGATGACTGGTCGCCGTGGAGCTACCGCACGCCGCGAACGTGAGAACGAGTGCCGATACGCCAGCGATGGCCAACTTCTTCATGGTCTGCCTTTCCAGGCCGACCCCCCGTCGACCGCCGTCGATGTTCTAGCCCAACGCGTGACCCCTTGCATTCGGCCGGGCATCCTCGCAACAACAAGCTTCGGAAGCCAGCCAGTTGAATTGCGACATCGTGCCCCCGAACTCCGGACAGGTAGGACACCTAGCCACTTGCAGAACCTTCCCGCCAGACAGCGTCGCGGCCCAAGGTACGTTCCTCTACCCCGAGACGCCTGGAGACTCGGGCTCCGTGGATCACTTCGTGGATCGGAACGTGCTCCGCTCCTCCGGTGACATCGGCGGTTCATGGGTACGCTCCATTGGTGCTCGCCCGTTGTGTCGGGGCCCAGGTTCTCGTCGTTCTCCTACTCGCCGGATGCAGCGCGGCACCGACAATCGTTCACTTGCCTCCACCGAACCTCCCTCTGCCCCAGGTGAGTGCCACGTCTGTCGGCGGTGTGCCGCTCGATCCCATCACCACGGTGGAGTGGCACGCGTGTGAGAGCGTGGCCAACGCGATCCGTTCGCCCGTCCCGTGCCCGGCGTTGCTGCCTGTCCCGATGCCAGGATCCACGACGGCCATGAGTTGTGCCGCCATGAGCGGACTGATCTGCGGTCGGCCGTCGATCACCGCGTCAGCCAACTACCTGCTGATCAACCAATACGGTTTCGTGGTCCCCTCCGGCTATGTGGGAAACCTGCCGGGCAGCGGGCACTTCGTCGTCATGGCGGCCCGTGACCTCAACGCCCGGGCGGATCCGGCACTGCCGCCGACGCCGATACCGGGCTACTGCGCACCGGTGCCGGAGAGCCCGCCTCTCGTCATCCACGGAAATGCTGCATCGATGTTCGAGTGCGGAGAGGACCCCGGACCGTCTGCTCCGCTCGCGGACCAATACATGGAGACGGTCAGCGGTCATGAGCTGATCGAGTGGAGACAGGACGGCGTCACCTGCCAGGTCAGCTTCCACGGGCACAGCACGGTGAACCAGAACCTCGCACTTGCTGTCGCCCAATCCACGAGGATGGTCGTCCCGCCGGGTCAGTAGCGGTTCGCCGTACCGTCAACGGGTCCGGGAGCCGCTAGCGAACGCTGGTGATCGAGCGTATGCCGCGACGACGACCCCGCGACCGCCGGGGTACGGCGATCACGGGGCCGTCTGGTCGCCGCTATGGCAGAGTCAGTTTGTGGATGTCGACGTCGAGCTCGACGAGCTGGACGACGGGGCACCGGCCTGTGGGGCGCTCCCACTAGGAGCGGTGCCATTCGGGGCCTGGCCACCGGCGGGTCCGGCACCGAACCCGGAGATCGTGGTGATCGCCGTGAAGTTCGAGTCCAGCTCCACGGTGACGTAGGTCCCGTCGGACTTCTTCATGTGGACCTCGTAGGGATAGCCGCCCGACGAGTTGGTCTCGGCCCGGACCACGGAAGCGCCCGGAACAGCTGTGGTGGCAGCCGTCGTTGCCTCGGTCAGCTCGGTGCCGGTCAGCAGGGTTTCGTCGGGACCGTGGGTGAGGGTGGCGGGGTTGCCCTGGGCGCCGGCAGGGGGCGTGCCCGTTGGAGCTGTGCCGCTGGCCGGCGCGGTGGCGGTACTGGATGTGCCCGAGGTCGCCGTGGTCGACGGGCTGGTGGCCGCCGAGGCGA
>Ga0207926_1000170_pt1 | contig 33884 bp, 33 predicted proteins | sample NGESurdeep072012_8_FD_184454 | JGI IMG/M metagenome (GOLD analysis project Ga0207926, IMG submission 184454) | Arctic peat soil microbial communities from Barrow, Alaska - NGEE Surface sample 210-1 deep-072012 (SPAdes) | ecosystem: Environmental > Terrestrial > Soil > Wetlands > Peat ...
GCGACTCGTCGGTGTAGACCTCGATGTCGTCACCCACGCTGTTTGCGGGAAATAAGCCGATGACCGCATTTGCGACCAGCCATTTTTCGGCGATGATCTTCCTGAGCATCGCCTGGCCTTCAGCCAATACGTTGCGCGCCGCTTCGCCCACCACCGGATCTTGCAGAATTTTCGGATAGGGCCCGGACAATTCCCAGGTCTGGAAGAAAGGCGACCAGTCGATGTGGCGGGCGATCGCGGCCAGGTCGTAATCGCGAAACTCTTTCACCCCGATAAACTTGGGCGCGGGCGGCGCGTAGGCCGACCAGTCGGTGTTGACGGCGTTGGCGCGCGCCTGCGCGATCGAGAGCAGCGGCGTGCGGGGCTTCTTCGACTGGTGCTGGGTGCGGATCTTGTCGTAGTCGGCGCGCACCGAACGCGTGTACTCTTCGCGCAGCCCGTCCGACAGCAGGCTCGAGCACACGCCGACCGCGCGCGAAGCGTCCGGCACGTATACCGTCACGCCGCTGTAATGGGGCGCAATCTTCACCGCGGTGTGCACGCGCGAGGTGGTGGCCCCGCCGATCAGCAGCGGGATGGTGAAGCCCTCGCGCTCCATCTCGTGCGCCACGTGTGCCATTTCTTCGAGCGAGGGCGTGATCAGTCCCGAGACGCCGATGATGTCGCATTTCTCGTCGCGTGCCACCTGCAGGATCTTGCTTGCCGGCACCATCACGCCCAGGTTGATGACCTCGTAGTTGTTGCACTGGAGCACCACGCCGACGATGTTCTTGCCGATGTCGTGCACATCGCCCTTGACCGTGGCGACCACGATCTTGCCCTTGGGCTTGGCCGCCTCTCCCGATTCCAATGCCAGCTTCTGCTTCTCCGCCTCGATGTAGGGCACCAGATGCGCCACCGCCTGCTTCATCACCCGCGCCGACTTCACCACCTGCGGCAGGAACATCTTGCCCGCGCCGAACAGGTCGCCGACCACGTTCATGCCGTCCATGAGCGGGCCTTCGATCACATGGATCGGGCGCCCGCCGTTGCGTTCGGCTTGTTGCCGCGCTTCCTCGGTGTCCTCGATGACCCAGTCCGATATGCCTTTCACCAGCGCGTGCGACAAGCGCGCTTCCACGCTTTGCTTGCGCCATTCCAGATCCTCGACCTGCACCTTGCCGCCGCCCTTGACCGTATTGGCGAACGCGACCATGCGCTCCGCTGCATCGGGCCTGCGGTTGAGAATGATGTCTTCCGCGCGCTCGAGCAGATCCTTGGGTATTTCCTCGTACACGCCCAGCTGGCCGGCGTTGACGATGCCCATGGACATTCCCGCCTTGATCGCGTGGTAGAGGAACGCCGTGTGGATGGCCTCGCGCACCGGATCGTTGCCGCGGAAGGAGAAGGAAACATTGGACACGCCGCCCGATACCCTGGCGTACGGAAGGTTGGCGCGGATCCAGCGCGTCGCCTCGATGTAGTCGCGGCCGTAGTTGTTGTGCTCTTCGATCCCGGTGGCGATGGCAAATATATTGGGGTCGAAAATGATGTCTTCTGCCGGAAAGCCGACTTCCCCGGTCAGAATGTCGTAGCAGCGCCGGCAGATGGTCTTGCGCCGCTCCAGGCTGTCGGCCTGGCCTTGTTCGTCGAACGCCATGACGATCACCGCCGCGCCGTAGCGGCGCGCGAGCTTCGCCTGGCGCACGAACTCGTCCTTACCTTCCTTGAGCGAGATCGAGTTCACCACTGCCTTGCCCTGCACGCATTTCAGCCCGGCCTCGATCACGGTCCACCTGGAGGAATCGAGCATCAGCGGGACGCGGGAGATATCGGGCTCGGAGGCGATCAGGTTGAGGAAGGTGACCATAGCCTTTTCCGAGTCGAGCATCGCCTCGTCCATGTTCACGTCCACCATTTGCGCGCCGCTCTCCACCTGCTGGCGCGCCACCGCCAGGGCCTCGGTGTAGTTGCCGGCGAGGATCAGGCGAGCAAAGGCCTTGGAACCGGTGACGTTGGTGCGCTCGCCGACGTTGACGAACAGCGAGTCGTCGCCGATATTGAGCGGCTCCAGGCCGGACAGGCGCAGCTTTTTTTCAATCTGCGGCACTTGGCGCGGCGGCAAGCCCCTGACCGCCTGCGCAATCGCCTTGATATGCGCCGGCGTGGTGCCGCAGCAGCCGCCCACAATATTGAAGAAGCCGCTCTGGGCGAATTCCTTGAGCACGCCGGAGGTATAGTCCGGCGTCTCGTCGTAACCGGTTTCCGACAATGGATTGGGCAGCCCCGCGTTCGGATAACAGCTGACGTAGGTGTCGGCGACGCTGGACAACTCCTCGATATACGGCCGCATCAGCTTGGCGCCGAGGGCGCAGTTCAGGCCCACCGCGAGCGGGCGGGCGTGGCGCACCGAGTTCCAGAACGCCTCCGGTGTCTGTCCGGTGAGGGTGCGCCCGGAGGCATCCGTAATAGTGCCGGAGATGATGATGGGCCAGCGCCGGCGACGCTCCTCGAAGGCGCAATCGATCGCGAACAGGGCTGCCTTGGCGTTGAGCGTATCGAAAATGGTCTCGACCAGGATCAGGTCCACGCCGCCATCGAACAGGCCGCGCAGCGACTCGCCGTAGGCGGCGACCAGGGTGTCAAAGTTGATATTGCGAAAACCCGGATCGTTGACGTCGGGCGAAATCGAGGCGGTCTTGGTCGTGGGACCGAGCACCCCGGCGACAAAACACTGCCGCTCGGGCGCCTTGTGCATGCAGGCGTCGGTGGCCGCGCGCGCCAGGCGCGCGGCTTCGCGGTTGAGTTCGTACACCAACCCCTCCATGCCGTAGTCGGCCATGGAAGGCGCGTTGGAGTTGAAGGTGTTGGTGGAAACGATGTCAGCGCCCGCTTCGAGATAGGCGTCGTGGATCTCGCGGATGATGCCCGGCTGGGTCAGCGACAGCAGATCGTTGTTGCCCTTGAGATCCCGCGCGAAAGCGGCAAAGCGCTCACCGCGGTAGTCGGCCTCCGCCAGCTTGTAGCTCTGGATCATGGTGCCCATGGCGCCATCCAGGATGACGATACGCTCGCCGAGCAGGCGTTCTAGTTGTGCGGCTTTGGTCATTATTTCATGTGAGATCGGCAAATAAAAAAACCCGCCCTGCCAGCCAGGTACGGGTTCCCTCGCTTTAGCAGCATTTGTTTTTCGTCCGGCCGGAACCGGCGGCGCCCGCAATCTGACATCAAATCGGCGCAATGGTGAATTCTAGCGCGCCACCACCCCGTTTGTCCACCCGGCGGACGCGGATTCGCCTGCCGCGACGGGTGGCCTTATACTAGCGATTTTCGAGCGAAGGCCGGACGATGCAGCACCTGACCCCCAAGGAAGCCCACGATTTCCTACACCAGAATCCAAGCGCGGTATTCATCGATTGCCGCAGCGAGATGGAATTCCTGTTCGTCGGGCACCCGACGGGCGCGATCATGATCCCCTGGAATGACGGCCCGGACTGGGAGGTAAACCCGCACTTCGTCGCGCAGGTGAAAAAGGCGTCGAGCGTGGGTCGCCCGGTTCTGCTTATCTGCCGCAGCGGCAACCGCTCGCTGGACGCAGGCGCCGCGCTGGAGAAGGCGGGCTTCACCCAGGTCTACAACGTGCTGCACGGCTTCGAGGGCGAACTGAACGATCATCACCGGCGCAATTCCGTCTCCGGCTGGCGTCACGACGGCCTGCCCTGGGAGCAATGCTGATTAGCATGGCGCCGGCCACATCCGGCGCCGCTTCAGGTACGGGTCGAATCCAGCATCGCGGACTCTGCCACCTGCAAAGACCCCTGCACTGGCCACCGTGAGTTCACGCGAGGCGGCCTATCCGCCGCTGCGGCTTGCCTTTGCAGTCTGGGGTCTGGGCGCGGCGTTTTACCTGATCGGCTTTTACCAGCGTGTCGCTCCGGCGGTAATCACGCGCGAGCTGATGAGCGAGTTCGCGCTCGGGGCGGCGGCGCTGGGCAATCTCGCCGCGTTCTACTATTACAGCTACGTGGCGATGCAGATCCCGGCGGGCGTACTCGCCGACCAGTGGGGGCCGCGGCGCGTGCTCACAGCCGGCGCTGCGATCGCGGCGGCGGGCACGCTGCTGTTTGCGCTGGCTCCCGGGTACGCCGCTGCGGGCCTGGGCCGTCTGCTGATCGGGGGCTCTGTGGGCGTCGCCTTCGTCGCCATACTCAAGCTCGCCGGGCACTGGTTCGCGCCGACACGCTTTGCCATGCTCTCCGGCCTCGCTCTGGCCTGCGGGATTCTCGGTGCGGTGTCGGCCGGCGTGCCGCTGCGGCTGCTGGTCGATGCTTTTGGTTGGCGCGAAGTGCTTTGCCTCTCCGCATTGCTGACGGCGCTGCTGGCCGCAGCCATCTGGCTCGCGGTGCGTGACGATCCCGCCGAGCATGGCTACGCGAGCTACGCGCCGGCGCCGCCGGCCCGGCGCACCCCGGTACTGGAGGGCATCAGGCGAGCGCTCGCCACGCGCAATGTCTGGTTGGTGGCCCTGATCTCGGGGTCGGTTTCGGGCCCGACCCTCACTTTCGGCGGGCTGTGGGGTGTGCCCTTTCTCACCACTCACTACGGGCTCGAAACTTCGCAGGCCGCCATGGTCACCTCGCTCCTGCTCGTAGCCTGGGCGGTAGGCGCGCCGATTTTGGGTGCCCTCTCGGACCGGTGGCGCAGGCGCAAGCCGCTGTACGCGCTGGGCACTTTGCTTGCGACAGCGGGATGGTGCGCAGTGCTGCTGGTGCCGGGCTTGCCGCTTGCCCTGCTGGTTGTTTTGCTCGCATTCACCGGTTTTGCTTCTGCCTCCGCCATGGTGGGTTTCGCCATCGCCAAGGAATCGGCGCCGGCCGCGCTGGCCGGCACTGCCGGCGGCATCACCAACATGGGCAATATGCTGGGCGGCATGATCATGCAACCTGCGGTCGGCTGGATGCTGGACCGGCGCTGGACCGGCGCTTATGCAAACGGCGTCCGGGTCTACGATTTCGACGCCTACCGCGCCGGCTTCGCGCTGATGCTGGTCTGGCTAGCCGCCGCGCTCATCCTGCTCGTGTTCGTGCGCGAGACCCATTGCCGCCAGACGCAGTGACGCACCGAAGTCGGTCCGAGGCGCCGTGGGACGAGGCCGCGGGCTCACGCCCGGTGCGTGGGAATGGCTATCAGGCTCTCGAGCAGCGCGCGGTCCTGCCTCAGCCCGGCGCTGGGACCGGCGTGTGTTACCCTGCCGCGCTCGAGCACCACGGCGTTTTCGGACAGCCGCAACGCTGCCTCCACATGCTGCTCCACCAGCAGCATCGCAATGCCCTCGCCCATCATCAGCCCGATGGCATTCTCCAACTCTGCAACGAGGTTAGGTGCGAGGCCCTCGAAAGGCTCGTCGAGAAGCAGCAGCTTCGGATTCAGCATCAACGCCCGCCCTATCGCGAGCATCTGCTGTTCTCCTCCGGAGAGCTGGTTGCCCAGATTGCGGCTGCGCTCGTCGAGCCGCGGAAACAGCCCGTACACGCGTTCCAGTGTCCATGGCCCGGGGCGGGCGATGACGGTGAGGTTTTCCTTCACCGTGAGCGACGGAAAAATGTCGCGCTCCTGGGGAATCCAGCCCATGCCGGCATGCGCGCGCGCATACGGCCGCCAGCCGGTAACATCGGCGCCGGCAAACCTTACCGTCCCGCGGTGAATGCGGGTCAGGCCGAGCAGTGAAGCGATCAGCGTGGTCTTGCCGACGCCGTTTCGTCCGAGCAGCGCGAGGCTCCCGCGCGCCGCGAGTTCTATCGATACGTCCTCCAGAATGATGGAGTCGCCATAGCCCGCCACGAGACCGTCAACCGCGAGCAGCGTGTCGTTCATGACGCATTTCCCAGATAGACCTGCTTCACTTGCGCGTCGCGCGCGATCTCCTGCGGCGTACCTTCGGTCAGGATCGCCCCGGCCACGAGCACCGTGATCCGCTGCGCAAAGCGGAACACGATATCCATGTCGTGCTCGATCAGCAGGACCGTAACGTCGCCGGGCAGGCCGGCGATCGCGCCGAACAGCGCCTCGCTCTCGCCCTTGGGCACGCCGGCGGCCGGCTCGTCGAGCAGGAGGATGCGCGGCTTGCACGCAAGCGCCAGCGCAATCTCCACCAGCCGCTGCTGGCCGTAGGCGAGTTCCCTTACGGCTTCGCCTTCGATGTGGTGGAGATTGAGCGTGCGCAGGATCGCTCGCGCAGCGGCGATTTCTTCAGCGCATCCGGCTATGGGCCGCCAGGCGTTGGTGGCGACGCCGCGCTGCTCGCACACGGCAAGCAGCACCGACTGCAGCACGGTGAGTTCAGGGAACAAATTGTTGATCTGGAAGGTACGTGTAAGGCCGCGTTTGACGCGCTGGTGAACGGAGAGCCGGGTGATGCGCTCCTCGCCCAGGAACACCTCGCCCGCGCTCGGTCGCAGCACCCCGGTGAGCAAATTGATCAGCGAAGTCTTGCCGGCGCCGTTCGGGCCGATGACGGCATGCCTCTGCCCCTGCGCCAGCGTGAGCGATACCGCGTTCACGGCGCGAAGACCGCCGAATTGCTTGACCAGTCCCACCGTGCGCAGGGCGACGCTCATGGTTCCGCCGCCGGTTTCGCAATTCGCGTGCGCCAGGCGCGCGCCAGGCGCATGCAGGCGCCGAGCACACCATCGCGCCCGAACATCACGATGGCAATCAGGAAAGCGCCGAGCCAGAACTGCCAATACGTCGGGTTGATGCCGGAGAGATAGTGGTGCGCCACCATGAATACCGCGGCACCGACGAGTCCGCCGTAGAGCATGCCGGTGCCGCCGACGATCAGCATCACCATCAGTTCGGCCGAACGGTTGAACGAGAGCACGTCGGTGCCAACGAATTGCGTCGTCTGCGCAAGCAGCGCGCCGGCGATCCCGGCGTAGACCGAGGCCAGCGTATACATGGCGATCAGGCGGCGGTGCACGGGGTAGCCGAGCGCGAGCATGCGCCCCGGGTTGTCGCGGATGCCGCGCAGACTCAATCCGAAGGGTGAATTAACGAGGCGCCGCATCACCAGAAACAGCACGAAGGTGACCGCCAGGCTGTATCCGTACGCAACTTTTCCGTACATGTCGAAGCGGAACGCGCCCAGCACCGGGCTCATCTCCATGCCGATCAGCCCGTCGTTGCCTCCGGTGATATCGGTGAGCCGGTTCGCCAGTTCGAACAGCAGCAGGCCGATGCCGGTAGTCACCATGAGCCGGGTCAGGTCCTTGCCGCGCACCACCAGGAAACTCGTGAGAAACCCGGTCACGCCCGCGCACAAGGCCGCAAGCAGCAGCCCCGAGAAAGGCTCGCCCCACCCGAGCTTGGACAGCACTCCGGCCGCGTAGGCACCGACACCGAAGTAGGCCGCGTGGCCCAGGGACACGATGCCGGCGTATCCAAGGACGAGGTCGAGGGAAAGCGCAAACAGGCCGGCGATAAGCACCTGGCTCGCGAGCGGAAGATAGGACGGCCACAGCCAGAAACCAGCGGCGAGCACCAGCCAGAAGACGATTTCCGCCACGGGTGCGCGGCCGGTGGTCGCCTGATGCGCGGTCGCAGGGCTCATCTTCTGCTAACCAGGCCCTGCGGCCGAAGCACCAGCAGGATCACCATCATGGCGTAGATGATAAAGGCGCCAATCTGGGGAACGTAGTACTTTCCGGCGACATCGATCACACCCAGCAGCAGCGCGGCATAAAGCGGACCCTTGAGGCCGCTGGTTCCCCCCACCGCGACGACCAGCAGGAAATAGACGATGAACTTGAGCGGAAACGCGGGATCGAGTCCAAGAACCTGCACGCCGAGCGCCCCTCCCAATCCCGCCAATCCACAGCCGACGGCGAAAGTGACCTGGAACACCAGGCCGACCCGGATTCCCAGCGCTTCGGCGACACGAGGTCTGTCGACCGCCGCGCGCACCGAAGCGCCGAACCGCGTGCGTTCGAGCGCCAGCGTCAGCGCGACCGTGAGCGCGGCCCCCACTGCGAGCAGGAAGCCGCGGTAGATGTTGAGATCGACGCCAAGCACGCTGACCTGGCCGGAAAGGAATCTCGGCACCTGCAGCGGCTGCTGCATCGGTCCGAAAAAATAGCTCGCGGCGGCGATGGCCATGAAGGTCAGGCCGATAGTTGCGAGCACCTGGTCGAGATGGCTGCGGCGGTAAAGATAGCGGTACAACACGCGCTCGAGCAGCAGTCCGGCCAGCGCAGAAATTACGAACGCCACTGGCAGCACCACGAGGAAAGGCAGGCCCCAGCGCTGCAACGCGAGCACGCACACATAGCCGCCGAGCATGGCGAAAGCACCATGAGCGAGATTGATGAAATTCATCAAGCCGAGGGTCACCGACAGGCCCACGCTAATGAGGAACAGCAGCATCCCGTAGGCGAGCCCGTCGAACAGCACGCCCAGCAAACTGGTAATCATCGATATTCTTGGCTATGGAGGAGGTGTGGCGGCCCGGTGCCTGCACCGACTCCGCCCACCCTATGCGCTCCGGCGCGGCGCGCCAGCGGCTTACTTGTTCGGGTCCTTGACGTTCAGGAACTTGTCGAACTCCACGTTATAGAGCTTGCCGTCTTTCAAACGCTCGACGCGGCGCACGTAAATCGTCTCGATCGGATCGCGCGTTGCGGGATCGATTACGAGCGGCCCGCGCGGGCTGTCGATCTTCAATCCCTTGAGGATATCCATCGCCTTGTCGCCGTCGATCTTGCCCTTCAAACGCCGCGCCACCTCGTACATCGCCGCCATGCCGTCCCAGGCGCCCACCGCCATGAAATTGGCACGCTGGGCGGTGCCGGCGACTTCGGCGTAGGCCTTGAGGAAGACCCGGTTCTGCGCGCTGTCGTGCGCGACCGAATAGTGCTGCGTCGTGATCACGCCGAGCGGCGCGTCGCCCATCGCCTCGATCACACCGTCTTCGGTGACGTCGCCCGTGGCAATCAACTTGACGCCTGCCTTGTCGAGTTCGCGTTCGGCGAATCCCTTCATGAAGCCGACCGCCTGCTCGCCCGCCGGCAGGAACACGAACACCGCCTGGGGCCGCGCGTCCTTGATCCGCTGCAGGAACGGCGCGAACTCGGGGTTGCGCATCGGCGTGCGTACATCGCCGAGGATCTGTCCGCCGGCGGCGGTGAATGTTTTCTTGAACTGTGTTTCGGCGTCGATTCCCGGCCCATAGTCGGCAACCAGCGTGTAGGCTTTGGTGATCCCGTTCTTGATCGCCCAGGTGGCGAGCGGCGCAGTGACCTGCGGCAGCGTGAACGACACGCGGGCGATATAGGGTGAACGCGTGGTGATGATCGAAGTTGCAGCGTTCATGACGATCATGGGCTTCTTCGCCTCCGACGCAAGCGATGCAACCGCAAGCGCGCTCGGCGTGAGCCCGAAGCCGGCCAGGAAGTCGACTTTGTCGTTGGTGACGAGCTCCTGTGCGACCCGCTTGGCAACGTCCGGCACCCCGGTCGTGTCTCTCACGATCAACTCGACTTTGCGGCCGGCGACCGTGTCCCCGTGCACCTTCATGTAGGCACGCGCGCCGTTCATCATCTGCATGCCAAAATCCGCAAACGCCCCGCTCATCTCCAGCACCATGCCGATCTTGAGCGGCTCCTGGGCCGAGGCGGTGGCGGCGATCAGAAACGCCGCCGCCGATACCAACAGTTTCAAATAGTGTTTCAACATGGTTTTCTCCTCCGGTTTATTTGATGTCATGCTTCCAACGTGGCCGTGATCCCGATCAGAACGCCGCCGCCGGCGGCGAAAACATTAGCCTACATTGGGACAACGCGATCGAGCGCGTCGGGGGTCCACGGCACGCAGGATTGCTGCTTTGTCATGCCACAATTCCCTGCCGCTAGCCGTGTTCACTGGCGCCACACAGCGATGTTAGCATTTCCGCTGCCCGATGATTGGGCGTAACCGCCGAACTGCTCGCCCGCGAGCTTCGCCCCGTCTGCGCTCAGCGCCTGCAGCGCGCCCAGCATGGCGGCCAGGGGCTTGCCGTTCATTTCCGCCGCCGCCGCCCGGCTGTATTCCGGAAACCACGCAATCGCATCGGCGACTGCACCTTTCTTCAGCTGATCGATGAAACGCTGGTCCAGCGCTTCGCGCTCGGGCGTAGGCTTCAAGTGACGGCCGCGCACCAGGTCGTGACTGAAGGCCGAGCTGGCAAGGAACACGACGCGCCTGCCCAGCCGCTTCGCCGTCGCATGCACCGCCCGGCCCGCCTTCATGCACTCGGCATGATCCGCCAGGATTACCGTGGGCATCTGAACCACCGGCACTTCCGCGTCCGGGTCCAGATACAACAGCGGCACCAGGCTGCCGTAGTCCCAGGCGTAGTGCGGCGTATCGTTACGGCCGCCCGGAAGGCCTTGTGCCTGCCATTCTCCGACCAGAGCCGACGCAAACTCGCTGTCGCCCTTGCGCCTATAGGGTATGCCCGGAATCAGATCGGGCGCCTCGTCGGCCACGCACACCCCTTCGTGCACGCTCTGGCAGGTCGCGTACCAGCCAAAGGTGCAGATCCAGTGCGCCGAGTTGACCACGAACAGATCGGGTTTCAGTTCGCGCAACGCGCGGCCCAGCGCGCGCTCCCCTTCGACCAGGGTCAGCTGGAATTCCGGCGTGTTCTGCGCCAAGCCGAGCGTTGGCACGTGGGGAACGATGGCGGCGGCGATGACTCCTCGGTCCATGCGTTATCCCCGGTCAGGCAGCCTTCGCTTCGGCCTCGCGCTTGGCCAGGTTGGCAAGGATTTCCGCGCCGCGGTTGGCTGCAGGCAGGCCGCGGAACAGAAAGCAAAGGTTGATCACCCCCTGCAGCTCCTCCCAGCTCGCGCCGGCGCGCCGTGCTGCGATCGCGTGCAGCGGAGCGGCGTCGCTCAGATCCATCAGCAGCATGCCGAACAGCATCAGCTGGGCAGTTTTCACATCGAAGCACTTGGGGTACATGCCGTGCTCGCGGATGCGCTCCTGCAAATCGAGCATTTGCGGGTCCAGCGCGCCGGTGACATTGAGCCGCGCCTCGATGCGCGGCGGGACGAAGCCGATCAACTCCTGATAGATCGCCGCGCGCTGCGCCAGCGTCTCTTTTTCGTCGGCGTATTCGCCCATCGCGGCCTGTACGGCCTTGGTATCTATGCGTGGTGGCAGCATGAGCCTCCTGGCAAAAATTCATGTGAAAGAATACCTGCAGGCGGCGTTGCTGCGCTCGGAGCGCCCGCCGCCCGCAAGAAATTTACCTGCTGCATTTCTCGACCGGGCCGCAGATCCCGCGCGCGCCCCAATCGAGAAAAGCGCGAGGATACCATGGCCTTCCATTGGCGCCTGCCGCTCAAGCCAGGTGGAACAAGACTCATGCCGCGCCGCCGAGATACAGGTCTTTGAGTTTGCGCCGCTGCAGCTTGCCGGTGGCGGTGAGCGGCAACTCGTTCACCCATTTCACCAGCCGCGGGCGCTTCAGTTTCGGCAATGCCGCTATGCCCGCATCGATGCGCTCACGCGCTTGCGTCTCCTGCCCCCGGGCAGCCACGACGAACAAGGCGATCGAGGCGAGGCCCTCGGTGTTGTCGAAGCCGATCGCCGCCAGACCTTCGACGCAGCCGGCGCTCGTGCCGAGCAGCGTTTGCTCGACGTCCAGGATACTCACCCACTGCCCGGAAATCTTCAGCATGTCGTCGTCGCGCCCGCAATACTCCAGGCCTCCGTCGGCGCGCGGCCGGAACAGGTCCCCAGGGGAAAAACAACCGTCGGCAAAGCTGTCGCGCTCGGCCTCCGGGCGCCGCCAGTAACCGAGCGCGATCGAGGGATGCCGCAGCCACAGCCGTCGCGGCGCCCCGGTGTCGCTGCCCTCGCGCATACGGTATTCGAGCCGCGGCGATGGCCTGAGCAATGCGCTGTCGTCGTCGCAGTAGAACATCAGGGCGATGGTTTCCGAGGCGCCATAGCCAGAGACCGGCGCCACGCCCGTCACTTCGCGCCACTCGCGCCGCACTGCCGCGGGCAGGGCTTCGCCCGCCGACCCATAGTGCCGCACGCCGGCCGCGCGGAGCCGCGCCGCCACGCCGGCCTGCAACATCTTGAGGTAGAGCGTGGGCACCGAGAACAGCGCGGTTGGCCGATGCCGCTCGACCACCTCCGCCACCCGCTCGGCAGTGGGCCATTCGCCATCGAGCACGACCGTGGCCCCCAGGCGCAAGCCCGCGCAAAGACTGTTGCCGAGCGCATAGGCGAAAAACAGTTTGGACGAGGCGTAGATGCGATCCTGCGCGCCGAGTCCAAGGACCTCGCGCGCGAAGTCGGCACTGGCGATGAAGCTGCGTTGCGCGTGCATGACCGCTTTGGGTACCCCGGTGGTGCCGGAGGTGTAAATCCACATCGCCGGGGCGTCATCGGACAAATCGGCCGCGGGAACGGAGTCGACCGTCGGCAGCCTTTCGCTCCATTCTGCATCGATAACCAGTTGCGGCGGGTTTGCGATGCCGACGAGCAGTCTCTCCAGCAGCACGCGCGAGCTTTCGTTGCACCAGATAAAACGCGCGCCGGACTCCGACAGCACCACCGACAGTTCCCGTTCGAACAGCCGCGAGTTGAGGCCGACGGCAACGCCGCCGGCCCAGATCGCGCCCAGGTAGGCGATCACCCAGGCGATGCTGTCCGGCGCAAACACCAGCACGCGCTCGCCTTGCTCAAGACCGCGCGCGCGCCAGGCGCCGGCGGCATGCGCTACCGCGGCACGCAGCGCGCCATAGCTCAAGCGCTCCGTGCCGCATTCCAGCGCGATCGCACTGGCCTGCCCGGTGGCGAGCAAATAACCGGCGGCGTTCATGCGGCGCGGTGCAGCCGGTCAGCGCGGCGCGACGACGCTCACGCGCAGTTCGCCCAGGCCGTCGATGCCGGCCACAAGCTCGTCGCCGGCCTTGGCGGCGCCCACTCCCGCCGGGGTGCCGGTGAAAATGACGTCGCCGACTTCCAGCGTGTAATACTGGGTCAGAAACGCAATCTGCTCCGGCACGCTCCAGATCATCTGGTCGATGCCGGATTGCTGGCGGAACTCGCCGTTCACCTTGAGCCAGAGCTTGCCCTTGGACGGATGCCCTATCTTGCTTGCCGGAGTGACCGGCCCGCATGGCGCGGCCTGGTCGAAATCCTTGCCGAAGCTCCATGGCCGGCCCTTGTCCTTTCCCTGCTGCTGCAGGTCGCGGCGGGTCATATCCAGGCCGACCGCATAGCCCCAGACGTGGTCGTTGGCCCGCTCGGCGGCGATCTTGTGGCCACCCTTGCCGATCAGCGCAACCATCTCCGTTTCCCAGTGATAGTTGGTGGTCATGGGCGGGTAGTGAATTTTGCCGCTCTCGCCGGCGTTCACCGGCACCAGGTCATGCGGCGCCTTGCAGAAAAAGAACGGTTGCTCGCGGCCGTCGCCGCCCATCTCCTTCTGGTGTTCGATATAGTTGCGGCCGACGCAGAATATGCGCCGCACCGGAAAGCGGTCTTTGGAACCAATCACAGGCAGCGAAGGCTGCTGCCACATTTCGACGACGTAACTCACTTCAGACTCCTTTTCAAAAGCCGGAACGTTCCGGCGTACGCGCCTAGCAGGCAACGTCCACCGGCAAACCAAGCATACTTGATCATCGCCCTAAGGGCCGGTAAAAAAAGCGTCGGCGTGGATATCGCGCCGCGCCATACCCCTGCCCAATAACACTCGTCCGGCGGCCTCGACCATCAGCGGCGGCCCCGCGAGATACGCCTTGTAGCCTGTAGCGTCGGCCAGGTCCTCTGCCACCGCTTGATGCACCAAGCCGCGACGCCGCCGACTGTCGCTACCGGGCTCCGACAACACAATTTGATAGGAAAAATTGTCGTGGCTTGCCGCCAGGTCGGCGAGCAGATGCTCATGATAGACGTCGCGCTCGCTGCGCACGCCGAAATAGAGCGCCACTGTTTCGCTGCCGCCACGCTCCAGCATGGTGCGCAGGACGGACAATACGGGCGCCAACCCGCTGCCGCCGGCCACCAACAGCACCGGTCCCGCGTGCTCGTCGCGCAGATAGGAAGAGCCCAGCGGCCCGGATACCTTAACCCTGTCGCCAAGCTTGAGTTCTTGCGCGACGCAAGAACTAGTCTTGTCCGCGGATGTGCGACGGAGTTGGAACGCGAGTTTTTCTTCCGCTGGCGTACTCGCCATGGAGTAGTACCTGGACAGTCCCGGCGCGAATTCGATTTCGGCGTATTGGCCGGCGGAAAAGTCGAACGGCCCGCCGGCCTCGATCACCAGACGCAACTCGCGGATGTCGTGGGTGAGGTCGGTGAGGCCGTCGACGCGGCACAGCATCACGCGCGGGGGATGCGCTACGAACTCCCGGGACTCGAAGGTCGCGTTAACGCAGGAACCCGCCAATGGCACCCCGGCATTTTCCGGGTGCTCGAGAATGGCGTCACCGGACTCGACCGGGACCGGACCGGCCAGGCCTTGCCCTCTTGGATGCACGAAATCTCCTGGAGTTGTCGTTCGCCGTGGCTGCGTTTGACGCCACCCGAGGCGGCTGCTGATTTGCCACACTATCCTGATTTTTACGTTGAGTGTCAAATCATTGGGAATCAAACAATTTGACAGGTTCTCAGTCCAGGCGGTAAAACTGAGTCCATGAAAACCAAATCCAAAACGGCTGCGGCCAAACGCGACGCTGCCGACATTGCCTTCGGCGTGCTGCCTAGCCTGATCGGCTATCAGCTGCGCCAGGCACAACTGGCGATTTTCGGCGATTTCCAGGAAACCATCGGCGCGCATGCGATCACGCCGGGCTTGTTCGGAGTGCTGGTGGTGATCGACGCGAATCCGGGTTTGAAGCAGACTACTCTGGCCCGCGCAATCCATCTTGACCGGTCTACCGTCGTAAGCGTAATCGACAAGCTGGAGGCAAGGAAACTGGTGGCACGTCGGCACGCCGATGGCGATCGCCGTTCCAACGCCCTGTGGCTCACCAGCGACGGCAAAGCCCTGCTCGGCAAGCTGACGGGGTTGGTCAGAGCCCATGAGGAGCGCCTGGTTGCAGGTTTTTCCCAGGCCGACCGCGCGCGACTGGCGCGCCTGTTGCAGCGCATTCTCCACGCCAAGAGTTCACAAGCGTGAAGGCCGTTAAGGGTACTTGAGCATAGTCTCTTGCCTTCTGGCCATGGTCTATGCTATTTTTAGCCAACTGAATGAACACTCATTCAGTTGTAATGTCAGCGGCGATAAGATGCGCTTGTACTGCTGCAGAATCGCCGGTGCGCGACGGCGGGCCCGATCGATGGGAACCCTGAGCGAGCGGATGATGCCGGCGCAACGTTGCATACGATTATCGGACAGTAAGAGTTTTCCTGGATTATGGAGTAAAAAATGCGACTAGACGGCAAGACGGCGGTGATCACCGGGGCGGCATCGGGAATCGGGCGGGCGACCGCGGAAACAATGGCACAGGCGGGAGCTCATGTGCTGCTCGGCGACATTGCCGTGGAAGCAGGGGAGCAGAGCGCAGCCGCGATCCGCGCCAAGGGCTACGGCGCCGACTTCGTCAGACTCGATGTGACCGATCTTGACTCGATCGAGGCATTCAAGCGCGCAGCCTACGCCGGTCGGGGGCACGTCGACATCGTCGCCAACGTCGCGGGCTGGGGCAAGATAGAGCCCTTCGTCAAGAACAGTCCGGATTTCTGGCGCAAGGTAATCGACCTCAACCTGTTCGGGCCGATCGCCGTGGCGCGTGCGTTCCTCGACGCCATGATCGAGCGCAAGGCCGGCAAGATCGTCACCGTCGCGAGCGACGCCGGACGGGTCGGCAGCCTGGGCGAATCCGTCTATTCCGGCGCGAAAGGCGGGGCGATCGCGTTTACCAAGTCGCTGGCGCGGGAAATGGCGCGCTTCAACATCAACGTGAATTGCGTCTGCCCCGGACCGACCGACACGCCGCTGCTGGCGGCGGTGCCGGAGAAACACCGGGAAGCCTTCGTCCGCGTCACGCCGATGGGCCGGCTGGCGAAACCCTCGGAGATCGCTGACGCCGTGCTGTTCTTCGCCAGCAGCCGTGCGGATTTCATCACGGGCCAAACCCTGAGCGTCAGCGGCGGACTCACCCTGGCCGGCTGACGCTGCCGGTTTTCATTACCAACTGACTGGAGATTCACATGTACAAACTCAAAGCCGCCGAGTGGCGCCCGCAGCATTTCAACTGGGAAGTCAAAGATCGGATCGCCACGGTTTCGCTCCGGCGCCCCGAGCGCAAGAATCCGCTGACGCTCGAGAGCTATGCAGAACTGCGCGACACTTTCCACAAGCTGCAATACGCCGACGACGTGCGGGTTGTGGTGTGGACCGGGGAAGGCGGCAATTTCTGCTCCGGTGGCGACGTGCACGAAATTATCGGCCCGCTCACCAAGATGAACATGGATGGGCTGCTCGCCTTCACCCGCATGACCGGGAACATGGTGAAGGAAATGCGCACCTGCCCGCAGCCCATCATCTCGGCGGTGGATGGCATCAGCGTCGGCGCGGGGGCGATTATTCCGATGGCAAGCGACCTGCGCTACGGCACGCCGGAAGCCAAGACCGCGTTCCTGTTCGTGCGCGTCGGCCTGGCCGGCTGCGACATGGGCGCCTGCGCAATTCTGCCGCGCATCATCGGGCACGGACGCGCCTCCGAGCTGTTCTATACCGGACGCGTCATGACGGCGCAGGAAGGGCACGCCTGGGGCTATTTCAATGAACTCGTGCCGAAGGACAAGCTGCTGGGAAGGGCCTACGCGGTCGCGAGGGAAATTGCGGACGGACCGATGTTCGCCCATTCCATGACCAAGAAATGCCTGCACCAGGAGTGGAACCAGACCATCGAGCAGGCGCTGGAGACCGAGGCCGAAGCGCAGGCGATCTGCATGAAGACCCAGGACTTCACGCGTGCGTACAACGCCTTCGTAGCCAAACAAAAACCGGCATTCGAGGGCAATTGAGAGAGGTATCTCCTCATTCTGAAACAGGCTGTCGATGAAATTGCCCGGACATGTGGCAAGCCTGGTCACCGATGCGAGGCTGGTGGAGGAGCGGCGCGGACAGATCCTGCGTGCGGCGGTCAAGCTGTTTTCGGACAGGGGCTACTACACCACCACCATTTCGCAGATCGCCCGCGAAGCCGGCGTGAGCACCGGACTGATCTATCAATATTTCGGGGACAAGGACGACATCCTGTTTCTTTCGCTCAAGCTGGTGCTTGAGACGTACGAGAAGGAAATCCCGCCGCGCCTTGAAGGCGTCAAGCACCCGGTCGAGCGGCTGTGCATGGCATTGTGGGCCTACTGCACCATAGTGGACGGGCTGCGCGAAGCGACCGTCCTCGCCTACCGCTCCACCAAATCGCTGCGCGCCGATCGCAGGGCTCTGGTGAAAGAGGACGAAACCAGGACCAACCGTTTGCTGCAGGGCTGCGTGCGCGCCTGCATTGCCGGAGGGTACATGCGCCCGGTAAACGAGTACCTTTTGGTCTATCAGTACGTTGCCTTCTGTCATGCGTGGGCGCTGAAACATTGGGCTTTGCGCGCGAAGTTCAGCCTCGGCAAATACGTGGCCGAAGGCATCGGGCTCCTGGTCGAACCCTTTCTCACACCAAAGGGCCGGACCGCTCTCGCCGCCATGCGGCGCCGCACGGCCGACTTCACGCGTAAAGCGGCACCGGCTGCGCCATCGAGGCGCACGCGCGCCAGTTGAGCGCCCCGCCCTGTCGTTGCGGGATCGGAATGGGCACCCCAAAAAAGACGGGCATCCATGCGGATGCCCGTCGAATGAAATCCGCTCCCGCGGGAGCGGATCCTTGCTTGCGCCTATGCGTGGTACGCGGTCTCGCCGTGCGAAGTCACGTCCAGGCCTTCGCGCTCTTCCTCTTCCGGCACGCGCAAGCCGATGACCATGTCGACGATCTTGTAAGCGATGAACGCCACCACCCCTGACCAGATGATCGTGGTGATCACGCCGGTGCCCTGGATTATCAGTTGGCTCATGATCGAGTAGTCGGGGGCGGTCTTGTTGGCGACGTAGTCGTAGATGCCGACGCCGCCAAGCGAAGGCGCGGCAAACACCGCCGTGCCCAGGGCACCGATTGTCCCGCCCACGCCGTGCACGCCGAACACGTCGAGCGAATCGTCTGCCCCAAGCATGCGTTTCAGACCGCTCACCCCCCACAGGCACACCGCGCCGGCGATGAGACCCAGTGCGATGGAGCCCATCGGGCCGACGAAGCCGCAAGCCGGGGTAATGGCCACCAGGCCGGCGACCGCGCCGGAAGCGGCACCCAGCATCGACGGCCTGCCCTTGAACATGTTCTCGAAGAACAGCCATGACAGCGCCGCAGCGGCGGTCGCAACCAGGGTGTTGACGAACACCATGGCCGCAGTACCGGTGGCTTCGAGGTTGGAACCCACGTTGAAGCCGAACCAGCCCACCCACAGCAGCGAGGCGCCGACCATGGTCAAGGTGAGGCTGTGCGGAGTCATGGCTTCCTTGTTGTAGCCGATACGTTTGCCGATCACGTAGGCGCCGACCAAAGCCGCTATACCGGCGTTGATATGCACTACGGTACCACCGGCGAAATCGAGCGCGCCCTTCTGGAACAGCCAGCCCGCGGTCGCCGTGGCTTTATCAGCCGCCGCCGCATCGGTGAATCCGTCCGGGCCGGGCCAGTACCAGACCATATGCGCGATCGGCAGATAGGCGAAAGTAAACCACAGCGCCATGAACAGCAACACCGCGGAGAATTTGACGCGCTCGGCAAACGCACCCACGATCAGGCAGGGGGTGATGGCGGCGAAGGTCAGCTGGAAGGCGACGTAAATGTACTCCGGAATCACCACGCCCTTGCTGAAGGTCGCCGCGGTCGAGTCGGCGTTCATCCCGGCCAGGAACAAACGCGAGAAGCCGCCGAAAAAGGCGTTACCCTCGGTGAAGGCGATGCTATAGCCGTAGAACACCCACAGCACGCTGATCAGGCAAAACGTGACGAACACCTGCATCAGCACCGAGAGCATGTTCTTGGTGCGCACCAGGCCACCGTAGAAAAGCGCGAGTCCCGGGATGGTCATCAGAATCACCAGCACTGTGGCAACGATCATCCACGCAGTGTCGCCCTTGTTGGGCACCGGCGCCGGCGTCGCCGTAGCCGCAGGTGCGGCCGCGGCCGTAACTGCGGCCGGGGCTGCTGTTGCTGACTCAGCCGGCTTGGCTTCGGCCGGCTTTGCCTCTGCCGGCTTCGCTTCCGCTGCCGAGGCGGCAGGTTTGTCCTGCGCGATGACCGGAGCGGCAAGACTGCATGCGCCGAACAACGCGAGTAGAGCTATCAATCTTTTCATCATGCATCTCCCTATAGTGCTTCCGCGCCGGTCTCGCCGGTGCGTATGCGGATGACCTGCGACAGCTCGAATACAAAAATCTTGCCGTCGCCGATCTTGCCGGTGCTGGCCGATTTTTCGATGGCTTCGATCGCCTGGTCGAGCATCTCTGACTTGATGGCCGCCTCGATTTTGACCTTGGGCAGAAAGTCGACCACATATTCCGCGCCGCGGTAGAGTTCGGTGTGGCCCTTTTGCCGGCCGAACCCTTTGACTTCGGTGACGGTGATGCCCTGCACGCCTATCGCGGACAGCGCCTCCCTTACTTCGTCAAGTTTGAAGGGCTTGATAATGGCAGTAACGAGTTTCATGGATACCTCCCACTTATAGATCAGAACGTTTTAGTGACGGACAGCGCGACGCGGTCGCCGCCGATGTTCTTGCCGAAGGCGTTCATGTACGCGGTCGTCTGGCCGTCGGGGGCGGCGTCCTTCGTGTTCGCATGCGTCCAAGCGAGGCCGAAGGTGGCGCCCAGGTAGTCTTTTGTCAGCCCCAGCTTGTAGTCGGTATAGTCGAAGCAATTGTTGTTGCAGCCAGAGGCTCCCCAGTATCCAACGTTGGCGTTGCCCGGAAAATTGTATTTGCCGACATGGGCCAACAGGTTGAAGCCGCTCTCGCCCAGGGGAACGGTCGCCGAGAGGTCGAGGTAGTCAGCACCCTTGCTCTCGTTGACCCCGAAAGTGTTGGTGCTGATTCCCTTGGAATACTTCAGGGACACCCATTTGTAGCCGATCAGGCCGTAGACCTCGGTCGTGTTGGGTTTGCGGTAGGCGCCGACGTTATCGTATTTGCCGGGGTAGTAATACTGAATGGCACCCACGTCGTAGTTCCAATCGCCGCCGGCGAAGCTGTTCTTGAAGCCGCCGTAGAAGTCCCACTCCAGGCTCGCCGCGTTGCTATTATTTGGCGTGTAGGGAGCGCCTGTGGCGCCCGGCGAGGCAAGTGAAATCGGCGCCGATTTGACGTTCGCGTTCTGGTCCGTGTACCAGGAAATGTTGGACAGCCAGGTGCCGGCGTAGAAGCCGCTCGCATGGGAATAATCCGCGCCCCCCTGTATCGCGGGATCGCCATTGGTCTGGGTCAGCCCGCGGAAAATGTACTGGCTGACGAGACCGACGTTTCCTGTAAACGTGTGCGGCGAGGCCGGCGCGGCGGCAGGCGCCGTTTGCGCCGACACGGTCAGCGGCATCGAAAACGCGGCCGACACGGCCGAAGCGAGCAATAGTTTGCGCATGGCAATACCCTTTCAAAGGTTAAAAAAATATTTGACGACTAAACCTATAGCACTTCGTGTGCCAGCTTTTTTATTTACGTTATTTCAGTAGGTTGTATAAACCAGGCTTCTGCAGCGTGGATATCGCGCATCATCTTGGTGCGCCATTTTTTAAGCTGCACAGCTGCGGTGCGATCAGCCGATTCGGCTGCTGGCGCGTTAAAGCTATCGTGATAGACTCAAAAAAAATGACCGCAAACAGGAGATGCTTATGCAGCAAAACCGCTTATTCGAAGAATTGAGCGGCAGGATCAGTGCGTTATTGGCGCAAAGTCCGGCCAAGGACGCCGAGAAAAACCTGCGCGCGCTGCTGGCAAGTTTTTTTTCCAGACTGGATCTGGTCACGCGCGAGGAATTTGACGTTCAGGCGAGGCTGCTCGCCCGCTCGCGCGAACAAATCAACGCACTCGAGACGCGCGTCGCCGAGCTGGAAGCCAGGGTTTCCAAGCCGAACGCCTGACCGGCATGTCGCTCGCCGTGCTGCACAGCCGCGCGCTTACCGGCATGGATGCGCCCGAAGTCACGGTTGAAGTCCATCTGTCCGGCGGGTTGCCCAGCTTCACCATCGTCGGCCTGCCCGAGACCGAGGTGAAGGAAAGCCGCGACCGGGTGCGCGCGGCGCTGGTCAATGCACGTTTCGAATTTCCCGCGCGCCGCCTTACCGTCAACCTCGCCCCGGCCGATCTGCCCAAGGAAAGTGGGCGTTTCGACTTGCCCATCGCCCTGGGCATTCTTGCCGCTTCCGGACAACTGCCTGCAGATCGGCTGGACGAATACGAGTTCGCCGGTGAGCTCTCGCTTACCGGCGATCTGCGTCCTATCCGCGGCGCACTTGCGATGACTTACAAGGCGCACCGTTGCGGACGTGCTTTCGTGCTGCCGCGCGCAAGCGCCGAGGAGGCGAGCCTGGTACGGGACGCACAGATACTGCCGGCGAAAACCCTGCTCGAGGTATGCGCTCACCTGGCCAGGAGGGAGCGTCTTCAGCCTTACATCCGGGAGGCTGCAGCCACAGTGCAACCCGACTACCCCGATCTCGCCGACGTCAAAGGCCAAACACACGCCAAGCGAGCCCTGGAAATCGCGGCCGCCGGCGGGCACAGCCTGCTCATGATCGGGCCGCCGGGCACCGGCAAATCCATGCTGGCGGCACGCTTTCCCGGGATACTCCCGCCGATGAGCGACGCCGAGGCGCTGGAATCGGCGGCGCTGCAATCGCTGGGTTCGGGCGGGTTTCGCGTCGAGCAGTTCCGTCGCCGGCCGTTTCGCGCGCCGCACCACTCCGCTTCCAGCGTGGCCCTGGTCGGCGGCGGCAGCGATCCGCGTCCCGGCGAGATTTCGCTCGCCCATCATGGCGTGCTGTTCCTGGACGAGCTGCCTGAGTTCGAGCGCAAAGTGCTGGAGATGCTGCGCGAGCCGCTCGAGTCCGGGCGCGTGGCGATTTCGCGCGCCGCGCGCCAAGCGGAATTCCCCGCGCGCTTCCAGTTGATCGCGGCGATGAACCCCTGCCCCTGCGGCTATCTCGGCCACTTCAGCGGCAAATGCCGTTGCACGCCGGATCAGGTGGCGCGCTATCGCGGCAAAATTTCCGGACCACTCATAGACCGGATCGACATCCATCTGGAGGTACCCGCGGTGCCGCAGGAAGATTTGCTGAAGCACACTGCCGGCGAAGCGACCGGCGCAGTGCGCGCGCGGGTTGCGGCAGCGCACCGGATCCAGATCGATCGCCAGGGCAAGGCCAACAGCAACCTCGCCACGCGCGAGATCGACAAGTGGTGCAGTCCGGATGCGGCGGCCGAGGGCTTGCTCAGACAGGCGATCGCGAAGCTCAACCTGTCGGCGCGCGCTTATCACCGGGTGCTGAAACTGGCGCGCACCATCGCCGACCTGGCCGGGAGCGAAGCAATTGCCGTGGCCCATGTGGCCGAAGCGATTCAATATCGCAAGCTCGACCGGATGGCTTAGAGGCTGTAACAATAGTCTTGTTACAGCGCTGATTTTGGGAAGCGCGAGGCGATGCGCCCCGAAGGTCTCGATCCCCCTCGAGGGGAAAGTCCCCTCGGGGGATTTCCCCTCGTATTGTTACGGACTCTTGAACATGGCAACTTACGCGATTGGCGATGTCCAGGGATGCTTGGGAGCGCTGCGCCGGTTGCTCGACGCCTTCGGCTTCGACCGCGCGCGCGACCGGCTGTGGTTCGTCGGCGATCTGGTAAACCGCGGCCCGGACTCGCTCGCGACCCTGCGCCTGGTGAAGGATCTCGGCGGCGGCGCGGTAACGGTGCTAGGCAATCATGATTTTCACCTGCTCGCCGTGGCTGCCGGGCACGCGAAGAAGCACCGCAGCGACACCCTCGATGAAGTGCTCGCCGCCCCGGACCGGGAACAGCTTTTGGCTTGGCTGCGGCAACGGCCGATGTTGCATGTGCAAGGCGAATGGGCGATGGTGCACGCGGGGCTGTTGCCGCAGTGGAACATTGCGCAGGCCCAGGTACTGGCACGTGAGGTCGAGGCTGCGCTGCGCGGCGCCAACTGGCGTGAATTTCTGGCAAAGCTTTATGGTGACACGCCTGATTCCTGGAGCGAGGGCTTGCGCGGCGCGGACCGCTTGCGCGTCATTGTCAACGCCATGGCCAGAATGCGCTTTTGCACAGCGGAAGGGACGATAGAAGTCCACACCAAAGGCGAGACAGCCAAGGCACCGCCGGGATTTTTTCCCTGGTTCGACACGCCCGGGCGCGCCAGCCGCGACCACACCGTTATCTGCGGTCATTGGTCCACGCTCGGGCTGAAGCTGCGGCCCGACCTGCTTGCCCTGGACAGCGGCTGCGTGTGGGGCGGAAGCCTTAGCGCGGTGCGCCTGGAGGACAGAAAGTTGTTTCAAGTTCCGTGCGAGCAGTGCCAAACTCCAGGCAAATAGCGCGGGCGCGCTGCCGGCGACGCGTGGCGCATGCCGGCACGGCTTCTATCCTTGTCCACCCGACCGAGAGGAGAAAACCATGAGTGAGTGCGTATTCTGCAGGATCGTCAACGGGCAGATTCCTTCGGCCAAGGTGCACGAAGACGAGCTGACGCTTGCCTTCATGGATATCGGCGAGGTCAACCCCGGCCACGTACTGGTGGCGGTGAAACCGCACGTAGAGAATATTTTTGGCCTGGACGACACGCTCGCTGCCGCGGTATTCCAGACTGCTGCGCGCGTGGCGCGGGCAGTGAAAAAGGCCTACTCGCCCGAGGGAGTGACGCTATACCAAGCCAACGGCCCTGCCGCGGGCCAGACGGTGTTTCACTTCCACCTGCATCTCGTGCCGCGATACGACAAAGACGGCATGCATCTCACCTGGCCGGCGAAGAACCCGCCGCGCGAGCAACTGGAGGCGAATGCCGCCAAGCTACGCGCGGTGCTGGAGTGAAAAGCCTGTTACGGAATTAATGCGTCACCCGCGTCACACCACCGCCGGAGAGCAGACGCACGCGCTCGCCCGGCCGGAAGGTCTCGTCGGCTTCCTGGGTGATGGCGCGCAACTCGCCGTTGTCGAGCTTGACCGTGATCTCCAGTCCCGGCTTCTTGGTCACGCCCTGCTCGATGGCGTTCCCGGCGACGCCGCCGGCGACCGCGCCAATGATCGTACCGATGATGCTGCCCTTGCCGCCGCCGACATTGCTGCCGGCCACGCCGCCCACCACGCCGCCGGCGACCGGGCCGACGCCGCTCTTGGAGCCCTCGATGCTGACCTGGCGCACGCTCTCGACCACGCCCATGCGTACCGTCTGCTCCTGCCGCGCCTGGCCGCCGGAATAAACGCTGCCCGAGCTGGTGCTGGCACAGCCGGTAATGACAGCGGATGCGGCGATCGCGCTTGCGATCGCCAGTCTGGTTGAAATCTTCATATCTGGTCCTTTTATCCTAGTTGCGCATTGAAATGCTGGCGATAGAGCGCCTCGATCTCGGCGCGTGTGGCGCGATGGTTTTGCCCGCCGCGCGCGCCTATCTTGAGTGCGCCCATGAGCGAGGCGATCTGTCCGATCGAGCGCCAATCCATGCCTTCGGCGATGCCGTACAGCAGACCGGCACGATAAGCATCCCCGCAGCCCGTCGGATCGACGATGTTGTCCGCCTTAACGCACGGAATCTCCAGGCGTTGACCCGCCGTGTGAATCTCGGACCCCGCGCTGCCATGGGTCACGATCAACGCCTCCACCCTTTTCGCCAGATCCGCGAGCGACTCCCCCGTCCGCTCTTCCAGCATTTTGCCCTCGTACGAGTTGACCGCGACATAGCTGGCGAGTTTCACGAACTCCAGCAGCTCGGCGCCCGAGAACATGGGCAGCCCCTGGCCCGGATCGAACACGAAAGGAATGTTTTCCTCCTTCAGCTCGCGCGCGTGCTGCAGCATGCCCTCGCGCCCGTCGGGGGAAACGATGGCAAGCCCGACGTCGCCTGCCGCAGCGACGTTATTGAGATGCGAATGACCCATCGCCCCGGGATGAAAGGCGGTGATCTGGTTGTCATCCAGATCCGTGGTGATGAAAGCCTGCGCCGTGTATGTGCCGGCGACTTCGCGCACGTGCGTACGCGCGATACCGAGCGCGTCCAGCCGTCTGTAATAGGGTTCGGCGTCCTCGCCCACGGTGGCCATGATCAGCGGCTCGCCGCCGAGCATGCGCAGATTGTAGGCGATATTGGCAGCACAGCCGCCGAATTCGCGCCGCAAAGCCGGCACCAGGAAGGCTACGTTGAGCATGTGGATCTGGTCGGGCAGGATGTGCTCGCGGAAACGACCCTCGAACACCATAATGTTGTCGTAGGCGATCGAGCCCAGTAGCAGGATGCGCATAGTTTTGGATTCCGTCGTCGTGAGCCGCGTGACGGGCTCGGGGTGTGAATTCGAAAGCGGCTAAGAACCTGTTACAAATTGAGGGGATCCGTCCCCTCATACTGCCCTAATTTGGAGGCTGTTTCAGTCATGCTGAAACAGCCTCCAAGGATACCCGAAGTCGGCTTAGGGATAAAACCGATCCAGCCGGTAGCCGGTGGCCTTGACCTGCGAGCCCTCGATGTACACCTTGATCTCGATCTCGCTGTCGGCGGCGAACCCGGCCTGGGCGTTGACGGCTTTGCCCAGGTAATCCTGCGGCGCGAGTACCCGTCGCGCTACCGGCTGGTCCTGGGCATCGGTGAGCGTCAGCTCGAGCGAGGGATACTGCTGATTGAATATGGCGCGGTTCCTAAGCGTCGCCGACAGCACCATGACGCTGGGGTTGATCGGGTAAGCCTGCACTTCGGAGGCTTCTATGCTCATCTGAGCGATGCGCCGCGGCAGCGACAGTTCGCAGCCCAGGGTGGCGCACAGCGCGACGGCATAAGGCTTGGTCTTGGGGAAGAGCAGGGTGACGGCGCTGCGGTAGTGATACGCCGCCTGCGCGAGCAATATCAGCAGCAGCAGAAGCGCGCCCAGTAACCAGGGCCAGCGGCGCGCAGGCGTGGCAGGCTCCGCAGCCGCGACCGGCCCGAAACCGAATGCGCTTGCGCCGGAGGCAGCCACCGGTTCGGCATTCGCCGGCTCCGCAATTGCCGGCTCCAATATTGCCGCTTCCGGCGTTTCGGCTCCGGGTTGCGGCGCCTCCGCCACGACGTCTGCGGCTTGCGCGATTACGGACTCCTGCGCTGTCGCACCGATGTCCGGCGCTTCGCCGGTAGCCGACTCCGGCGCAGGTTCTGCATCCGCAGCATCGGCGCGCATGGCCTCGAATTCGGGTTTCGGCCGGGGCGCGCGCGCCGGAGCGGTCTCTTCGATCAAATGCTCGAGCGCGTCGAATACCCGGCTGCATTTGCCGCAGCGCACCTGCCCGGCCCGCGCGGCGAGTTGCTCGGCGTGCACGCGGAAATGGGTATGGCAGGAGGGGCAGTAGGTGATCATGACCGCAGGCCCTCTAACAGCGCCCAGCCCTGGTCCTTGGCACCGACGCGCATCGCGAACCAGGGCGCGTAGGCCGCCATCACCTCCTCCGCCTGCGCCCCGAGTATGCCCGACAGCGCGATCCGCCCTCCCTTGCTCAGGTACCCCGCGAGCAGCGGCGCAAGCAGTATCAGCGGATTGGCAAGAATATTCGCGGCCACGAGGTGTGCCTGGAAATCAGGAGCCGTCTCCGTGTTGACAAAACGGGCGTCGACCCGGTTGCGCACGGCGTTCGCGCGCGCCGCGACGAGCGCCAGCGGGTCGACGTCCACGCCCAGCGCTTCCCGCGCACCCAGGCGCAGCGCGGCAATGGCTAATATACCCGAACCGCAGCCGTAGTCCAGAACGCGCTCGCCGCCGCGGATTGTCCGCTCCAGCCACTGCAGGCACAGCCGGGTCGTGGGATGACTGCCGGTGCCGAAGGCGAGACCAGGGTCGAGCACCAGATTGACCGCTTGAGCGTCGGGCGCCTTCGCCCAGGAGGGCACGATCCACAGTTTTTCGGAAATGCGGATCGGCTCGAACTGCGACTGGCTGAGCCGCACCCAATCCTCGTCCCCGACCGGCTCGGCGCGGTAGTCCGGCAGCGGCGCCAGCCCGACCTGCGCGCAGGCCGCAGCAAGGATATGCGTGGGATCCGCGTCGTGCGCGCACAGCGCTTTGATCAAGCTTTGCGGCCAGGCGCCCGCCATCGGCACGCCAGGCTCGCCGTAGAGCGGCGCCTCGTCGGCGGTGCCGGCACTGGCGTCCTCCACACTGACCGACTGTGCGCCCTGGTCCAGCAACGCGTCGCTCAACTCATCGGCAACGCGCGCGTCGGTACGCAGTATGAGCGACACCCAAGTCAGGGGATCACCCTTTTTCGAGCTTTTGCTGCGCGAGCTTCTGCTCGAGATAATGGATGCTCGTGCCGCCCTTGACGAAACGCTCGTCGAGCAACAGCTCCTGGTGCAGCGGGATGTTGGTCTGGATCCCTTGTACCACCATCTCGGACAGCGCAATGCGCATGCGGCGCAATGCCTGCTCGCGTGTTGCCCCGTAGGCAATAACCTTGCCGATCAGGGAATCGTAGTTGGGCGGCACGAAGTAGCCCTGGTAGATGTGCGAATCGACGCGGATGCCGGGCCCGCCGGGCGGATGATATGACACGATGCGGCCGGGCGAAGGCGTGAACTTGAACGCGTCCTCGGCGTTGATGCGGCATTCGATGGCATGCCCGCGCAGCACCACGTCGCGCTGGCGAATGCGCAGCTTTTCGCCCGCGGCGACGCGGATCTGCTCCTGCACCAGGTCCACACCGGTGATCATTTCGGTGACCGGATGCTCGACCTGAATGCGCGTGTTCATCTCGATGAAATAGAACTCTCCGCCCTCGTACAGGAACTCGAACGTGCCTACGCCGCGATAGCCGATCTTGCGGCAGGCTTCGGCGCAGCGTTCGCCGATGCGTATGCGCTGACGCTCGGTCACACCCGGCGCCGGCGCTTCTTCGATGATTTTCTGGTGCCGCCGCTGCATGGAGCAGTCGCGCTCGCCCAGGTAGACGGCGTTCTTGTATTCGTCGGCGAGCACCTGAATCTCGATGTGGCGCGGGTTTTCAAGGAATTTTTCCAGGTACAGCGCGGGGTTGCCGAATGCGGCCTGCGCCTCCTGATGCGTCAGGTTCACCGCCGCGAGCAGCGCCGCCTCGGTGTGCACTACGCGCATCCCGCGCCCGCCGCCGCCGCCCGAGGCCTTGATGATCACCGGATAGCCGACCGTGCGCGCTATCTTGAGGATTTCGTCGTTCTGCTCGGGCAACGCCCCTTCGGCGCCGGGCACACAGGGGACGCCCGCCTTGGTCATCGCCGCCTTGGCGCTGATCTTGTCACCCATCAGGCGTATGGTTTCAGGGCGCGGACCGATGAAAACGAAGCCGCTTTTCTCGACGCGCTCGGCGAAGTCGGCGTTTTCGGAAAGAAAACCGTACCCGGGATGGATGGCCTCGGAATCGGTCACCTCCGCCGCGCTGATGATGGCCGGAATGTTGAGGTAACTGGCCGAGGATTGCGCCGGGCCGATGCATACCGACTCATCGGCGAGTTTGACGTACTTCGCCTCGCTGTCGGCTTCGGAATGCACCATGACGGTCTTGATACCCAGTTCGCGGCAGGCGCGCTGGATGCGCAGGGCTATCTCGCCCCGGTTGGCGATGAGGACTTTTTTAAACATCGCGAAGTGTAAATTCCGTAGGCGTATAGGCCGGATTCCGGGAAATCGGGCAAGGGCGACCGGCTGGCGCGCGCGCGCGCGGACCCAGGATTCGGGCGGTCCTGCTCACTCCTCCCTCCTCACACCTCAATCTATGACCACCAGAGGCTCGCCATACTCGACCGGCTGGCCATTTTCCACGAGTATCGCTTTGATGACGCCGTCCTTGTCGCACTCGATCTCGTTCAGCAGCTTCATCGCCTCGATGATGCAGATGGTGTCGCCCGACTTGACCGTGTCGCCCACCTCGACAAAGTGCTTGGCGCCAGGAGAGGGCGAGCGGTAGAAAGTGCCCACCATGGGCGACTTGACCACGTGACCCTGGATCGCTGCGGCGGCAGCCGCCGGCGCGGGCGCCAATGCGGGCGCCGCAACTGGAGCCGGATTCGGAGCCGCATAGACGACGCCTGAACCGCCGCTCTTGACGATCTTGACCTTTTCTTCGCCCTCGGTGACCTCCAGTTCGGAGATGCCCGATTCCTGCACCAGGTCTATCAATTTCTTCAGTTTGCGCAAATCCATGGCTGTTCCTCCTTGCTGCGCGGCGCCAGCCCGGCGCGCCGGGATCCGCGGACGCTAGGCCTGCTGCAGAATGAACTGTAGCGCCAACTCGTAGCCGCGGCTGCCCAAGCCGCAAATCGTTCCTGCCGCCTGATCGGAAAAATAGGAATGGCGGCGAAACGGCTCGCGGGCGTGGATGTTGGATAGATGGACTTCGATGAACGGGATCGCCACCCCCGCCAAGGCGTCGCGCAGGGCGACGCTGGTATGGGTGAAGCCCGCTGGATTGATAATGATAGAGGTGACCTGCTCTTTCTTGGATTGCTGCACCCGGTCGATGAGCGCTCCCTCTTGGTTACTCTGGAAACAGCTTACTGTGGCGCCTGCCGCTTTGCCTTGCGCAATCAAGCGCCGATTGATATCTGCCAGGGTTTCCCGACCGTAGATCTCCGGCTCGCGGCTGCCTAATAGATTCAGATTAGGCCCGTGCAGCACTAGTATTTTCTTCGGACCTCGCTTTGTGCGGGCCGTGGTCTTAAGCGCTACCGCGCCGGATGTTTTTTTCGGCATATGTGCAAGTTTGCCGCAAATACGTGCTAATTGTCGAGTTTATCAAAGAAATTACAAGAAATTAATCGAGTCTACAATCGGCTGCGTTAAAGCAATGGGGTCAGTACCGCGCCCAATAAGGCCTCGGTCAGCGCCCCGGCGTGGGCGTATACCACCTTTCCGGCACGGTCCAGCACTACGGTAAATGGCAGCACCCCCGCGCGATTTCCCAAGTCCTCGGTTATGCCCAAGGTTTCCATGCCACCGATCAGCAGAACGTAGTCAATGCGCATCTCCTCTGCATAATCTCGTACTTTAGATACATTATCTATGGCGATACCGACAAATTGGACGCCGTTCGATGCATATTTGTGTTGTACCCTCATCAATGCCGGGATTTCCTCCCGGCAGGGCGCGCACCAAGTCGCCCAGAAGTTCACCACCAGCACTTTGCCGCGCCATTGGGAGATCATCTGTGACTTGCCACTGGGGTCGGAGAGCGATGCCAGCATCAACCTCTGGGCTGCGCCTTCGGCTACCGGGGAGGTCAGGCTCCCGCGACTGAGATAGAAACCGGCGGCGCCGCCAAGTACCGCCACCGCCAGAAATACGCCGGCCTGAAGGCGCCTATTCACCGTTGGCGACCAGGGTCCGGACCGCGTCCAGGCCGGCGCGCTCGAGCGGCCGCCCCAGAGGCGAGGTCTTGACGCTGCGACGTTCGTCGTCGGGCCAGTAGACCGCGACCCGGACCGGCGTGCCCCGCCAGTCCAAAGACAGCACACTCGCCGCCCGTGCCTGATTCCCGCTGTAATAACGCGATTCCGAGGTTTCGTAGGGAATGTTGCGGTTTAGCAGAAAAATCTCCAACTCCTTGCCGCTATCGGCAAATACCTGCAGGTCGATATCGGCGTAGCGCCCGGCGGTACCCTTTAACACCGGGCCGGTGAGGTAAGGCTTGAAATGCGCGAGCTGCTCCATCGCCGCCAGCGCCTGGCTGCGCAGATAGCGCAGGCGTTCGCGCTGCTCCTCGCCCTGGTACAGCGACTGGTACACGCGCAGTTCGGTCTCGATCTCGTCGTTATTGGGCAAGGACTGGGTGTCGCCGGCGCCGAGTTGGCGCGCCGCCTTACGCTTGGCCATGGCGAAATCCTCGATGCCGTCTTCAGCCATGATGCGCGCCGCAACCGCAGCGATCCGGGTGCGCATGTTTTGTTGCTTGGACTTCTGTTCCTTGGGCATGGCAGCGCTCCACGCGTAAACGGAAAGGAATGATAGCGCAGCGGGGCTGCAACCGAAATACGGTAAACTCCCGAGCAGTGTCATTTCGAGGCCGAAGGCCGAGAAATCTGCGTCTAACAGCAGATTCCCCGCTTCAATGGAGTGACAGATCCCGGAAGAAACCCACGGTACTGTTCATGCACATCCACATCCTCGGCATCTGCGGCACTTTCATGGGCGGTATCGCCGCGATCGCCCGGCAGGCGGGCCACAAGGTCACTGGCTGCGATGCCAACGTCTATCCGCCGATGAGCAGCCAACTCGAGGCCCAAGACATAGACCTGATCGAAGGCTACGGCGCAGACCAGATCAGCTTAAGACCTGACTTGTGGGTGATCGGCAATGTCGTCTCCCGCGGCACCCCCCTGGTAGAGGAAATCCTCGACCGCGGCGAACCCTATATCTCCGGTCCCCAATGGCTGGCGGAGAACATTTTGCCCGCGAAGTGGGTGCTCGCAGTCGCTGGCACCCATGGGAAAACGACTACGTCTGCCATGCTCGCCTGGATCCTTGAGGCGGCCGGCAAGCGTCCCGGTTTTCTTATCGGTGGCGTGCCGCAAAATTTCGGAACTTCCGCCCGCTTGACCGATTCCCGGTTTTTTGTGATCGAGGCGGACGAGTACGACACCGCCTTTTTCGACAAGCGCTCCAAGTTTGTCCATTACCACCCGAAAACCGCCGTTTTGAATAACCTAGAGTTCGATCATGCTGACATCTTTCGTGATCTTGCTTCCATTGAGCAACAATTTCATCATTTCGTCCGAACCGTTCCGAAGTCGGGCCTGCTTGTAGCGAACGGTGCTGATCAGGCTCTGGCGCGAGTACTAAATCAAGGCCGCTGGACTCCCATCGAATACTTTGACGCCAGCGGCGGTTGGCAGGCCGAAGCGCTGGACGTCGACGCCTTCCGTGTCAGTCTGGCCGGACAAGAGCAGGGCACGGTGCGTTGGGAATTGTTGGGCCAGCATAATCGCGCCAATGCCCTGGCCGCCATCGCGGCCGCCCGTCACGCGGGCGTGGCCCCGGGCGCAGCCTGCGAAGCGCTAGGGCGTTTCGACAGCGTCAAACGCCGCATGGAGCTGCGCGGCACGGCAGGAGGCGTCACGGTCTACGACGACTTCGCCCATCATCCCACGGCGATCGCGACCACGGTGGCCGGCCTGCGCCGCAAGGTCGGCAAGGCGCGCATCCTCGCCGTACTCGAACCTCGCTCCAATACCATGAAGCTTGGCGTCATGAAGGACGCGCTCCCCGGCAGCCTCGCGGAGGCCGATCTGGTTTACTGCTACAGCGCCAACCTGGACTGGAATCCCGCGGGCGCGCTCGCGCCGTTGGGCGCCAAAGCAGCCTGCCATGACGATCTCGATGCGCTGGTTACCGCCATCGCTACCGAAGCCAAGCCCGGAGACCAGGTGCTAATCATGTCCAACGGCGGCTTTGGCGGTATTCACCAGAAACTGCTGGATCGCCTGAGTGCCGGCTTGAAATGCTGATCTACCTGCACGGCTTCAACAGCTCGCCCGGCTCGCACAAAGCACAGGTGCTCAAACGTTATATGGAGGAGCGCGACCTGGGCGACCAATACTGCTGCCCGGCGCTGCCGCACGAGCCCAAGCGCGCCATTGCCGTAGTCGAGGCCGAGATTGCGAAACACCCGCGCGACGCCATCACCCTCATCGGCAGCTCGCTCGGCGGCTTCTACTCCACCTACCTCGCCGAGCGCCACGATCTTCGCGCCATTTTGATCAATCCTGCCGTCTGTCCGCATGAGGATCTGCGCGCGTATCTCGGCGTGCAGCGCAACCTCCACACCGGACGGCAATATGAACTCACCGAAGAGCACCTGCGCCAGTGGGAAAAGCTCTACCTGCCCACCGTCCGTCCGCAGCGCTACTTGTTGCTGGTGGAAACCGGGGACGAGGTGCTCGACTATCGCGCAGCGGTGGAAAAATACGAAGGTGCGCGACAGATCGTAATCGAAGGCGGCGACCACAGCCTGAAGAGTTTTCCCGAGCATATCCCGCTGATCCTCGAATTCGCGGGGTTTGCCCGAGCATGAGGCTAGAGCACGCGCGGGCACAGTCTCGATCGCGCGCCATCGGGCGCACCGAGCACCGATCCGGCATCACTGCAGCGTTGCATTGGCACAGGATGCCGGCAACGGGCGCATTGATTTTCCTGTGCGCCGTGAAGGTGCACTTCACCAGCGGGTGCAAGTCCCGCCCGAGGAATTGTCGATGCACCTCGGTAGCTATCGGGCGAGGTCACGGTACCAAAGCGACCGTGGTTCTCGAAGCCCCGAGACAGAAGGCCTCTGAAAGGGGGTTGAGCAAGCACGCAGGCCGCAACGCGAGTGAAGCCTGAGCAGGTCCCGAGAGAATTGCTGCAGACGCCGACCCTACAGGAATTTGGGGAAGGCCGCTGCACTGGGCGGGAGCAATCGACCGAAGAACGTCCAGTGGTCTGTCGGGGTATTTGGCGCAGCATGCGTGCAAGGCGAAGTGCGCAACACGGGAGACCTGGTCGAGCGGGATCGCAACCCGAACACGCTATCAGGGGTGGCTCGGCTGGGAGTCGGAGGGGCTCATGGTACCGATGAAGCGGGTAACGAGCGTGGAGGGACGGAGCCCTGG